>ORMF010162047.1_pt1 | contig 23097 bp, 20 predicted proteins | sample 1779871 | NCBI WGS metagenome assembly ORMF01 (sample SAMEA104232316, study PRJEB22302) | groundwater metagenome | biome: forest; feature: aquifer; material: groundwater | place: USA | collected 2011-08-07 | depth 5.4 m | reverse complement strand
TGGCGGGGGAACTTGAAGCAGGGAAGTTTCCCGTTACCGAAAAACTCGCGGAACGGATTTTGAGTCTGCCGATTCATCAGGATTTAACGACGGATGACATCGAGTATGTTTCAGAAAAAATCCACGAATTTTACAGGGACCCGAAATGAAAACTCATACGCAGGTTAAATTTTCTTATCTTGACCGTCAATTTGAAAATATCGACGATTACCTGGCCGATGTCAAAGACCTCGTCCTCTCCGGCGACTTTACGCTTGGCAAGGCCGTCCAGGAATTTGAATCGCGTTTTGCGGCGCTTTGCAAAATGCCTTATGCGGTAAGTGTCGGTTCCGGCACGGATGCGATTGCGATCTCGCTCAAGGTCCATGGCATCGGTCCCGGCGATGAGGTCATCACAACCCCTATGACGTTTATCGCCACGGTGGGAGCGATTGCGAAAACCGGCGCCAAGCCTGTTTTTGTCGACAGTGAAAATGGTTTCGTGATTGACGCCTCGAAAATTGAGGCGGCTATTACGCCGCGTACGAAGGCCATTGTGCCCGTCCATTACACGGGAAATGTTCCGGACATGCCCCGCATCAAAAAGATCGCTGAAAAGCATCGTCTCCTTGTGATTGAAGATGCCTGCCAATCCATCGCTGCGTCAATCGACAATCAACCGGTCGGAACGTGGGGAGAAACCGCCGCTTTCAGCCTTCATCCTTTGAAGAATCTGAACGTGTGGGGCGATGCCGGTGTGATCGTGACAAAGTCCGCACCGCTTGCCGAAAAAATCAAACTCTTCCGGAATCACGGTCTTTCGAATCGCGATGAAGTGACAATTTTCGGCTGGAACTCGCGTCTCGATTCATTGCAGGCCGTGATCGGCAACCGGTTGATCAGCCAGACCGAGTTCATCACGAACCAGCGGATTGCTAATGCCAAACGCTATGACGAGGCGCTTCGTGATTTGGCGCCGGACGTTGAAATTCCCGTCCGCCGCCCGGGCGTGAAACATGTTTATCATTTGTACATTCTTCGTGTGAAGAAGCGTGACGAATTACTTGCTTATCTCAATCAAAACGGGGTGGAGGCAAAGGTCCATTATCCCATCCCGGTCCATTTGCAGAAGGCGGCCGCAGCGCTCGGTTATAAAAAAGGGGACTTCCCGGTTTGCGAGGAAGACTGCAAGAATATCATCACGCTGCCGGCGCACCAGCATCTGACCACGGACGAGATCGATTACGCGATCGATCAGGTCCGCCAGTTTTATAAAAGGTAAAAATGCCGCAGACACGATACGCCGTTATCGGAAGTAACTGTTTCACGGGAAGCCACATCGTGGATGAGCTCCTCGAAGACCGCACGAATTTCGTGATCGGTTTTAGCCGCTCGCCCGAGAAGAACCCGTTTTTTCTTCCTTATAAAAGGCACAATTCGCAAAATTTCCGGTTTATTCAAAATGATCTGGTTCGCCAAAGCGATCAATTGATCACGCTTTTGGACGAAGTCCAACCGGCCTACATCATCAACGTGGCGGCCTTGAGTGAGGTAGCGCTCAGTAATTTTCAACCGGTTGAGTATTTCGAAACCAATACTCTGGGTATGGTGAAGCTCTGCAATCATCTCCGTACTCGTAAATACCTGAAACGTTTTGTGCATATCTCGACGGCAGAAGTCTACGGCAGTTGCGATCATCCTTTACCCGAAACCGCGCCGCTCAATCCGAGCTCGCCCTATGCTGCATCCAAGGCCGCCGCCGATCTTTATTTTTCCACACTCTATAAAAATTTTGAATTTCCGGTCATTACAACCCGCTTCACGAATGTCTACGGAAGGCACCAACAGCTCCATAAAATCATTCCGCGGACGATCATCCATTTAAAAACGGGCAAGAAGATCGAGCTGCACGGTGGCGGTAAGGCCGTAAAGACCTGGATCCACATTCGCGACGTTGCCAATGCGGTGGTCACGTGCGCACAGCTTGGCAAACCGGGCGAGATTTACCATTTCTCCGATGAAAATTCCATTTCGGTGGCGGACCTTGTCAGGAAAATCTGCCGGTTGATGGGCAAAGATTTCGAATCCAGCACCGTGGCGGTACCTGAAAGATTAGGGCAGGACGCGCAGTATCTTCTGGATTATAAAAAAGTTGAACGTGAATTAAGCTGGTTTCCTCAAGTTGATTTTGAGCAGGGATTGAAGGAGACGATCTCATGGTTGGAAGAGAATTGGAATGAGGTCGAAAAGGAGCCTTTGGTCTATGTGCATCAGGCTTAACGAAAGGGCGTTTTGATTCATGCCGCAACTCACTGACAACCCCTCCGTCGCCCAAGAGGGCATCGATGCCTTTGAGGCCTTCAAGGCGAGCCTTAAAATTTCCCGCCCCAAGGAACTCGTTCTCATCAATCCTCAGCTCGTTCCGCAGGAAGTTTTTGACCCTGTTATCGCGAAGAACAAAGGTTATTATGCTTTTCCTCCGGTCGGCCTTCTTTACATTGCTGCGGTCGCGAAAGAGTGGGACCCCAATCTCGAAATCAAAATCATCGATCTTAATTTTGAGATTTTGCGCATGGCACAAGAAGATTCGTTTCGCTACGACGAATGGAAAAACATTTTGGAGGAGGCGATCCGCGGGTGCAAAGCCCCTTATGTGGGTGTGACCTGCATGTTTGGCACGACGAAATCGCTTTTTCATCAGGTCTCGAAGTGGATCCGGCAAAACTTTCCCGGGGTCCCGATTTTAGCGGGTGGTGTTCAGGCCACTTACGATGCACTGGATCTTCTCGAGCAAAATTATTGCGACATTGTCTTCCGCCGTGAATCGGAAGATCAGTTCAAGGCCTTTCTCGAAAATATCTCTGGCCAATCGCAGGCGCTGCCGTGGGGGGTGGCGTTCCGTGTAGCGGGCAAGAATTACGAGCTTGGCGTTGCGGAAGGAAGCCCGCTCATCGATTGGGACATCCGCCCGTTTTATGAACTCATCAACGCCAGCGATTATTACAAATATGGGTCGTTGGCTGCTTTCTCCCGATACAACGGCGCCGACAAACCCTTTGCTACGGTCCTGACCAACCGGGGCTGCCGGGCGCGGTGCACCTTTTGCACGGTCCGCGATTTTAATGGGTTTGGGGTCAGGCAGCGTCCGGTCCAGCACGTGATTGATGAAATTAAGTTTCTGGTGCGCGAAAAAGGAATCCGTCAAATCGATTGGCTGGATGACGACCTCTTGATGAATCCGGCAAGGACGGTCGAACTTTTCAAAGGACTTGCGACGCAGGTCCCGGAAATGGAATGGATTTCCAATAACGGTCTCATTGCCGCAGCCATTGACGAAGAGATCATGGACTGGATGGTGAAATCCGGGCTGAAGGCTTTTAAGATCGGGATCGAATCCGGCAATGACGAGATGCTGCATAAAATCAAGAAACCGACGACCAAGCCCAAGCTTCGCCGCGCCCGCGAGATTTTCGGCAAATATCCGGAGGTTTTTGTCAGCGCCAATTTCATCATCGGTTTTCCCCACGAGAATTTCCAGCAGATGCTGGACACTTACAATTTTGCCTGCGAGCTGAAATGGGACTGGTCCAGTTTCTACATCTGCCAGCCGTTGAAAGGCACGGAGATGTTCGCGGCCTTTAAAGATTTGGGTGACGAGCGGGCAGAGGTTGAGAGTTATGACAAGACGCTCAATCCGGGACGCTCCGCCGCCCGCGGAGAGTTCGGCTACCAATTCAAGCCGGGTCAGACGGACATCCTGACCGGCCGGAACGTTTTCAATTTGCCGAAAGACCTTGTTCCCAGCCAGGAACAAATCAAAGAAATTTGGTTCACGTTCAATCTCATTGCCAATTTCCTTGAGAATCCCAATTTTCAACTGGGCGGGCGGCCGGATAAAATCGTTCGCTGGTTTGAATCGATTGCCCATGCCTATCCCAACGATGCCTCGATGTGCGCCGCTCTCGCCAGGGCTTATGACTTGCTGGGTAACCGGGAAAGATTTCTCCACTACCAAAATAAATTCATCTCCATCGCGTCGGAATTCGCTTATTGGCAGCGCCGGATCCAGGAATTTCCCGAGCTAATGGAGTTTGCGAAAGTGACGCCGGATCAAATATCGAATCGGAGTTATTATGACAACGCTAATTAACCTTTTAAACGCCAAGCCCAAACTCTATGACGGTCCGGCGCGGGATATGGACCCAAACTTCGGCGTGACTTATTTTGACGGCACCCGTGACCAGGGTTGCGGCGGTTACAAATATCTCGCTGGATACTGGAAACCGGTTTGCGAAACGATCGTCAGTCGCTATGGACTCAGATCCGGCAGCCGAGTTCTTGATTTAGGATGCGCCAAGGGATTTTTTATGGCGGATCTGATTGATTCATGTCCCGGCATAAAGGTCGAGGGGACCGAGGCATCCGCTTACGCCAAAGAGCATGCGCTTGATTCCATGAAATCCTCGATTCATCTCGGTAGCGCCGAAGACCTAAGCCGTTATCCCGACCGCTCTTTTGATTTCGTCGCCGCGATGAACGTCATTCATTTTCTAACCCCCAAGGGAGCTGAAGAATCCTTGCGTGAAATCATGCGCGTAGGTAAACCGGGAAAATATTTTGTTCAGGTCGATGCCTTCACGAATCCGGTTGAACGCGAAAGACTGTTGGCTTGGGCTCCAATCATCAAAACAGTTTATTCGGTGGACGAGTGGCTTTCGCTCTTTAAAAAAGTAGGTTACGACGGCGATTATTTCTGGACCTTTGTCCGGCCCCTTACAGAATCGAAATTTGCGGCGAGTGCGACACGTTCTTCGTAAAGTCGTCATCGTTGGCGGAAGCGGTTTTGTCGGTCGCGCCGTTGCCGACCGGTTTAGAATGTCAGGCCGTTTCCGGGTCCAGGTTTATGGGTCCAAAAATTTGGACCTCACGCGCAAAGATGCGTGGAAACACCTGAAAGCTAGTCTTGATCGCCGAGCGATCCTTGTGATCGCGGCAAGGTCGCGAAAAGGGAAAAATTCGGCAGATGGTTTTTTGCAGGATGTCGCGATTGCAGGGAATGTGGCTTGCGCCATCCGTAAGCGGGCGGTCAAAAAGTGCATTTATTTAAGCAGCGCTTCTGTGTACGGCGATTTAAAGACCAACTTGCGGATTACGGAGAAAACGCCGGTCCGGCCGTCCTCCCTTTATGGGGCGGCAAAGCTCGCAGGTGAAGAGATCCTTCAGCGTGCGTCAAAAGAGTGCGGGAGCGCGCTGCTGGTGCTCAGGCCGTGCATGGTATATGGACCCCGGAGCCGCGACCAGGAGGCTTACGGGCCGATGAAATTCGCCAACTCGATTAAGAAAAATGGCCGGGTCTTATTTTTCGGCGACGGCGGTGAGCGGCGTGATTACGTTTTCATTGAGGATTTTGCCGATATCGTCTACCGGTTTTCGCTCGGCGATCATCAGGGGACGTTCAATGTTGCAACCGGCAAAGGCGTTTCGTTTAAAAAATTGGCAGATGAATTTCAGGCGCTTCTTAAGCAAAAGATTCGCCGGGTTAGCCTGAAGCGTAAGATCCCGAAATCAAGCCTGGGCTTCAATGTTGCAAAGATGGCCAAGCAGCTCGGCCCGATTCGATTTACACCCTTACGAAACGGGTTAAAGGCCCTGCTTTATTCAGACGTAAAGTTGTCTAGGTCCTGAGACTAATGTCTCAGGACAATAAGCAGATCGAAACTTGAAGTTTCGATCTATTGGAGAAAATAAACGTGAGCATTAAAGTCGGATTTGTTCAAGTCAACGCCGGCTTTGCCAACCAAAGTTATCTTCCCTACTCGGTGGGCCGGCTGCAGGCCTATGTGATGAAGTTTGCCAAAGACCCCTTACAGTATGAGTACCTGCTCCCGGTTTTTAACCGTATTCCCATTTGGAAGGCCGTCCAGCAGATTCTTTCTGCAGACGTCGTTCCGTTCAGTGCTTACGTGTGGAACATCCGCATTTCGCTTGAAATCGCGCGCCGCCTCCGCTCGGAAAAGCCCAAGACCTTGATCATCTTTGGCGGACCGCAGGTTCCGGACAAGGCCGAACCGTTTCTTCGGGAAAATCCTTTCATCGATATCGTGGTTCACGGCGAAGGAGAGGGGATTTTTCTCCAAATCCTGGAAAATTCCGAGCAGGGAAATTGGGACGAAATTCCCGCTGTGAGTTATATCGATAAGCAGGGGAATTTTGTTCATCATCCCAAGGTCGGGCGACTCAAGGAACTAACCGAAATCCCGTCGCCTTATCTCGAGGGGGTTTTTGACGCACTCATGGCGGCCCATCCCGAAGAGGGCTGGATTGCACCTTGGGAGTCAAACCGCGGCTGTCCTTTTTCCTGCACCTTTTGTGATTGGGGTTCTGCGACACAAAGTAAGGTGTATCAGTTTGATCTGCCGACGCTTTATCGCGAGATCGATTGGTTTGGTGAGCGCAAGATCGGTTATGTTGTATGCTGTGATGCTAATTTCGGGATTCTGCCGCGTGATGTCGAGATCGCCAAATATGTGGCGGCCACGAAAAAGAAATATGGGTTTCCCAAAACCATTTCACTGCAAAATACGAAAAATTCTACGGAGCGTTCTTACGAAGTCCAAACCATCATCGCTGCTGCGGGACTCAATAATGGCGTTACCATCGCCATGCAATCTCTTGATATGGGCACGCTGAAGAGCATTAAGCGGGACAATATCTCATTGGGTTCTTACAAAGAATTGCAGCGCCGTTTCACCCGCGACAACGTTGAAACTTACACGGACCTCATTTTGTGCCTGCCGGGTGAGACCTATGAAACTTTTTTGAATGGGGTTTCCGAGACGATCGGAAATGGACAGCATAACCGGATTCAGTTTAGCAACCTCGCGATCCTCCCCAATGCAGAAATGGGAAATCCCGAATATCAGAAGAAATACGGGATGGAACTTGTCGAAGTCCAGACCGTGAATATCCATGGGACCCTCCGGGAATCTGAGGACGATGTCAACGAAACACAGTTTCTCGTGATTTCCACCAACACGATGCCGCGCGAAGATTGGTGCAAGACGCGTGTTCTTGCCTGGACGGTCGCGCTCCTCCATTTCGACAAACTGTTCCAGGTTCCTCTGATTGCGCTTCACGAACTCTGCGGCATCAGTTTCCGCGACCTTTTCGAGATTTTTATGGAAGGTGATTTTTCCAGGTATCCCGTCCTGAACGAGATCCGTGAATATTTTCGGTGGAAAGCAAAGGACATTCAGGCTGGCGGAGAGGAATACTCGAACTCTCCCGATTGGCTCAATATCTGGTGGCCGGTGGATGAATACGTCTTGATTAAATTGAGCGTGGAAGGAAAGACTGACGCATTTTATGAAGAGGCGGAGGCCTTGCTCAATGATTTTCTCAAAGAACGCGGGCTCGAGATGCATGCCGTTTTAAAAGATGCGATTCTTTTAAATAAAGGCCTTGCCAATCTGCCTTTCCAAACGGAAAACCTGGAACTCGAGTTGTCTTCCAATTTATGGGAATTTTATTCGGCGGCAAAAAAAGGAATCCAAATACCGCTTGAAAATCGCCCCAGCCGTTACCTGATCGATCGCACCTCTTCGGTATTCAAATCCTGGGAAGACTGGTTTCGAGAGGTGGTCTGGTATGGAAGCAAACGCGGCGCTTACTTCAACAAAAATATTGTTTCGCTTGTCTCGCAGTCGTAACGGAAAGCCCATCCCTTCAATTTCTCATGAGTGATCATACTGAAGCCGCCGTTTTATTCGAATTGGGCAAGCCCCTCCGCTTGACTTCGCTTAAGATGCCGGGCCTGAAGCCCGGCCAAGTCCGGGTGAAATTAGCTTACAGCAGCGTTTGCCATACGCAGCTTTTAGAGGCCCGTGGCAAGCGAGGGCCCGACCGGTTCCTTCCGCACACCCTGGGGCATGAGGCATCGGGCATTGTGATCGAGGCGGGACCGGAGGTCAAAAAAGTAAAATCCGGCGATCACGTAGTCCTTTCTTGGATCAAAGGTCTGGGGATTGATGTTTCCTCGACGGTTTATCAAAGTTCAGCCGGTTCCGTGAACTCGGGGGCGGTCAGCACTTTCATGGAAGAAACAATCACCTGTGAAAACCGGGTCACGCCGATCCCTAAAAACATGCCGCTTAAAGAAGCCTCGCTGCTGGGCTGCGCAATACCAACCGGTGCGGGAGTCGTGCGTCACACCGCTAAAATGAAAAAAGGCTCAAGCGTCGCCGTGTTCGGGATTGGGGGTATTGGTTTGAGTGTGGTGCTGGGCGCAAGCTTGACGGAGCCCGCCCAGCTTATTGCCGTGGATATTGCCTCTCATAAACTCGAACTTGCCAAAAAACTGGGCGCAACACACACGGTGAACGCAGCGCAAAACGATCCGGCGGCTCAAATTCTCGAAATCACGAATGGACGGGGTGTCGATTATGGCATTGAGTGCGCCGGCCGCCGCCAGACGATGGAAACAGCTTTTCGGTCGGTGCGCGATCAAGGAGGTCTCTGCATCCTTATCGGAAATTTGCCCAAAGGCGACCTCATCTCAATCGATCCTTTTGATTTGATCAAGGGAAAGCGGATTGTCGGAACATGGGGAGGGGAGTCTGTGCCGGATCAAGACATTCCCGATTATGTGAACCTTTTTTTGAAGGGAAAAATGGATTTGTGCTCGCTCATTACGCATGAGTACTCGCTTGCTGAGATCAATCAGTCGCTAGATGACCTCGAAAACGGAAAAGTGGGACGCGCCGTCATACGGATGGGGGAAGCCCAGTGAATCCTTCCACGGTCGACATTACTTTTTTCGTGCCCTGTTACAACGAGGCCCCTCACGTGGCTTCGACTTTTGAGATGATCAAGCGCCTTATGCAGCGCCGCAGCCTCACCTATGAAATTGCCGCGGTGGATGATGGTTCTTCGGACGGTACGTCGCAGGTGGTCGAGGCCTATTGCAAAGAGCATCCGGATCAGCCGATTGTTTTTCATCGCAATCCCGTAAATCTTGGCCTCGGCCGGAATTATTTTCTCTGGGCGAAGCGGTCGCGTGGCCGCCATTACATGCTGATCAATGGTGACAATGATACTTCGATCGATGATTTTGCGCTCATCCTCGATCATCTCGGAAAAGCCGACATGATTGTTCCCTATGTGGCCAACCAGCATGACCGCCCTTCCCACCGGAATCTTATTTCGCGCGGCTTCAATCTTGCGGTGAGTCTTGTGAGTGGGCACAGGCTTCGCTATTACAATGGCCCCGTTCTGCATCTGCGCGAAAACGTTGTTCGCTTTGAACCCAAAGCCTCGGGTTTTGCCTACCAAGCGGAGATCCTTTGCCGGGCGTTAAATGAGGGATGCAGTCATGTCGAGGTCCCACTTTATTATGTCAAAAAAGAACAAGACAGCTCTTCCGGCTTCCGCCTCCACAACATCGCCTCTGTCTTAAAAAGCCTCACCAGGATTTTCGTTAAGACACTTCAATATCGCTTGTTCAAACCAGCCCTAAAGACACAGTCCCAATGAAGGGCTTAGTTCTTTCCCTCGGTTTTTTTATTTTCTTGGTTTTTCTGACGGTGTTTATGCTTCGCCGGTACAGGGGTAAAAAATATTTGCGGGTCTTTCTTTTGGCTTTTGCCATTACGTTAGGGATTTATACTCTGGTTTACAATTTTTCTCCGGGTCCAGGTGCCGCTGTTGATTTTTGGAACGGCATCCTTTTTCTTTTTTTATTGTTCCATTGTTTTGCGGATGTTTCTTACACCACTGTTTTAACCGGTTTTTCGACCAATCTGCTGGTTCATATCGCAAAGCGCGGCCCGCTTTCAACGCGGGACATGGAAGACATTTACGGTCTCACGCAGGGGCGCGATCCAGTGACCGATTGGAGGATGGACCATTTGGTGCGAGGCAAATATGTTCTTTCTTCTCGTGACGGGTACCAAATGCTGCCAAAAGGCAGCAGCGTCGCCCGTTTGGCGGAATTTTTACAGCGGCTATTTAACACCGGGGACGGCGGCTGATGGCTCGCGGTATTTTTCTGGCTTTTCTTTTAACAACGGCCTCTGTCATCTTGCAGATTCTGATGGCACGGATCCGCCCGCCTCGTCGATTTTTTAATTTTGCCTTTGGAATTTACCTTCTCAGCATCCCGCTTTTTGTGATTTTTTATCCCCGCCCGGTTTTCGCCGGCCTCGGCGACGCGACGATCCTCGGACTTGCCAACGGCCTTCTTGTGCATCTGCTTTTATTTTTCAATTACATGCAAGGTATTTACTATTTTACACGGCCCGTGACGCTTCGTATTCTGATCGAATTTCTTCAGGCGAAAGACCATTACCTGACCCGTCAAACGCTTCAAGACCATTACCATTTGAAGTATATGATTGGGTCACGGTTCGATCTTCTCGTCGTGAACGGTTACCTGCTTAAGCAGGGGGAGCGTTTTGAATTGACGGCGAAGGGCCGGATATTTTCAAGTTTATTTTTATTTCTTCGCAATTTTTTCGGCGTGCCCTATTACCTCGAGCGTGAGCCAGCGCGATGAAGGCCACCTTTCGCTCCATCTCTCCACTTTTTTTATTCACCGCGCTTCTTGTGCTTTTTTTCCCTGACATTTTTTTTCATGGGAAAGTTTACATCGCAAGGACGGGGGACTTTCATCTAGCCAATTACAGCATGTCGTATTTTTTCAAGGAATCCGTTCGCTCGGGTGTCTGGCCCCTGTGGAACCCGCTTTCTTTTAGCGGCTATCCTTTCGGCGCAGCGGCCTTAAGTAATGTCAATTTTACTTATCTGTTGGCCCTCGTTTCCGACAATGTTAATTTTGCCTGGAATGCGACGATCCTGGGAAGTGTTTTTCTGGCCGCCGCCTTCACCTTCTTTTATTTGAGAAAAATCGGATTTGAGACTTTTCCCTGTATCCTTGCCGCAATCATTTTTGCTTTCACGCTTTCCGGAGGAAATTTCATCGATAGTTGGGGATTTTTCCTCCCGCTTACGCTGTGGATGGCTGAGGAATATTTTTCTTCCAGAAAAGCCCGTTATGCCGCGGTCGTGGTAGCCGCCTTTGCCCTCTATTTTCTGAATGTCTTGCCTCAATACGCGCTTTATGCCGGCGTTTTTTTCAGTCTGTATGTTTGGATTCGTTTTCGCAGTTTCGCCGGGATCTATCTCCCAGCGCTCGCTTTCGGCATGGTTTCATTTTATACATTCCGCTTATTTGAAGCTTTGCAGCTTTCTCCGCGCGGCCATTTGTGGTTTATGAACGTGATTTTGCCTACGCACCTGGTCAATATGATTTTTCCCTGGATTTTTGAGTCGCCTTTCCGCCAGGAGACCAATTTTTTCTTTGCCAAGATTTTTTATCAAATGACGCGGTCGTTTTTTGGGGCCGACAACATCCTTTATCTCGACCCTCCCTATATCGGGATTATTGGCTTCACTTTTTTTGTTTTTTCCTGGAAGACGAAAGGGATTCCGAGGATCTATCTTGGGACTGCCCTTTCTATCCTTTTTTACATGATGACATTTCCATTTTTCTCTTCTCTTTACCGGCACATCCCCATTCTTGCCCAGCTTCCCCGTATTGTCCGGCTGGAATGCCTCTTCTGTTTTTGTCTTGCCGTTCTTGCTGCTGCCGGTGCCCAAAGGGTTTTGCGAGAAAAGCCCGCCGCACGAGCGCTTGTTTACGGATACGCCGGGTTAGCGGCGCTGGTCCTTGGATTTTTTGCAGCGATTCAATTTGCCACACGCCATTACGGAGAGGTCCTTCGCGGCCGCGTCCTGCAGTATGTGGAAAATCACATTATTGGACAACCGCAGTATCAGGCGCCGCCTGATTTTTATCGTGCCCGGGTGGATGAATTTTTTTATTTTTTGGCCCAGTGGAGCCATCTCGCGAGCCCTTCGGTTTTAATCCCCATTGTTTTAATGGCGGCCGTCTCCACCCTCCTTGTGTTGTGGAATACGAACAGAATTTCCCGCCGGCTTTTTTCCCTTCTTTGCGGCGGGTTGCTCATTTTGGACCTGCTCATCTATTTTCGGTCTACGCAGTACACCATGACCTCGCCCTCTGAGCTTAAAATTTCATCACCCGTGAGCCGTTATCTTGAACAAGATAAAGAAATTTTCAGGGCGATGCCGGTCCTTGAGCCGGCGGAATTTGGCGTGGGAAGAGTCAGGAGCTGGATGGCGGCCAATGCGAACCTGCTCTATGGGATTGCGGGGGTTGAAGGTTGGGATGCTTTTCTTCCGCGCCGTTACGCCGAATTTTTTAGGACGTTTCAAAAAAAATACGATACCGATCCAGCACTCATTATGGGCGGAGCGGAGGGAGATTTTGACCTGAAAATGATGAACTTTTTGAATGTGAAATATTTTATAACGAGAAGCGACCAGGTTTTAAAGAGCGGACTTCCTATTGTGGCAGAGGATGATAGCCACAAACTTTATTTAAATCAAGATTATCTTCCCAGAGCCTATTTCGTTTATGATTTTAAAGTGGTTTCGGACAAGGGGATGCTTGAATACCTGAAAAATACACCGGTTGAATGGGGCAAAACCGTTGTTCTAAATGAACCGCCCGCCTTCAGCGCTTCGCCTTTGCTAGATCGTAACGCGGGGCATGTCACATTCCGGCAGTATTCACCGCACGTTGTCGAGATGCAGGTTGAAACTCCGGCCGAAGGGCTACTTGTTTTGAGCGACAATGATTATCCAGGTTGGAAGGCAACCGTTGATGGCCAATCGGTGAGGATTTTACGCGCCAATCATTCCTTCCGTGCTGTGGAAGTACCGGGAGGACAGCATACCGTTCGATACGATTACCGGCCACAATCTTTCGTCAATGGCAAATGGACCAGCCTTGTATTTGTATTGCTGGGAATTATCCTTTTGGGTGCCCGAAGGTCAATTTTCCCCGTGCGGGGAAAATTGCCAAAAACAGCTCAGTCGAATTCGTCCGGCGCCGGACGAATTCGCCAGGTACAAACCCATGGTTGAATCGCTTAAAGAACTGAATAAAATCTGCCAAAAGCCGCGCTACAAAGAAGCCGGAAACTGGATGGTGCGGCACATTCTTCGCGATGCCGCGTTGCCCGTCACTTGGCTTTTACTTCATACCCCCGTGACGGCCAATCAAGTGACGCTCGCGTCGCTTGGAGTCGGCCTTTTCGGTATTTTTCTAATTGCCTTTCCCGGCCATGGAAATTTTTTGGCCGGTGCCCTCCTCCTTCAATTTTGGTATTTCCTCGACCACGTGGATGGCCAGATTGCGCGTTACCGCGGGACCTCCGGGTTGACAGGCCGTTTTTTTGATTTTCTCACGCATCATCTGATTCACGGGGTGATTTTTTTCAGCCTGGGGTTTTATAGTTACCATATAAGCGGCAATCTTGCGTTTGTGGTTTGGGGGTTTCTCGCCTCCGTGGCCATGATGACGTTTAACCTCGTCCATGACACAAAATACAAGGCTTTCATGGAGCGAATGAAATCCGCCAAGACGATCCAGGTCCTTGAGCAGCCTGCATCTGCTTCCGCCGCGAGCCAGGAAGCCGGCTTCTTGCACAAAGGGTTTTCGCTTCTCCATAAGCTCGCCGAAATCCATGTCTTAATGAATCTTTTGACGGTAGCTGCCCTTCTTCAATATAAAGCGCTTCTGGATTTGCGTGCGTTGCTTTTCATTTTTTACGGTATCGGTGTGCCAGTGCTGGCTCTGGTAAAAATTACTTTCCTCATTATGCGCCGCGAGATTGACCATGAGTTTGACCGTGACTTCCGAATCTAACCCGAAAACGGCCGCAAGCGTCATTCTGCCCTTTTGGAACTTTATCGCCATTGTCTTTTTGCTGGCGTGCCTGTTTTATCTTCTGACAAGTGGAATCCCGCTCGGCCAGCTTGGGCTGGCAGAGGTGGCCATTTCCAAGAAGGTCTCCACTCGGATGACCCGTTATGCCGTGCTTGGATTATTTGGTATCGTTGCTTTGTGGAAATGGAGATGGCCCGCCCTTTTTAACGAGCTTTTTATCGTCAAGGCAGTGAAAAAAGCAGTTTGCCGTTTTAGCGAAGCGATGGTCGCAGCACTGTTTTTAATTTATACCGCAGCGCTCTCTGCAGTGGGGTTCTTGCGTCAAGCAGCGCTTGAAACCCGCGCCTTCGACCTTGGGATTTTTGCCCAGGCGGTTTGGAACACGCTTCACGGAGATTTTCTTTACTCTTCCATCAAAGGAGGCATCTGCCTTCTGGGGGACCACGTCAGTCCGCTTTTGGCAGCGCTGGCGCCGGCTTATGCTTTGTGGCCTGACCCGAGGACGCTCGTTCTCCTGCAAGTCATCGCGGCGGCAAGCTGCATGTTTCCAATTTATTATTTAGCCAAGGGAAAAACCGCCAGCACAGTTATGGCTCTTGTCTTTGTCGTTGCTTACGCGTTTTATCTTCCCACAAGAGCTGCCTTGCATGAGGATTTTCATCCTGAAGTTTTGGCAGAGCCATTTTTGCTGCTGGCCTTCATTTTTCTCGAAAAGAAAAAAATATTTCCTTTTCTTTTGTGCCTTCTTACGGCGATTTCCTCAAAGGAAAATATGCTGGGGGTTTCTTTCATGTTTGGGTTTTACGCCTTCGTTTGGAAAAAAATGCGCGGTCTCGGCCTTTTTTTGATGATTGTCTCAGCGGCCCTTTTTGCCGCCAGCGTATTTTGGCTCGTGCCTTATTTAAGCGGCGGCCTTTACCTATATCGCGGCAATTACGACCAGGTTTTGTCTCATCCTGTGTCCGGGATTCTCCGGAGCCTTCTAAACCTTGATGCCCTCGAATACGCACTCAAAATCTTTTCGCCATTTTTATTTCTCCCCTTTCTTCATCTTCCCACGCTGATGCTGACATTTCCCGTTTTATTCCAGAATATGATTTCTGAAAATCCCGTTATGCGTTCTTTCGGCTACCATTACACGACGGGACTTACGCCTTTTGTTTTTATTTCGGCCATTTATGGTTTTTCGGTTTTGAAAGAAAAATTGCGCTGGGTTCAGTCCCATGAACTTTTGGTCGGCATTCTCTTCCTTTTTGTGGCGCTTCTCCGCTCTGGTCCTTCAGAATATTTTTATTATGCGGACACGCTCTCGCATCTCTCAGCCCATCGCCATATCGTAAGAGAGCGATTAAAGGTTATCCCTGAGGGTGTCTCCGTTCTAACGCACAATAATTTCATCCCGCAAATGGCCAATCGGAAGTTTATCTACCAATTTGATTACGCAAGTCCTCCGACGAAAGGGGAGACCGCAGTAAAATTAAGCGTCGACTATGTCATTTTTGACCGCGAGTTCTGGGAGCCGGGTACGCCGCCATTGGAAGATACGCTGGCCGAACTTCTCAAAGCGGGATATTATGTTTCAGATCGAGCCAAAGATTTTTACGTGATGAAAAAATGAAAATTGGAATCGACCATCAGGCCAGCCGCTGGCAGAAATCAGGCCTCGGCGTTTACACGCACCATTTGGTCGAGAGTCTTGTCCGATTATTCGGCAAGTCCCATCAATTTTACCTTTATAGCCGGGAAGTCCGGTCGGATTGGAATACGCTGAGGCGGCTTTATTGGGAAAATGTGGAACTTCCACAGATGGCCAAAAGGGACCGCGTGGAGCTCTTGCACGTCCCTGCATTTTCGCCGCCACTTGTCAGGTCGCAGCGGCTTGTCATGACGGTCCACGATTTGATCGGCATGCTTTTTCCCAACCAAATCGGGCTGCCGAGCCGGTTTTATTGGGGGACGTGGCTTCCGCGAATAGCGCAACGTGCGGATCACATCATCGCGAATTCCATTAGTGCGAAAACAGACCTCATGAAACATTTATCCGTACCCGAAAAAAAAATTACGGTGATTTATCCATCCGGGCATGAAGGTTTTGAAGGCCGGTTGAACGGAACTTTGCTTGCCTCTCTGAAGTCGCGGCTTGGGATCCGGGAAAAATATTTTTTAAGCGTGGGCACGATTGAACCCCGAAAAAATTTAAGCCGCGTCATAGAAGCCTTCAGGCAATTTTTAAAACAAAAACGGGATCTTCATTATCAACTGGTAATCGTGGGGTCAAAGGATTTTGCCGGTGGCCGGGTCTTCAAATCTCTTTTTCAGGATTCATCGCCTCATCCGGAAGATGTTCTTTTTACGGGCTTCCTCGAGAAGCAGGATCTCAATCTCCTTTATGGTGGGACGCAGGCGTTTTTATTTCCTTCTCTCTATGAAGGATTCGGCATCCCCATTCTTGAAGCAATGGCTTCCGGAACAGCCGTACTTACCTCCCGAACCTCTTCTTTACCGGAAGCGGCGGGGGACGCAGCCTATTATGTGGATCCTTACCGAACGGAAGAGATCCTTAAGGGGATGGAAGATTTAGCGGGAGATGAACGTTTGCGGCAAGAATTCATTCAAAGAGGTTTCCGGCAGGTCACAAAATTTTCCTGGGACCAGACGGCCCGTGAAACCGTCAAAGTTTATGAGGCGTGCGCATGATTGAAGAAAAACAGAAAACATTTAAAGATATTCGATCCGAGTATGACCATTTCTTCCGAACGGAGCCGATTCGTGATGAGGATCGGGCTTACCGGTGGCACGCAGCGCAGCTCCTCAAAGCAAAACCAGATGCCGATTCATTGCTGGACCTCGCCTGCGGCGGAGGATTTTATCTCCGGGAGTTGAAAAATCGGACGCAAGGAAAGACAAAACTCACAGGCGTCGATATTTCTTACGAGGCGCTCGAGCTGGCGCGGAAAGAATGTCCCGAAGCAAAACTCCTGCTGGGTGTGGGAGAGGCGCTTGCCTTCAAAGAGAAGACTTTTGACGCCATTACCTGCCTGGGCAGCCTTGAGCATTTTCTGGATGTCGGTCAGGCGATCGGCGAGATGAAACGGATTGCAAAAAAGAACGCTATTTTTTATATCCTTGTTCCGAATCTCTTTTGGTACAAAGACATTTTATGGGTCCTTTTGACCGGAGACCGGAAGACCCGCAATCAGACCCACGAGCGATTTGCGAGTTGGGGGGAATGGAAGCGGCTTCTTGAGGAAGAGGGCTTGAGGGTCGTCAAGACCATCAAGTATAACGGGATTGCAAAGAAGGCCTTGAAGCAGTGGTTAAAAGATCTCTTTATCCCGCTTCGCTTTTCTTACCATTTTCTTTTTATCTGTCAATCGCGGGATTAACGGGCGGCAGCCATGCCGGTTTTGATTTCCGGTGCCGGCCGTTTTGCAGGCGAATAATTCCGAGACCCTCTCTCCGCTTTAAACTTCAATCCATCCCACAAGGCATGAAACATAATTTTGAAGTTAAGGGACGACTTTCCCCATTTCCGGCCGCGATGATTGGAGGGAACCTCTTTGATTTTGTAGCCGAGGTCATTTGCTTTGATGATGATCTCCGGAAGCATGAAGAGGGATTTGGACCGCAGGTCAATCCGGTCAAGCAATTCCCGATTCCAAACTTGGGACCAATTGTAATCGTTGACGCGGAGTTTGAAGAGGAAGTTAAGAAAGAAGATATAGATGACCGAAAGAAAGAAACGGTGCAGTTTGTAAGCGTTGCGCTGCCACCGCACCCCTAAGACGACGTCGGCATGGGCGGCGCCTTCCGCCACGAGGGGTCCCACAAATGAGGGGAGCTCCGAGCAATCGAATTCCTCATCGGCGCCGATGTACATCACATAACGACCGCGCGCTTTTGCGAAACCGTCCTTCATCGACTGATTGTAACCCTGGTTTTTCTCGTGGAGGATGAGCTGAGTCTCTGGGTATTGCCCGACCAAACCCTGCACAACAGCCCGTGTGTTATCACGGCTGCCGTCTTCAATCACAATGACTTCCCAATCCCATTCTGCATGCTTGGACAAAACTGCATAAAGGTCGCGAAAAACGCCGCCAATGTTCAATTCTTCGTTGAAGACCGGAATGATGAAACTGATGAATGGAGAGCGGACAGTCATGCGGGAAAAATAAAGGAATGGTAGGGTAAAGTCAAGGTAAAAACCAAAAACCGGAGATCATCGCTCTAAGTCTTTTTATATCAATGGTTTAAGATTCAAATTTTTGCGACTGAAAAGAACGGTTGCGCCTCACCATTTTTTTAGTAAACTATAGCGAATTCTTAAGTTATGGAAGGAACGTCCGATAAAATTACGAAATGACCACCGTAGAAAATTTTCCCCCCAAAGTTTGCCTGATTACCCCACCCTCTATCTTTCTCCTGGATGAGCGCGTCTTTGTCAATCTCGGGATCCTGAAAGTTGCCGCTGTTTTAGAATGTGCCGGCTATAGCGTGGAAATGCTCGATCTCTCTGGGATTGAAAATTTTGAAGAGGCCCTTCGCGACCACGCCCGCCAGACCAAGGCCAAAATTTTTGGGATTACTTCCACGACGCCGCAAATGCCGGCCGCCGCCAAAATGGTCAAGGTCTTGCGCCAGGAACAGCCGCACGCACGCCTGATTCTCGGCGGTCCCCATGTGACCCTGGTTCATTCTGCTTTCAAAAAGGAATCTCTTGAGCAAGTGGAGGGGCGTGCCACCAAGGCCATGGCCAGCCTTCAAGATTTGTTCGATGTGCTGGTGGTCGGGGACGGAGAAGAAGCCATCTTTGAAGCCCTTACGAGCCATCCCGCCAAGATTGTGGATGCCAATGACAGGACCTCTCGTTTTTTCTTGAACACTCAGCGGCTCGAGAATTTGCCTTTTCCGGCTCGTCATCTCGTGGACATGCGAAGCTATCACTATGAAATCGAAAAGCACCGTGCAACGAGCATTATTGCCCAGCTCGGATGCCCGTTTGAATGCGGTTTCTGCGGCGGGCGACAATCGCCGATGCTGCGCGTCATTCGCACGCGCAGTTCCGAAAATATCATTCAGGAAATCCGGCATATTTATGAAACTTACGGGTACACAGGATTCATGTTTTATGATGACGAACTGAACGTTAATCCCAAGATGGTAGAGCTCATGAACGGCATTGCGGACCTTCAAAAAGAATTAGGCGCAGAATTCCGTCTTCGCGGTTTTGTTAAAGCCGAACTCTTCAACGATGTTCAGGCGGAGGCCATGCGCCGCGCTGGCTTCCGGTGGCTTCTCACCGGTTTTGAATCCGGCTCTACCCGAATCTTGACCAATATCAATAAAAAGGCAACGCGCGAACAAAATACACGGGCGGTTGAGATCGCCCGCCGTCACGATTTAAAAGTCAAAGCCCTGATGTCCATCGGCCATCCCGGCGAAAGCAAAGACACCATTATCGAGACGCGGGACTGGCTTTTGGAAGTTAAGCCGGCTGATTTTGACGTGACCATCATTACGACTTATCCTGGCACGCCTTATTACGATTTTGCCGTACGCGATGAGAAAAAGGAAGGCGTTTGGATTTACACTTATCAAAAGACAGGGGATCGGCTGTTTAGTATTGAGCTGGATTACAACGAAGTGGCAGATTATTACAAGGGCGATCCGGACGGAGGGTACAAGGCCTACGTTTTTACCGATTATCTCCGTTCTGATGAGCTTGTCCAATTGCGGGATTTTGTGGAACGGGATGTCCGCAAGAAACTCGGAATATCTTTCAATCCCGGTGCTCCGGCCATCCGGTACGAGCACTCCATGGGTCAATTCGGAACCAGGTTACCCACGAATATTCTTCGCACAAGTCAGGGGACTTCCAGAATCCTGGACGCGAAATTGCCGGGCAAAACAGCCTAGGGCACATCCCGTTTTGGCTCATCATCTATGTCCTCGAATTTCGCAGCTCACATTGTGATTTTGAATTATAACGGTGCCGCTTTTCTGCCCGAATGTCTGCCAAGCATTGCCACCGCCCAAAAGAAGGGCAGGGTCCGAACGCAAGTCACCCTGCTCGACAATCTGAGCACGGATAACGGCGTTGAATACGTCCAAAAAAATTTTCCACAATTTCGAATCGAAAAGGCCCGGGCCAACCGGATCCTTTGTTCCTACAACGACTTTTTGCCAAAGATTGAGGAGTCTATCGTCATTTTGCTTAACAATGATATTCGCGTAGAGCCGGATTTTATTGACCCCCTCATGGAAAAATTCACACAGGATCCGCTGACGTTCCTTGTGGCTCCGCGCGTTATGACCTTTGACGGCAAGACCATTGAGGCGGGGCAGACCAAAGCCGGGATACGCTTTGGCTTCTTCTGGTGCGATGCGCGGTTTCCCGGTTATGCCTCGCGGGCGTTACAACCTTCTCAAACCTATTCCTCTGGTTTTGGCGCCTTTTCGCGCGGTAAATTTTTGGAGCTCGGTGGATACGATGACCTTTATTTGCCCGGGATCATGGAAGATGTGGATCTATCCCACCGCGCACAGAAAAAAGGCTACCATCTTTATTACGAGCCGCGCAGCGTTGTCTATCACATGGGACAAGCGAGTTTTAAAAAACGGTTCGGGTCCAAAGAAATCGCCATCATGGCTCATCGCAACAACTTTCTCTTCATGTGGAAAAATTTTTCCGGGCCTTTCTTTTGGCTTTCCCACTTGTTTTTTCTTCCTTTTCGCTTTCTCTATTTCTTGCTGAAGGGAAATCTCGCCCCACTTCAGGGGTTTGTGCGGGCCCTTCAGATTCAGCGTACGAGGCCGCGATGACCATTTCCGGTGTGGTTATTACGAAAAACGAGGAAGGAAATATCGGCGACTGCCTTCAATCTCTTTCCTGGACGGATGAAATCATTCTGGTAGATAGCGGCAGTACGGATGCTACTCTCTCCATCGCCAAAAAATTCACCCCCAAAACCTATCAAGTTCCATTTATCGATTTTGCCAGCCAAAAAAATGCTGCGTTAGAACGGACGACGGGAGATTGGGTTTTTTTCCTCGATGCGGACGAGCGCGTCCCGGAAGAGCTTGCCGAAGAAATCCGAAAAACCGTTGAAGGCGGCAAAAAGGACAGCGTTTATGCCGTCAAACGTGCCACTTATTTTTTTGGTAAGCGCCTTCGGTTTAGCGCTGCCCAAAAGGACGCGCCCATCCGTCTTTTCCCCCGCGGCAAAGCGCGATTTGAACAGCCGGTCCATGAACAAGTCATCACGTCTCTTACTATCCGTCGGCTCAAAAATTCGCTGACCCACTTCAGCACCAGGGATTTTGCCCATTACCAAGCCAAAGTGCAGCAGTATGTTCCCTTGGAACTCCAGGTCTTGCGCCAAAAAGGCAAAGACGCGAATCTTTTAGACTTGATGGTGCGGCCACCCGCGAAATTTGCTTATCTTTATTTCTGGTCATTGGGGTTTCTTGATGGATGGACGGGTTTACAATTTGCGGCGTTGTCTGCTTATTATTGTTTTGTGAAATATCGGAAAGCGCGGGCCTCGTGACGGTCACTCTACTATCCCCCAACCGGTGGAGGCAGGCGAGCCTCTACGGTATGTTTGTTCTATGGGCGGGACTGGTATTTTCGTCGGCCCTGGTCGAAATTTTCTTTGTTATTTCATGCATCCTTTGGCTTATTTCAAAATTCCGCGAGCCGTCTTTACGCCTGCTGAAGGACCGGTCCCTCATGCTGCCCCTTTTTCTTTTTTTAGCATTTTCGATGCTCTCCATTCTCTGGTCCGAATATCCGGACAGGAGTTTTCGGGGTATTTTTAAGGTTTTGCAGCAGGTCGTGATTTTTATTATGGTTGCCGATCTTTTTTCAGAACCTAAGGAGCGCCTCCATTTTGAACGGTTTTTCCTTATTTTCTTTGTTCTTTTAGTCGTGGACGGATTTTTTCAATACACCTTTGGTAAGGATTTTATTCGGGGGTTTGTCGCTCAAGGATCCATGGCCGGGCGGCGGGTTTCGGCTTGTTTCAAAACCTATACGCTCTTTGGCAACCACCTGGTCTGCGTCCTCCCGTTTCTTTTGGCGCTCGGTCTGCGTTGGCGCAACATTGATCGAAAATGGAATGATTGGTACGTTGCTTTGCCGGCGGTTGTGGCCGGGGTTGTCCTCCTTTTTTTGACCCGCTCAAGAGGTGCAATCCTCGCCCTCATCCTCGGGTTGGCCGCCTATCTCATTTATAAAAAAAGATTTGCCATCCTCGGATTTCTTTTCGTCAGTCTCGTCGGTTTGATTGTTATCCTGCCTTCGTCGATGGTCGTTCATTTGGATGGCTGGAACAAGGAACAATCGATCGTCGAACGCTATTATTTATGGGACCGTGCTCTACAGGTTATCAAGGCCAAACCTCTCGGGGGAACAGGGATTAACACTTACGCCTCCGCCCATGCCCATTATGACCAACGCCACAACTGGAGGGTGCAGAATTATTATGCGCATAATGGGTATCTTCAGATGGCGGCCGAAGTCGGCCTTCCGACCCTCCTCTTTTTTCTCTGGTTCCTCTTCAATTATTTCCGTCGAAGCATTTTATATAAACGCGACCAAGCTACGCCCGGCCAAAAATTAGTCATAACCGGACTTCTGCTCGGCCTCGTTAATTTCCTTATTTTTTCCGCCGTAGACACCATGTTCCACAGTCCCCAGGCGGTGATGACCTTCTGGTTTCTACTCGGCCTGCAAATCGCTTATCAAACAGAAGATGTCAACGCTCTATGAACATCCTTGGGTTGTCCGCTTTTTATCATGACTCGGCCGCTTGCCTGGTGAAAGACGGAAAGATCGTTGCTGCTGTGCAGGAAGAGCGTTTTACGCGCAAGAAACACGATGCCTCGTTTCCGGCTAAAGCCATCGAGTATTGCCTCAGCCAATCAGGGGCCGGAGATACAAAAATTGATCTCGTTGCTTTTTATGAAAAACCCTTTGTCAAATTTGAGAGGCTCCTCGAAACTTATCTGGATCGGTCGCCTTTCGGCGTCTGCTCTTTTATCAAAGCGATGCCGGCTTGGATCAAACAAAAATTCTGGATCAAAGATATCGTCCGAGACCGGTTGAAATACGAGGGGCCCTTTATTTTCCCGGAGCATCACGAATCCCATGCCGCCTCCGCGTTTTTTCCGTCCCCTTATGAAGAGGCGGCTTTTTTGACGGCCGACGGTGTCGGGGAATGGGCCACGGCCAGTTTCGGAGAGGGGAAGGGAAATCAGATTCAAATCACGCATGAAATTCATTTTCCGCATTCGCTCGGGCT
>ORMF012385603.1_pt1 | contig 23102 bp, 16 predicted proteins | sample 1779871 | NCBI WGS metagenome assembly ORMF01 (sample SAMEA104232316, study PRJEB22302) | groundwater metagenome | biome: forest; feature: aquifer; material: groundwater | place: USA | collected 2011-08-07 | depth 5.4 m | reverse complement strand
TGCGTCATCACCACCCGCGCGGGCTCGCCGTCTTTGAACTCGATATCGATTGGAAGCACGCCGATGCCAACTTCGTGCTTCAGGTGAACCCAGCCGTTGCCATTTTCAGGAGGTGGCACCACTCCTTCACGCGCCAGACAATTCCATGTTCCCACGATCGGATGGCCCGCAAACGGCAGTTCGTTACCGGGAGTAAAGATGCGCAGACGACGTAGTGCTTCTTCTTTCTCGGACGGCAGGACGAAAACTGTTTCCGACAAGTTCATTTCGCGGGCGATCTGCTGCATTTGTTCATCGCTGATGCCTTCGGCTTCCGGAAAGACAGCCAGCGGATTACCGCCAAAAGCATGATCGGTGAAAACGTCGAGTTGAAAGAATTTGTAGGTGCTCAATAGTTCCTCTACTTTTGAGAGGTCAGTACCACCCGCGTGACCGGGAGGATCCATCACTCAACGGTGAGATACGGATTCCGACCTATTAAGTTGGGTGTCTGACCCACCGGCTCACGCAGGTGGTACTGACAGCTCGCGCGTCCACTCGACAACTTTGTCCATTATCATTTCATAAATCGCCGGCTGCGGCACGCCGAGAGATTTAGGAACCTTAAAAGAATGATCGCCGCCTTCGATCGGGTGAAGCGTCGCGGGCAGACGTAGTCTCTTAATCACGTTGCGAATCTCTTCGGCTGTGCCAAACGCATCGCGCGCTCCCTGCACAAACAGCATCCGCGCTTGAATATCTTTCAGGTGCGCATCGCGCAACTTATCGGGTCTGCCCGGCGGATGCAGCGGGTATCCGAGGAAAACCAAGCCGGTAATCCCTTCGGGCGCCACCGCGGCAACCTGGGAAGCGATGCGTCCGCCCATCGACTTGCCCCCGATCACCAATCGGTTCTTCTTTATCTTGCGGTTCGTCTGGGCGGTCTTGATTACTGCTTGATAACAGGATTCAAGCCGCGCCTTGGGATCCGGAATGCTACGCCCCAGCTCTTTGTACACAAAGTTGAACGTCATGACGTCGCATCCACGTGCCGCCAGGCCTTTGGCGATCATGACCATGAAAGCGCTCAACTGGTTTGCGCCGGCTCCGTGACCCAGAACTAACGTTACACCCGTCCGTTTCGCCTTCGGCGCGGGATAAAGAAGCGCCGTAACACTATCGCGGTCGTCGATTCTGATAGTCAGCGTTTCAGGTTCCATCACCGTTGTTGGGTTGCTCCGCAAAGCAGAAGTTGGACAATATTCAAGGCGCGGCTCGCTTGTCAATCGCGCGACGAACCGGTCATTCAAATGAAAAGTTGAATAGAGTCTTAGGAACTGGTTTTCTTAAGATAGTCGGCAGCTTTTTGCTTGAACCACTGAAGCGGATTATCGGGTGGAGCTGGGTTATCCCCCGTCATCCTCTGGATCATGTGCGAGCCCAGCATCCGGTAACTTTCAAACTGAGCTTCACTAAACCACTGATCGGCTATAGTGTCCTGCGGAAAGGACCCGCTGCCGGCATGATAATTAAGCACGTCGCGAGGCTCGGTTGAGTCCAGCGATGGCTTGATATAGATCAGAATCCCATCATAGGCATCGTCATCAGCGTCGCTACCCTTAGGCTTATCGACACACGAATAGCGAATCCGGCCAATGGCGCAGTACTTGTTCTTTTTCTCGGGCTTCTTGGCAAAATCCATGTCGGTGATTTCGATTGGCACGCCGAAATCGACGCGAATCTGACGGATCGAAAAAGCCAGTGACTCATAAGCGTAACCCGGGTCGGTGCTGGCGTCGCTGATCACGATAAAGCGGCACCGCCGCAGAACCATTTCGTAAAAACCAAGATTGTCGAAGTGCCCGCCATCTGAGAGATAGACATACGGACTGCTTGAGTCCGTCATGCCGAGCGCCTCGGCAAAGATTGGACGAACTGATTGAGTTGGTGAGTCTCGATCATAGGTAGGCTGGTTGAAAGTCGTAGGATCGCCGCTGCCGGCAACGCCTGGATTACCCAGCCAAAAACCCAGTCGCACATTGAAGAGAGTCATGATGAAGCGGACTATGGGCGAGGTCATCATGTAACCCATGTTGGGGCTGGCTGCCGCGCCTGAGATGGCTACGGCGGTGGCCAGGGAAATTCCGTCATGGCCTCCGTAGTAGCGTGAATTCCGATATCCCAGCCAATAACTCCCGGAATGCAATGGTGAAACTGTGAATGACTCAGCCTTGCGATCTTGCCACTCCAGCCGGTCGCCACCGACCAGGTTCAAAGTAACGTTGACGACATGCAGTGGTCTCTGCTTCAGCTCATACATTTGTATGTTGTCGTGCACGTTAAAGTCAGTAAACTTATCCTTCGTTTCTTTTCGGTCCTTGTCCGACGCTCCCAAATAGGCCCGCATAATGCGATTGCGCCAATAGTAATGGAGCGAGAATCTGTTCGTGTTAATAAACCGTCCCAGAATGCATCCGACCAATGCAATCACCGTCACTAATACCACTAACAGCCGCCCGGGCGAGTTATAAAGGATCGTTCTCGGATCATTGGCGTTAAGTGTCAAGGTGCCGGATCCGAGTTTCCGGCTGGCCCAGTTTCCGAGACTGGAAGCCAGGATCCAATCCGTGATCAGCGCCAGAACGATGGCAATGAAAGCTCCGAAGATGATGGCCGCCACTGTCGTAGCAATCGAGGGCAGTTTCGACTTCAGGCTCGACTGATCCTCCGGTTCGCCATTGGCTGAGGTCTTGGTACTAAAACCTCCGAACAAAGTAACGACCCCAGAGATGGCCCCGATCAGCATTGTGCCCAGGCCTTTAACGCTACTCCAGTTCCAATCTTTCTTTTGCATCACCTGCGTTTGCAGTTCGACAAACAGCGAAGGACCAAACAGGACGAGCGCGTGGAATAAACACCACGCCGCTACGACCATTAAGATCCAGGCGCCGGATCTCGCCCACCACTCCTGATCCTCGACGCCGGTGAAGCGACTGGTAAACCCGGCGATGAGAGTCCCGCCAACGGTGAGCATTAGTAACAGGAGCGGGACCGCAAAGCTCGCATACGACCGCGCAAAGCTGTGGCTCAAATTCAGCGGCGCCGGAATCTGGGTCGTCACTAAATACCAGGTCAACAACCCCGTCGCCGCAAAAGCTGCCAGGATCAGGACTGTGGCAGAAGCGTAGAGTGAGAGTGTGAGCAGCCAGCCTCCGGAATGTCGTGCGCTTTCATCATCGCGATCACTTGATTTGCCGTCGCGCAGGCCCGCGATAATTCTCAGAATTACATACAGGCCCCACGGAAGTGCGGCCAGCATCAAAGCGAATTTCGTGAATTGCGACCAATCCGGCATTTCACCCACACGCAAACGCACCCAGTAAGTGGTAAGCGCCGCCGCCGACGAGTGGCACCAAACACAAACCCACGAACCAACCGGCGCTCAGGTTCAGTCGCCTCGCACCTGGAAGATTCAGCCCGATAAAAGTCAGCGCGATCGCGGCGCCCACGAAACCGATCCGCAAACACAAGGTCGAGCTGGCGTACGGACTCTTAACAAAAGCCAGCCAGATTCTTGGCAGGATCAGGAACGCCACAATAACCGGAATGAAGACAAGCCAGTTGAGAATTAGATTGCGCAGATAGACGGCGATAAGCGTCCAGGTATCGACTGAAAGAAGCCCCTTCTTCGGCGTCAAGTAGTTGGCATAAATACGCAGCTTGTATAACGGATCGGGCTCAGGTTTAAGCGGATCGGTGGGCGGGTCGGCCAACCACTGCGACACCTTGCCAATCGCTTTGTCTTCGCGATGAATCCACGCGCTCAGCCAACTGCCTATGAACCCACTGCCGGAAACGGTTGATAGATAATCAAACTTGTCCAGCAAGCCACAACGCGCCAGTCCCTGCAAAATACCGAGGTTGAACGTCGCACTGCGCACACCGCCACCCGAAAGACACAATGCCGAACGCCGGTTTGGTAAGGCATGGATAAATCTGTAGAGACGAGGGACAAGTTGTGCGTTGATTTCCTTCCGGCATTTTCGAATCAGGTTGAATAAATCCACTTTCGACGTATCGATATCGAATTTGCGTTCTTTGATGATCGCTTCAATCTCATCGCGCGGCTGATCTGGCAGCTTTCTGAGCAGATCGATCTCGTCTTCGATCTCTTTCCACTCGCCACCACGACTACTCGCTCGAAAGTAACCGGCGGCCAGGCGCTGCTTTTCGTCATAGATCACCGCCGCATGAATCTCCATGTCGCGGGTATCCATACCGCGATTGGATGTTTCGAGCTCTTCGAAGAGCACCTCAGCCAGAGTGAGAGGAAATTCCGATTGTGAGCTAGGCATGTCCGCAGTTCACTCCTGTTCTGCCTTCGAGGAGAGTGATCGCAGTCGTCAAAGCGCCGGGCAAGATTAAGCCGAGCCGATAGACTATGCGTGCACATTTGGCTGGTACGGTAGGAGCACGACTAAGGCTCTTGAGGACCAGCCTGGAAACTCCCTGTTTGGCGGTTGGACAATATGCCAGATTCCCGACCCCGTCAATGTTTTTTGGCAAAATCGGCGTTGGGAGTTTGAGGCTTCGGTCGCTTAGCGCTCCTGCTTGCAGAGTTAGAAACCCAGCTTGCGGAGTTCTGATCACACACATTCGACGACGTGTCGCTCAGGAAAAAGTCGACAGCTTTCTTTGCATGATCGCGCCTTTGAGATCCGGTCCCGGACAAGATCGCCAGTTGGCAACAAGACTTGGTTTAGCGCCCCTCCGCGACATTTCAACAACAGGCAATCCGGAAAAAGACTTCGCTCGAAATTGTTTTGGACTTCGCGGCGGGAAAGTGTTAATTAGTCTCTCATTCTCAGGCCTTGTGACGCTGGACTCTCTTATGAAACATCAAGTCATTCTCCACTGCGGTATAGCACTTTTAGTGTGCGGACTATTTAGCTATTCGATCGCGGCTCAACAGCAAAAGTGCGCTCCGCCCGTAGCGCTGCCCACGTCATCCGAACCCAACATATTTACGGGCGAGAAAGAGGTTTACCTCGGAGACGCGATTGCAGAACATATTCAAAAGAATTACCGCGTGATCGAAGACCCGGCAGTCATCCGGTACTTGGCTCAGATCGGCGAGCGACTAACCAGGAACCTTCCGTTAACAAAACTGCAGTTCCAGTTCTTTCTCGTGGACTTGCCAGATGCGAACGCCTTCGTTTTACCCGGTGGGCGGATCTACGTTTCGCGAAAACTTGTGGCGTTTGCCCAAAACGAAGACGAACTGGCCGGAGTCATCGCGCACGAGTTGGGCCATTTGGTCGCTCATGAGAGTGCAATTGATATGACCCGCCGGATCCGTGAAGTACTGGGCGCAACCAGTGTCGCCGACCGCGCCGACGTTTATGACAAGTACAACCAATTAATTGAAAGCGCCAGAAGGAAGCCTGAGGCGCCCCGCGATCGCGAGAAAGGACAGATGGTCGCGGACCAGGCCGGTTTGTATGCGCTGATTAGCGCCGGCTACGACCCATCAGCCTTGACCCGCTTTTGGGATCGAATGACGGAAAGCCGAGGCAAAACAGGAAGCTGGCTCTCTGATCTCTTTGGCACCACCAAACCCGAAGAACGCCGCCTCCGCGAGATGATCAAAACGATCGGCGCTCTGCCTCCCGAGTGCCTCAAGGCCCGCGCGGCGACGCGAGACGATGACTTCAAGGAATGGCAATCAACGGTTGTGGGTTATACAGGTCTTGGAAGGGCAGAATCATTGCATGGCGTGCTCAGCAAGATTCAACTCGCGCCGCCGCTGCGCAGTGATATCACGCACATTCGCTTCAGCCCGGACGGTGCCTACGTTTTGGCCCAGGACGACGCTGGAATCAGTGTGCTGAGCCGGGAGCCTTTTACCGGCTTGTTCAGAATAGAAGCGGCCGACGCCAAACCGGCGAACTTCACTCCGGATTCCAAAAGCATTGTTTTCTCGAATGATAATCTCCGGGTAGAGAAGTGGGGCATCGCCGAGCAAAAGTTATTGGACGCTAGAGAAATTGTTCAGCTCAGGGGTTGCCTGCAGACCTCTCTTTCGCCGGACGGAAAATTCATGGCGTGTCTTGGTCCTAACATGGATCTCAATCTCCTCGACGTTGTGTCCGGCCAGGCCGTTATTCATCGAAAAGACTTTTTTGAGCCGCAGTGGTTTCATTACTATTTGCTGTTGGCGGCAATTGCAAACCATCGACTCGACAACGGAGACGCCGGCTTGAACTGGATCAGTATGGGCTTTTCGCCTGACGGTCGATACTTCCTGGCCGGATTCAAGGGCCCTGATCATATCGCCAACTATCGGACACTCAATCACGTCGAGGTCGTTGACTTGACCAGCATGAATAAGATCTCAGTACACGAGACGATTCAAAAGTTAGTCGTAGGTGGATTCAGTTTCATGGGCAATGATCGCCTGGCAGGAATTAACGCAGATGACCCTAAGAAGTCCGCGGTCGTTACCTTTCCCGAGGGTAAGATAGTCACCGAGTTTTCGATTCGCGGGAATATCGAAGCGCCCACCCGTGGCGAATATCTGCTGATCCGGCCGATCAAGGACTACCCGCTGGGTATATTCGATCTGAAGTCCAAAGTCATCTTCAAATCCAGCAAGCAACCAGCACTGGATATTTTTGACGATCTCTTTGTGGCTGAGATGCGGAACGGAGAAGTCGGCCTGTATCGGATGGAAAAGAATCAGATAAGCGCGACCACCCTGCTCGCTAATACGTCGCTCGGCCGTTTGAGCGTTTCTTATCTGTCACCCGACATGAAATGGCTGGCGTTGTCGAGTCGATCCCGAGGCGGTGTTTGGAATCTGGATAAGGGGGATGCCCGGCTATATCTGCGAGCATTTCGGGGCGCGTTCCTGAGCGATGATGGTTTTTTCTTCGCTGACTTTCCCAAGTATGAAACGGCCGAGAGGAACGTGGCCAAGTTCAATCTGGCCGGCGGTGAGATTGTTCCCGGTCCCACCATCGAGGCGGCGAGCGCCCGTCAGCTTGGCCCTTATCTCATAGTATTCAAATCCGCCAAGCTAGATGCTAAAGAGGATGTCCCACCCAGAGAATGGCGAAATCTGACGCTGGAGGTCTCTGACGCGCGGACCATGACTTCCCTCTGGTCCCGAACTTATCCGAAGGAAGCCCCCATTCTCTGGGTGTCGCCTCAGCACGGAACCGCCGTGCTGGCCTGGGGAAGCGGGTCAGAAACGGCGACGGCCGATATTAAGGGCGACGCACAACTCACGCGACTTGCGGCCGACCTGAAAGAGAAAGACGGCAATTACTTGCTGGAGGTCGTTGACGTCAAGAGTGGAAGCTCTCTAGGAAAACTTTTGATTGACACCGGCAAAAGATCGTTTCGCCTGGCAAACGCGTTCGCGGCCGGTGACTGGGTAGTTGTGACCGACACGCAAAATCGAGTGTTGGTCTACTCGCTAAAGACCGGGGCACAGCAGGGTCGAGTCTTTGGCGGATATGGCACGCTCTCTCTCGAAGCCGGTCTGATGTGTGTTGAGAACGAGATCGGCAAAATCGCACTATACAGTGTGAAGACCTTCGCTAAGCGTGATGAAATGGTTTTCTCCAGTCCGATTGCGATGCTGCGTTTCAGTCCCGATGGCCGGCGGCTCTTTGTGCTAACGGCGAACCAGACCGTCTATCTGCTGGATGTTTCTGCACTTGCAAAAATTGCCGCGAAAGTTGAGTGATCGAGTAGCGCCGCCGGCACTTCATCAGGCGAGGTAGATTCTGGGAACGCGGCTACTGATGCCGCAGGTGATCTCGTAAGAGATCGTCCCCACGAGTTCGGCCAGGTCTTCTGCGGTAATCGACAATGCGCCATTCCGGCCCAAAAAGGTCACCTCATCGTGCAGCGAAACACCTGGCACGTCTGTGATATCAATCAACGTCAAATCCATCGAGACGCGGCCAACTACCGGCGCGAAAGTTCCGCCGACGATCACGCGGCCGCGATTTGAAAGCGCGCGCCGATAACCATCGTCGTAGCCGATCGGGACGGTCGCAATTAAGGATGGGCGTGTGGTTTGAAACGTAGAGCCGTAACCCAGCTTCTCGCCTTTGCCGACTGTTTTTAAAAGCATTATGCGTGAGCGCAAGGACATGACGGGCCGCAGTTGTGCGACCTCGTACTTCGGCGGCAACACGTCGCGCCGGAAACCGTAGAGAGCCCCGCCCGGCCGCACCATATTTCCACGCGCCTGGGGATAAGCAAACGCGGCGGCGGAGTTCGCTGCATGCACGTACTGCGGCGCAAAACCTCGCTCTCGAAACAAATTCACGGCCTCCTGAAATCGCTTAAGCTGATCGTTTGTGAAATCCTCATGAGTGGGATCGTCGGCGGCGGCGAGATGCGTCATCAATCCGTCGACCCTGACACTCTGGAAACGCGATAACGAGTCGCAGAATTGTCGAATGTCATCGCTGCGCACTCCCAGACGCCCCATACCAGAATCGATCTTGACGTGAACCTCGGCGATCACGCCAGCGTCTCGTGCAGCGCGATCCAGCGCTTCGATCATATCCAGGCGGTAGACAACCGGAGTCAGCCGTTGCTGCAAACACGCAGCCTCCTGACCGGGCCAAAATCCTCCCAGACAAAGGATCGGTTTGCTGATGCCCGCCCGTCTCAATTCGAGTCCTTCTTCGGGCATCGCGACCCCAAACCAGTCGACGCCTTCAGCCTCCAAACGCCGCGCGCAGGGCACAGCACCATGACCATACGCGTCTGCCTTTACCGCTGCCATTACGCTCACCTCGCCGACCTGCCCGCGAATCACGCGCAGGTTGTCTGCGAGCGCATCGAGATCGATCTCGGCCCAGGTCGGACGCCGAGCCATTTTGTCATCCGTCATCGTCTTACCTTCCCCTCTCCCATTGGGAGAGCAAGGGGAGAGGGTGCGAAGCTTACGCGAAATATTTTCTAATCATCCATCGTGTCTAGCCAGGAGAACACTATATCAAAGTCGGATCTCGCACAGGCCCTCACCCCAACTCTCTCCCAGAGGGAGAGGGCAAAGAACACGACCCAAAGGATGTTTAGATTTCTCTAGAACTCGTCACCGCGGCTGATGCGCGGCGAGCCCTTCGAACGATCGAACCGGGCCAGATAGGCGCCCAGCGCGTCTCTGTCAAGGTCGGCGAACTTGGCGAACTGATTCAGGAAGGCGAGATAGACAGTGTCGGTGGGACCATTGCGTTGCTTGGCGACAATCAACTCGGCTATGTTCTTGTTCTCATCGCTCTTGTGATACTGCTCTTCACGATAGATGAATGCGACCACGTCGGCGTCCTGTTCAATCGCGCCCGACTCGCGCAGGTCGGCCAACTGCGGCCGGTGGTCGGTGCGGTTTTCAGGCGCGCGCGATAATTGTGAAAGCGCGACCATAGGGATGTTCAGTTCCTTTGCCAGGGCTTTCAGCTCGCGCGAGATTTGCGAAACCTCCTGCTGTCGAGATTCAAATCGGTGAGACGCTCCGGACATCAGTTGCAAGTAATCAACTACAATCAGGTCGAGTTGCTTCTGTTCGGTCGCCAGGCGGCGCGCCTTGGCGCGCATCTCCAGCACTGAAATCGCCGGCGTGTCATCGATGAAGATTCGGGCTTCGGTAAGTTTGCCCAGCGCTTTGCCCAAACGCGACCACTCTTCGTTGGAGAGATATCCGCTGCGAAACTTTTGCGCATCAACACTGGCCTCGGAACAAAGCATGCGCATCGCCAGCGATTCAGCGGACATTTCCAGAGAGAAAATCCCGACGACTGCTTTACTCTCAATGGCCGCATGCTGGGCCAGGGTCAACGCCAGACTCGTCTTACCCATCGAAGGCCGGGCCGCGATTACCACCAAATCCTGCTTCTGCAAGCCCGAAGTCAGCGCATCCAGCCCGCGAAATCCAGTAGCCACGCCCGTCACCACCATGTCGCGGTGCTCGACGGCCTCGGCTTTCTCGAGAACCCGTTCAGCCGGATGCTTAATGTGCTCGAAACCCTGGCGAATGCGTTCGTCGGCCAGCGCGAAAATCGCATGCTCGGCGTGGTCCAGAATGTTCTGCGGTTCGTCTTCTTCTTCGAGGGCCTCGGCGCTGATCTTGTTAGCGACTTTGACCAATTGCCGCAGCAGCGACTTTCCGCGCACAACTTTGGCAAACTGCACGATGCTGGTAACGTGCGGCAATCCGTAGGTCAGATTAGTCAAAAAGAGTACGCCACCTGAACCTTCCAGAGAGTTATCGCGGCGTAATTCTTCAGCAATCAGGATCGGATTGATTTCCGAGCCGCGCTCGAACAACGCGATCATCGCCAGGAACACACGGCGATGGGAAGGCACGTAAAAGTCAGCGGGCTTTAGTAACTCGACCGCCTGCGCTACCAGCGAGTTGTCTAAGATGATCGCGCCGAGAATAGCGCGTTCAGTTTCTGGACTGCTGGGAAGGGGTCGCTCGAGGATTGGGTCGCGAATCGGATCTGGTGTAGCCATTGAATAGAAAGTTGGAATATCGAAGTTCGAATCGGGATCGCGGAATATACTACACTGATGAAGAAACTGAAGAATTTATCAGCAACCATTCAGGATATATTTGTGATTACGATTTCTTGTTCCAAAAGGCTGAGTGACTAAGCACTGTGCTAGCACCCCTCAACGAGCCTGCGCAGCAGGCGACATAATAGTAGCCACGGGTGGAGCGCAGCGAAACCCGTGGATCTCGCACAACAAGAAAGTGAGAGCCCGCTTTAGCGGGCGACAGAAATAGATCGTGAAGGCGTTTCTGTCGCCCGCTAAAGCGGGCTTGGCTTCTGTGGTAAATGATGACCCAGGGGTCCGCTCGCTGCGCTCGCTCCACGCTGGGCTAAACTCGACCGCCAGCTTCGCTGGCTCGTTGAATCATTCGCCCAACGAACTTCGCGGGCGCGCTGTCAGACTCAAGCCTTCCAGCGCCGTGGCTCGTTGAACGGATTCTCTTATTCTTTTGCTTCGACGGAAGTCTTTGTAGACGGAGCTTCCTTCGCGGCTGTCTCTCCACCAGCATCAGCCTCCAAGGCCGTCACGTCAATCTCGATCCCGCCCTCACCCAGAACGCTCACCGGCAACTGGACGGTCACGTCGCGATGCAGACGCACCGGGACTTCGTAACTGCCGAACCGCTTGATCGGTTCGCGCAAGACGATGCGCCGGCGATCGATTTCATAGCCCTTTTCTTTCAGCTCATGAGCAATGTCCATCGACGTTACTGAACCGTAGAGGATTCCCGCTTCGCCTACTCTGCGCTCGAATTTCAACGCCAGGCCGCGCAAGGCCTCGGCTTGTAATTCCGCCGACGAGCGATCCTTCGCCTCGCGCTTGGCCAGCGCCGCGCGTTCGCCTTCAATTTGCCGGACATTGTTGACCGTGGCTTCGACGGCGAGATTCCTGGGCAGCAGATAGTTGCGGGCGTAACCTGCCTTGACGCGCACGATCTCGCCCCGGGCGCCCAGATTGTCAATATCTTCGCGTAACAGAACCTGTTTATGTGACATTTTCGATAGCTCCCTAAAACTTCTGTTTAGAGTTCAATCTTTAGATTGCCGTCGCAAATCCTAAACCAGCTGAAGCTTGAACTCTGAACTCTCAATTCAGTCCGCTGCGTAAGGCAGCAGCGCGATGTTGCGCGCGCGTTTGATCGCTTCAGCCAGCATCCGCTGGTGCGCGGCGCAAGCTCCAGAGATGCGCCGGGGCAGGATCTTCCCACGCTCAGGAATATAAGACTGCAAGAGCTTCACATCTTTAAAGTCGATCAGATCGACCTTGTCCATGCAGAAGCGGCAAATCTTCCGCCGCTGCATGCGGCGGCCACCGCGACCGGGCATGGCTCTTTCATATTCGCGCTCAAACCCGTATGAGTTCTCGCGATCTTCGTAGTTTGATGACATATTCTTTCCCTTCTATCGACGCCGCGCAATTCGAAACTCGCTTCAAAATCGCGGACTTCCGCTTCAAAGACACATTTGCCTGCGAGCGAAGCACTTCAGGCTTCCGCATCATCGGACTCGGCGCCGATTGCGCCTGCCCCCGCGGCCGCACCGCTGGCTTTGTTCTTCGCTCCCGTCCGTCGCGCCGCTTTGCGCGCGCGCCGATCTTTCAATTTATCGGCGCGGCGCCGATCCTCGTCCACCCGAATGGTCATGTACCTGAGAATCTGGTCGTTGACGCGCATACGGCGTTCCAGCTCGGCAATCTCAGCGCCGGAACCTTCAACTTCCAGCAGCACATACGTGCCATCCTTCTTATGATTGATTTCGTAGGCCAGCTGTCGCCGTCCCATGACTTCGGTTTTGGTGATGACGCCGCCCTGTCCGGTGATGATCTTCTGCACCCCTTCACTGAGCCGCATCACTTCATCGTCACCCGCTCCCGGATCGATGATGAAAACCACTTCGTACGTTCTTTTTTCCGCCAACTTCAACCTCCAGTTTAGAAGCCGGACCGTTCCGGCCGTAACCTTCCTTCGTTTAGCAGCCGGACGTGTCCGGCTGTGACCAAGGTTGGCGGATAAGTCCGCCGGCTAAGCAAAATCAGAAATCGAATTCAGAGCGCACGCCCGATACAAACTTCGTACTGGCCAGGGCGCTGCCAGGAATTCGAATTTCAAATCTGAGATCTCAAATTTGAGACCTGGATTTACCACCATCAATTGTAAAGCGACATGGCCTTCGCAATGCCGTCTCGCAAAACCGAGCGCACCGCTTCGGCACCCCGCTCCAAAATCTCTTTCAAGGCGCGTCGTTCCGCCGACGCAAACTCATCCAGCACAAACTTCCTGGCATCACTTACCGGATGCTCGGGTTGAATGCCGATGCGCAGTCGGATGAAGTCGTTGGCGCCCAAAGCGTCGATGATCGACTTCAAACCGTTGTGCCCCCCGGCGCTGCCACGCGCGCGCAAACGAATCGTTCCGAATGGCAAGGCCAGGTCGTCGCTGATCACAATCAGCGACTTGCCAACTTCAGCTGGTTCGTCCTTCGCCGTCAGGCACGCCAGCGCTTCACCGCTCAAATTCATATAGGTCTGCGGCTTTACCAGCTTTGACCTCTGACCTTCGATTACCCCGCCGCCAACCAATGAACGGCATTCACGTCGCTTTACCGTGACGCCGGCGTCAGCGGCCAACTTATCAATGAGCAGAAAACCGACATTATGCCGGGTCCATTCGTACTCACTGCCCGGATTGCCGAGCCCTACGATCAAGTACATTGCCGATTGCCAATTGAAGATTGCCGATTGAAATCTACCAACCTTCCGCTGGTTAAGACCGGATCGCGCGCGCCTGTTGATTCACAAACCAATCGGCAATCGGCAATCGCAAATCGGCAATGTCCCTTACTTCTTCTCTTCTTCCGCGCCTTCTTCGTCTTCCTTCTTGCCCTTGCCGATTACTTCTGGCTCGACGGCGCCTTCGCCCTCAACTGGCGCTACTGCTACCGGCTCTTCCTTAACCACGCCGACGGTCGCAATTACCGTATCGGGAGCTTCCAGAATTTCGACCCCTGCGGGGAGCGGAATGTCTGAAACGTGCAGGACGTCGTGTACGCCAAGGTTGGTAACATCGACTTCCAGCGCCTCGGGGATTTCGCGCGGTTCACAGCGGATTTCAACCTCGCGCACGATCTGCTCGAGCATTCCCGCTTGCTCGCGCACGCCAATCGGGTCTCCGACCAGACGCAGCGGCACGGTCGCTTCGATCTTCTCGCCTTTCACCAGCCGTTTGAAGTCGGCATGAATCAAGCGGCTGCGCACCGGATGGATCTGCCGATCCGCAAACATCACCTCAGTGGCTTCGACACCTTCAACATCGAGCGTGAAGATCGTGTTCCGGCCCGTATCGGACCGCAGGATTGCCGCCAGGTCGCGTAATTCCGCGAGGGCGGCCACGGCGTCGACCCCGCCGCCGTACATAGTCACCGGCACCTGTCCGTTACGGCGCGCCCGGCGCGCGTCATTCTTTCCCCGACCATCGCGCCGCACGGCACGCACCACAATGTCTTTTTTCTCCGCCATGATTGCTCTCCCTGAAATAGTGGCACAGACTTCAGTCTGTGAACGTGCGTGGAAAATCACAGACTGAAGTCTGTGCCACATCCGACTCAAAATTGTTTTTGCTGAAAGCTGAGGGCTGACGGCTACTTAGCTTTCAGTGTTTGCCCTTCGTTTGACTGTGCCATCGGGCGCAGTTCTCATACAAAGAGCGAAGAGACGCTGGTCTCTTCATGGATCGACTTGATCGCTTTCGCCAAAAGAGGCGCAATACTTAAAACCTTAATGTTCTTCAGTTCCGCTGCTTTCGCATTCAACGGAATTGTGTTCGTTACCACGATCTGCTCAATTCCTGAGTTCCCCAGATGCTGTGCGGCACGTCCTGACAGTACCGGATGTGTGAAGCATGCGTCAACACGAGCCGCCCCGGCTTGCTTTAAAGCCAGCGAAACCTTCGTCAAAGATCCGCCCGTATCGCACATATCGTCAACGATCAAACAGTTTCGGCCTTCCACATCACCGACCACATTCATCACTTCGGCCACATTAGGCTTGTCCCGACGCTTGTCGCATAGCGCCAACTCGGCATCCAGCCGTTTGGCGTAAGCGCGGGCCCGTTCTGCTCCGCCCGTGTCTGGCGCCACTACCGTCAGATTCGGCAGCGGCCGCTCCTGATAGTAACGAATCATCACCGGCGCCGCGTACAAGTGATCCACCGGAATATCAAAGAACCCCTGAATCTGCGCTGCATGCAGATCGATCGTCAGAATCCGATCGGCTCCCGCGGTCGTCAGCAGATTCGCGACCATCTTGGCCGCAATCGGCACCCGCGGACGATCCTTCTTATCAGATCGGCCATAACCGTAATACGGCAACACCGCGGTCAGACGCTCGGCTGATGAACGACGAAACGCGTCGAGCATCACCAGCAACTCCATCAAGTAAGCGTCGGTCGGCGGGCACGTCGGCTGAACGATGAAGACATCTGCGCCGCGAACGTTTTCTTCGACTTGGAAATTAAACTCACCGTCGGAAAAACGCGCCGCTGTCGCTTTTCCCAGATCGCAACAGAGTTCATGGCAAATCTCTTCGACCAGGGCGCGGTGCGCAGTGCCCGAGAAGATTTTGATGCCGCCGGTCGTTCCCATTAGTCAGTAGGCACAGACTTCAGTCTGTGTGTCTTACGTTAAGCAAGCCCAAATCACAGACTGAAGTCTGTGCCACCTGAAAATTGGCTGGGGCGGAAGGATTCGAACCTACGAATGCCGGATCCAAAGACCGGTGCCTTACCACTTGGCGACGCCCCAACATTATCGGCCCACGTCATCGGCCAAACAAAAGTGCGAAGATTTCGCCCGCCGGACCCATCGCTTTGCGATAGGCGCTGCGCCCAACCGTTCTACAAAGAAACACGCGCCAACCAGCCTCGAGTTCAATCATCTGAATGGCGCGTTCCTGCGCATCCCCATTGTCAAAAATCCCAAAAACAGCCGACCCGCTGCCGGCCAACAAAGCCGCTTCCGCGCCAGCCTTCATCAAAGCGACTTTCGCCCTCTTGATTTCCGGCGCCAGGTCAAACACAGCCGGCTCGAAATCGTTTTGAAGATTCTTTGAGTCGAAACTGTCAGAAATTCCGTCCCGTTCCGAACTAGAAAGAATAGTTTTGGCTTCCGCGGTTGTCAAGGAACGGGCCTTAAGCGAATTGTAGGCTTCTGGTGTCGCGATGTTCGCGTTGGGTTTAACCACCAGTAAGAACTGATCAGGCGAGTACCGCAGCGTCGCCAGATCATGGCCGAGGCCGGTTCCCCGAGCAGTGCCTCCGAACAAGAAAAAAGGCACATCGGTCCCCAGACTGTTGGCAATTTCCAAGAGCTCCTGCGCTTTTGCGTTCACCTGCCACAGATATGTCAAAGCAATTAACGTCGTAGCCGCATCCGCGGACCCGCCGCCCAATCCTGCCTGGGCAGGAACTCGCTTATTCAGCCGAATGTGTGCACCCTTCCCCGGCGCGAACCGTGTCTGCAAAGATTCGGCCGCGCGATAAACCAGATTGTCCCCGCCCTTAGGCAACGATCGATCATCGCATGACAAAGTGATCTCCGGAGTTTCAGTGACGGCGAACATAATCGTGTCGTGCAGACTGATTGTTTGCAAGACAGTGTCAACTTCGTGATAACCGTCCGGACGCTTCCCGAGGACCTTCATGCTCAGATTGATCTTGGCAAACGCCGGAAGTGTTAGCGATGAGCGGGACATATTCAGTGATGTGCCTGGATCGAAGACTTAAACGCAGAGGCACGCAAAGCTATTCGCAAAGGTACGCATAGGAAATCTCTTTTGCGGTTCTTTGCGAGAACCTTTGCGTCCTTTGCGTTAAGTTGTTTTCTCTTAACCAATGACACCCGCACGCTTTGCCAAAGCGGTGGCCTCGCGATTTGCTTCTTCAATCACGCCTGCTTCATCCATGGTCAGTAACTCACGGTCGCGCATCAACACTTGCCCGTCAATTATGGTCGTGCGCACGTCTGCGGTGACGGCCGAGTAAACCAAAGCGGAGACAATATCTGCCTGCGGGGTCGAGTGCAGCTGATCAAGATTGACCACGATCACATCCGCGCGCTTGCCGGCCTCCAGACTGCCGATTTCCTTTTCCAGACCCAGGGCGCGGGCGCCGTCAATCGTCGCCATGCGCAAGACCCGAATGGCCGGCAGCACTTCCGGCCCATGAGCAAGTTTCTGCAGCAATGCTGCGGTGCGCATCTCGGTAAACATGTCGAGGCGATTGTTGCACGCGGCGCCGTCCGCTCCCAGCGAAACCGGAATTCGGCGCGCCAGCATCTCGGCCACCCGTGCCAAACCCGATCCGAGTTTCAGATTCGACGATGGACAGTGTGCGACATTCGTTTTTGTCCGTGCCAATGTCTCCATTTCTTCAGTATCGAGATGGACACAATGCGCGAGCAACACGTGCGCGCCCGAGATCCCCAGAGAATCCAGATAAGCAACGTTGCGCCGGCCCGTCTCACTTTCGACCAGCTCGCATTCTTTCTTGTTCTCCGAAGCATGGGTGTGAATCATCACCTGATGCTGACGCGACAGTTTGGACACTTCGCTCAAAAGTTCCTGGGTGCAACTGATGGCAAACCGCGGAGCAAAACAACAGCGTACGCGGCCACCTGCGCTTCCGTGCCACTGCTCAATCAGCGCTACCGATTCGCGAATCGATTCGCGCGTTTGTTCGAGTAAACCCGCCGGCACTTCTTCGCCTTTGTCCATCATGCACTTGCCGACCGTAGCGCGGAACCCGGTCTCATCGACAACGCGTAGAACTTCTGCGGTGTGCTTGACGGTTTCCATTGTCAGCGCGCAGGTCGTCCCGCCCTTGATCAGTTCGGCGATTCCCAAACGTGCTGACGCGCGCATTGATCCGCAGGTGTGTGCCGCTTCCATGGGCCAAACGCGCTGCTTCAGCCAGTCAATCAGCGCGAGATCGTCAGCCGCGCCGCGAAACAAAGTCTGACAAAGATGGATGTGCGTCTGCACAAAGCCCGGCAGCACGGCACAACCGCTCGCGTCGATCTCTTCGCTTTCATTGGCATCGATGCGATCGCCAATCTCGGCAATGCGGCCATCACGAATCAGCACGTCGCCGCGCACGATGGAATTCTTTTTGTCCATCGTCACGATTGTGCCCTCTTTGATGAGAATCGTTTCGCTCATGAGTTGAAATCAGACCCGGCGGATTATGCGTGGATCATCCAGACTCTGTAAAGCATCGCGGTTTATCAGATTGAAGGCAGACTAAAACGCAAAGAACGCCAAGGTTTTCGCAAAGGGCGCAAAGGGATTATCCTCTGCGTACCTTTGCGGACCACTCTGCGTCCTTTGCGTTTACAATAACGTTTCGCAGTCCTTCAAGTGGAACTGACGAGTCAAGCTCTAAAAACCTTTTACTTCTTTTCCGCCGCAGTAGCTGCCGCCGCCTTCCTCTGTTCAACCGGTGGCGCCTCCGCCGTCGCAACTTCGCCCCGCACCGGCATACCCAGCGCACGCCTGACGTCGTTCTCAATTCGCTTCAGCACTTCGGGCTGATCTTTCAAAGTCTGCTTGGCGTTCTCGCGGCCCTGGCCCAGGCGCTCACCTTTGTAAGAAAACCACGCGCCGCTTTTTTCCACGACGCGATTATTTGAGGCCAGATCGAGCAGATCGCCCTCGCGGGAAATGCCTTCACCATACATGATGTCGAACTCGCACTCGCGAAACGGCGGCGCGACTTTGTTCTTCGCGACTTTGACCTTGGTCCGGTTGCCGACGACGCGATCGCCGTCTTTGATAGCCCCGATGCGCCGGATGTCCAGTCGCAGAGAGGAATAAAACTTCAGCGCCCGGCCGCCGGTGGTCGTTTCGGGACTACCGAACATCACGCCAATCTTTTCACGAATCTGATTGATGAAGATGAAGCAGGTGTTCGACTGAGCCACGATCGCCGTCAGCTTGCGCAGCGCCTGAGACATCAGCCGCGCTTGTAAACCCGGGAGCGAATCACCCATCTCGCCGTCCAATTCAGCACGCGGCACCAGCGCCGCCACCGAATCGACCACGATCACATCGACGCCGTTCGAACGGACCAGCGCTTCCGCGATCTCCAAAGCCTGCTCGCCTGAGTCAGGTTGTGAAATCAGCAGGTCGTCGATGTTCACGCCCAGCTTGCCGGCATAGTCGGCATCCATTGCGTGTTCGGCGTCGATATAAGCAGCCACGCCGCCGGCTTTCTGAGCTTCAGCCACGATGTGTAGCGCGAGCGTCGTCTTGCCGGAGCTTTCCGGTCCATAGATCTCGCAGATGCGGCCGCGCGGCACACCTCCGACACCCACGGCCGCGTCCAGCGATAAAGAAGTCGTGGAGATCGCCGGAATATCGGAAATCTCACGCTCGCCTAGACGCATGATCGATCCCTTACCAAATCTCTTTTCAATATTGAGCAGCGCGGCTTCGATGGCGCGGCTGCGGTCAGCAATTCGGTCTTCAGGCATAACAGGCATCTCTTTCTTCTGCTCCTCTTTTGATTTAGTCGTGTCTCGGGGCATTCCACAGGAAACCGAGGATAACACAACTCAAGCGAGAATGGAACAGAGTTTCACACATGAAACGGGCATATCTTTGGGAGGGTTTCGGAATCAGAGCCGGTTCATCTGGCGCCTCGGCAGCCCTCTCTGCGACCCGAAGGTGAGGCGACACTAGTCATCGCTCGCAAATAACGCGTAAGAATACTCCAAGATGTTGGCTCCGTCGAGAGAGTAATGCGCAATCTCAAAAGTTGAACTTGGCAAAGACGGTTAACTGCCGTTGCAACGCCTTTGCGCTGCGTCTCGCTCGGTAAAGTTACCCTCCCGGCGTTCGAATCCCGATCAATTCCCTCACGAATTGCCCGACCCTCGATACCAGATCGCCGGAACCGGAGGCCCTCTCGATTTCGGCTACGATCGCGGAGCCAACGACCACAGCGTCGGCGTAACGCCCAACGTCAGCGACCTGCTCAGGCTTCGAAATGCCGAAGCCGACCGCAACCGGCAAATCTGAAAACTGACGTACGCGACGAACGAGTTTCTCAGCTTCAACGCTCACTTCATCGCGCGCCCCCGTGATGCCTGCACGCGACACGGCATAGATAAAACCACTAGCGCGCGCGGCCACCATTTGCAGACGCTCATCGGTTGAGGTCGGAGCCACGAGAAAGATCATGTCGAGATTGTGAGCACGCAATACGGAAGCGAATTCGCCGGCTTCTTCCGGAACAAGATCGGTGACCAGGATGCCGTCGACCCCCGACTCGTTCGCTTCGCGCGCGAGCTTCTCGAATGCCGGGAGCACGGACGTCTCGTCTGCTTGTTTTCCGCTGAATTGCAGGAGCGGGTTGAAGTAACTGAACAGAATGATCGGCACGTCGGTTTGCTTGCGTGCCTCGGTGACGGTTTGCAGAATCTCCGCGATTCCAAAATCGTGGCGCAGAGCGCGCTCCGAAGCTCTTTGAATGACCGGGCCGTCGGCCATCGGATCGGTGAAGGGTACGCCCAGCTCGATCAATGTGGCGCCGGCCTCAGACAGTTCAACGATTAAGGCACAGGTAGTTTTAAGATCAGGATCGCCCGCGGTAATGAAGGGAATGAAGCCGCGACGGTGATCGCGTTTCAGAGTGGCAAACGTTTCAGCGATTCGAGACATTCATGGCTCCCTCTAGGAGCCAGATGTTTATAGCTCCGGATGAAAACAAAAAACCCAGCTCCGTAGGAGTTCTGCAGTCCGTCGCGGCGACGAACGTTTGCCATGAAGAAACTGGGCGAACCGCGAAAAATAAGGCTTTTTCGCGCAGTTACTAAGGAGCGGCATAAATATGGTTCGCCGCAAAGGGGCTCTGAAGAAGAGAAAATTGCGGTGCTATAAATATCTCGCCCCTAACGGGTCTCCGGAAAATCCAGACTTCCGCGAACGGTATCCACGTCCTTATCGCCGCGACCGGACAAATTAATGATCAAGATCTGATCGCTCTTCATTTCACGCGCAACCTTCAAACCGTGGGCCACGGCGTGCGCGGACTCGAGCGCCGGAATTATTCCTTCCAACTTCGACAACATCTTAAAAGCTGCCAACGCTTCGTTGTCTGAAACCGAAGTGTATTCCACTCGTCCCGCGTCATGAAGGAAAGCATGCTCGGGACCAATCGAAGGGTAATCGAGTCCCGCTGAGATCGAATGCGTCGTCGCAATCTGTCCGCGTTCATCCTGGAGCACGTAACTCATCGTGCCCTGTAGAACTCCCGGACGGCCTCCGCCGGCGGAATTGAATCGCGCGGCATGCTCGCCCAGGGTGTTGCCCGTACCGCCGGCTTCCACGCCAATCATACGAACTGATTTGTCACCGAGGAACGGATAGAACAGCCCAATCGAATTCGATCCACCGCCCACACAAGCTACGAGACAATCGGGCAAACGGCCTTCCCTATTCAGAATCTGTTCGCGGGTTTCGGTTCCAATCACGCTTTGAAAATCGCGCACCATCACGGGATAAGGATGCGGCCCCAGCGCGCTGCCAAGTAAATAGTAGGTGTCCGCCACGTTCGTTACCCAGTCACGCAGGGCCTCGTTAATCGCATCTTTCAGCGTGCGCGATCCGGAATCAACTTCACGCACTTCAGCGCCGAGAAGCTGCATGCGAAAGACATTCAACTCCTGGCGCCGCATGTCTTCCGAGCCCATGTAGACAACGCATTGCAAACCAAACAGCGCGCAGACGGTTGCCGTGGCCACGCCGTGCTGGCCCGCGCCGGTTTCGGCAATGATGCGGCTCTTACCCATGCGCTGGGCCAGGAGTATCTGCCCCAGGGTGTTGTTGATTTTGTGCGCGCCAGTGTGCAGAAGATCTTCGCGCTTGAGATAGATGCGCGCGCCGCCCGCCTGCTGGGTCAAACGCTGCGCGAGAGAAAGCGGAGTCGGGCGTCCCGCATAATCTCGCAACAGCCTATCGAGTTCCGCTTGAAAACTCTCGTCCGCGGACGCGGCTGAATAGGCCGCCGTCAATTCTTCGAGCGGCGCCATCAAAGTTTCCGGCACAAAGCGGCCGCCGTAACGGCCCCAATGGCCGAGCGCATCAGGTTGTGTGACTGGTTTCACGGTTTCGAGTTAACTCCCCTCTCCTCCTGGGAGAGGGGCCCGGGGGAGAGGGCGCGAAGCGTAGCGCCAAGTGGTTTTTGATCGAATGGTCGTGTTTCCCCAGGACGACATGGAACCAAAGTGAGGTGTGTCCTCAAGCCTTCACCCCAGCCCTCTCCCAAAAGGGAGAGGAAGAAAAACGTCAAGGATTCTTATTAACCTTATGAGTCGAACGCACGCGGCCGGGCGATTGCGAGCCGCGCGTGTCATCCACGACCACGCGATTCTCGCGCCGGTACATCGTCAGGCGATTCCCTTCGGTAGTTCCCTGTTCGGCATCCTCGACGTGAGCTGGATTGCCTTTCAGCACGGCCACCTCATCCGCGTTGGTGTATTGGCACCAGTCCCCGGTGCCGCGTTTGCCGGGCTGGATCAGAACCACGTTCTTCTGCGCAATGGTGCGCTCGACCTCGTTGCCATCCTTCTGCAAGTAAACATCAGCGACTCCGGAAGTCATTCGATCGGTCCCCTGCTTGATGTCGACGTTGGTTTCATAATGCAGTAGCCGATCCGGATCGGAATACTTCATAGACTCAGCTGTGGCAAAGACCGGGACCACCGCAGTTGAATTACCCGTCTTTTGTTTCGCCTGGTAAAGCGCGCTCTGCACATGGCCGCGCCCTTCCATTTGTTTCTGTTCGCGGAACAAAGTGATCGTGTCGGCGCGCACAAAATTATCGTCCTGCCACATGCGGGCGTTGCCAAAGTAAGTCGCTACGCCGGTATCATGATTGAGTTCGGCACGATCACCCTGCAGGTAAACCGGGCTCTTAACCTTTCGAAATGGCGCCGCGCCGTTCGTCTGCTCCTGACTGTAATAAGTTGTCTGAACTCTACCGCGGCAAGATGAAATGTGAGTGGCATGGTTCGAATCAATCTCAACCGCTTTGGTCCGCGCTCGTGAATCCCAAACCGTCGGGTCGCCGCCACGCAGGCGCACGGTTTCGTCCGCTGCGCCATAAGACATGGTGTTGGCGATTCCATTACGATCGTTTTCGTTGAACTTAGCGTCGCCGGTAGCGTCTACTTTGTCGATGTCCTGTGTCTCGCGCACAAAGAGCGCAGCCATCTTCTGCGCCGTCATGATCCGGGTCCCGTGCTTGTCGTTTGGCTGAACAGGATCAAACACCGCTTTGGCGCCGCCCGTGGCAGTGCAATTGCGCGCGATATTACCGCCTTCAAAAAAATCGCAATCGAAGCGGGACGCGGTCAGGGTCTTTCGATCCGCCTTCGCCGTCTTCTGCACGGGCTCGACATACAGCTCAGCGTTGCCGACGGCCTCAGCTTTATCCAAGTCTTTACCGGTCGCGCGCCAACTCATCTTGATGGCGTCCGCTGTCAGACGCT
>ORMF010167833.1_pt1 | contig 23136 bp, 20 predicted proteins | sample 1779871 | NCBI WGS metagenome assembly ORMF01 (sample SAMEA104232316, study PRJEB22302) | groundwater metagenome | biome: forest; feature: aquifer; material: groundwater | place: USA | collected 2011-08-07 | depth 5.4 m | reverse complement strand
GGTGTTCTCGCCGCCGGAGAAAGAGCATCTGACTACGCCGAACACCTGATCGACATCGTCCGAAGTATGCAACCGAGTCCCCGAAACATTCAAGGAGGAATTACAATGATCCGCATAGGAGAACTGCAGCACCGGCTCACGACGCTGCTCAACCCAAATGCCAACCGCCGGCCAGCCGGTCCCCGTTCGGCAGTCTTGACCCTATTGGCATCGTTGGCCATAATGTTGCCATTGGCCGCGCTTCAGGCTCCGGCACAAGCCCCCGGCGGCGCAATGACAGGCGTCGTGCGCGACCCCAGCGGAGCCACGGTTCCCCGTGCTCAGGTGATCCTGTCGAAAATAGGCGACAGCCGCAAGGAATTCAGCATCACCAACGACACCGGCGAATTCTCATTTACTCCCTTGCCCGACGGCTTTTACAAGGTAGAGGTCAGGAAGCCAGGCTTCGCGCTTTACGAAGCAGGCGAGATTTCTCTGAAGTCCTCTGAACCGGTAAAGGTGGACGTCGTGCTGAACATCGGACGCATCCAGGAAACCGTGAATGTGAGGGCCGATGCCGCGGCGCCGGCGGCGAACCCGCAACCCAATACAGTTCCGAAACGCATCCGTGTAGGCGGCAATGTGCAGGCCTCAAAACTTATTTTCAAGGAGCAGCCACTCTATCCGGCCGATTGCAAAGCCGAACGGTTGGAGGGAACCGTATTGCTGTCCGCGGTGATCTCTCGCGAAGGGGTTCCCATTAGTCTGGAGCAAGTCAATCAACTGGTCGACGCCCGTTTTGTGAAGGTTGCCACCGATGCCGTGCGTCAGTGGCGCTACCAGCCAACGCTGCTCAATGGCGAGCCTGTGGAGATCATCAGCATGATACAGGTCAACTTCACTCTGGCCCAGTAGACGGTTGATGGGCTATTCCAGATACGTGTAGCCGTTCAGGCCATCCTCGTAGAAGCGGAGGAGGCGGCCAGACTCTTCGTATCCCATTTTGCCTTCACGCACAGCGCACTCGACATCGAGCCGGAATTGCTCGAGCAGGGTCTGCGAGTTGAACTGCACGTAGTCGAGCACTTCTTTCACGGTGTCGCCGCGGACCACCGTATCCAGGATCACTTCGCCGGTTTCACTCAGGCTCACATGAACCGCGTTGGTGTCGCCGAACAGGTTGTGCAGATCGCCGAGGATCTCCTGATAGGCGCCGACCAAAAAGGTTCCGATGAAATAGGGCTCGCCATTGAAGACGTGCAGGGGCAGGGTACGCTTGACGTCGCGGCGGTCTATGAACTGGTCCACCTTGCCGTCGGAATCGCAGGAGATGTCACCGAGCACGGCGTGGCGCGCGGGCGCTTCATTGAGGCGGTGGACGGGCATGATGGGAAACAACTGCTTCACGGCCCAGGAGTCCGGCATGCTTTGGAACAGCGAGAAATTGCAGAAATAGGTATCCGATAGAGCGGAGTTGAGATTTTCCAACTCCTGCGGCGGCTCGGAGACATCGCGCAGCATGCGTTGAATGCGGCGGAAGATGGCCCAGTAGAGATTCTCAGCGATGCTGCGCTGATCGAGGGGGAGATAGCCAAGGCTGAACAGATTGAGCGCGGCATCGAGCGCCTGTTGTGCGTCGTGGTAGCTCTCCACCAGATTCCGCGCCGTCAAGCCGCGATGGGTTTCCAGCAGATCCGTTATGGGTTGCTCGACATCGGCGGGCAGTTCTGCAGGAACTTCATCCTCACCGGTACCGCTGACGCCCAGCACGTTAAACACGAGCACGCTATGGTGAGCAGCCACGGCGCGGCCACTCTCGGTAATGATGTTCGGATGGGGGATGCCGGATTCATCGCAGACGCTTTGGACATGGTGAATGATGTCGTTGGCATACTCCTGTAGCGTGTAATTGACGCTCGATTCAAAATCGGTTTGCGAGCCGTCGTAGTCGATGCCAAGGCCGCCGCCCACATCCATATATTTCAGACCCGCGCCCATGCGGTGGAGTTCGGCGTAGATGCGAATCCCCTCGGTAACCGCCGCCTTCACCTGGCGGATGTTGGTAATCTGGCTGCCGAGGTGGAAGTGTAACAACTGCAGGGTGTCTTCCATCCCGAGCGACTTCAGTTGTTCCAGGGCGTGCAAGGCTTCACTGACAGTGAGTCCGAACTTGGAGCGGTATCCACCGGAAGACTTCCAGCGGCCAGCGCCGCGGCTGGCCAGCTTCAAGCGGATGCCAATCACCGGACGGACGCCCACCAGTTGGGAATATTTCAAGATCAGGTCCAGTTCTGTGTACTTCTCTACGACGGGGATGATCTGCCGTCCGATTTTCTTGGCCAGCATGACCATCTCGATGTATTCGTCGTCCTTGAAGCCGTTGCAGATGATGGGGGTCTCGTTATCGGCGACGGCGAGCACGGCGAGGAGTTCGGGTTTCGAGCCTGCTTCCAGGCCAAACTGGTAAGGCTTGCCGTAGCGGACTACCTCTTCCACCACCTGGCGCTGCTGATTGACCTTGATTGGGTAAACGAGAGAATACTTCCCCTGGTAGTTGTATTCGCGAATGGCGTGCTGGAACGCATCGTGCATCTCGCCCAGGCGGTGCTTCAAGATTTCGCCAAAGCGGAGCAGGATGGGAGGCGAGATTCCCCTCAGAATCAAAGTGTCCATCAGTGCCTTGATGTCGATGGAACGAGCCGGGTCCTTGGAGGGATGCACCCAAACGTTGCCGTTGGCGCCGATGGAAAAGTAGCCGTTGCCCCAGCGCTCAATATCGTAGAGCTCGGTGGCTTCACTGATGGTCCATCGCTCGGATGGTTCCCAGGTCGCGGTGGGTTCTGTCAACTTCGGGATCAACTTGCCTCCAGAAAAAAGTATGCTGAAGTTTCAGTGTCCTTCTAAATCGCCCGGGTCGCAAGTGAATATTTCATGAAGTTCTTGTTGTTCTGTGTTTTTTTCGCCGGAGTACAGGCTGCCGGAAACGGTTCCGCCTCGCTGTCCTGCACCGCGGATCAGGTGGAAGGCAACGTGCTCTCGCTCCAATTCCGCACCTCGCTTGTAGTGAATTGGCAGTTGGACAAGGCGCTGCTGTTTGTCCATGTGAGTGAAGGACGAACGCCAGCGAAGGCGGCCGTCTCGCATGCGGGCGCAACAAAGAAGGGGTGGCAGAGCGCCGAGATCGAGGTGGAAGCCGAAGGGTGGATCCGCGTCACGCTGCCGATATCACTGGCGCAGGCTCTGGTGGAAGACGCCGCGGATCGCCTGCTGCTCCGGCTGGACGGATTCCAGATTCATCCCCGGGCATCCTTGCGATACGTGCCCTATCTGATAGTGGAAGGCAAACTCAAGGGATAGACGGATGGTCACCTCAGACCTGTCAGAGTAGTCGGACGAGTATCATTGCGTTGGAGGCCAAAGATGGAATTGGAATTGACCGCAGTCTTCCGTCGCGTTCCCGAGGGATATATTGCGTTCGTCGAGGAGCTGCCCGGCGCGAACACACAGGGCGCAACGCTTGACGAGGCTAGGTCAAACTTGAGGGAGGCTGTGGCCCTCGTACTGGAAGCCAACCGCGCACTTGGGTCCGGGGGTGGCGCCCGCGTAGACGTGATTCGGGAGCCATTGAGGCTTGTGGGTTGAAGCGGCGGGACCTGCTGCTGCACCTTGAAGGCTATCAGTGCGAGTTCCTCAGGGAGGGGGCCAACCATACCGTCTACATCAATCGAACGGCCCGCAAGACGTCACAGTGATCAATCGGCGCCATGAGAACTGGGCTGGACCTGGCCACTTCTCACGAGTTCTGCCAGCGTGAGCCGATATACTGGACGGAATCACGCGTTGCAGGTTCCTGGGTCACCTTCATCCAGAAGAGGGAAAGGGGGATCTGTTCAGTTGCTGCTCAGTAAGCGCTCCAGGTGATGCGCTTCACCTTGTAGGCGAGGCGGCGGCGATCGGTCAGGTGGCCGAAGTGTGTGGGAATGTAGGCGTGGCTGGCGCGGAGTTCGAGGTTGGCGGGCTGATCGAGGGCGAGTCCGAGCGCGGGGATCTGGAGGCGGAAGGCTCCCTTGGGCAGCCGGTGGGTCCCCAGGCTGACGCCGTTGCAAAGGATTTCGATGGTTTGGCCGGCGAGCCACGGGTTGGGCGGCAGTTCGCCTTCCAGGACGAGGTCGCTGTCGCAGGCGGGCAGCATATAGAGAATGCGCGTGCTGACCCAACCGTCCTCATACCAGCCCTGGAAGCGGTTGAGCGCCAAGCCTGTGGTGATGCCGGCCGCATAGGTAACGGCCAGTTGGAGAAGCTCGCCCAGACCTGATAGGGCGGAGGGCGTCAGTTTGGCGATTCGGTCGCACCAGATTTGGCGGTGCGTGTCCATGCCGTAAAGCACCCAACCGGGCGGCATCCACATGCCTGTATGCTCGCGCAGCATGCGGCCAATTTCCCGGCTTCGCACACGGCCGCCGTAGGATGTTTTGGCTTCGGCGTGTTCGCGCAGGCAACCCATGTAGTGCGGCAGGTACTGTAGCGGGTAACGTTTGCCGATGCGGATGAGCAGGTCCCAATCCATCGTGTAGTGGAAATCTTCGCGAATCTCGCCAATCTCACGGTAGACATCGGCCCGGAAATACATGCTTTGCTGGAGCACGTAATCGGACAGATGAACCAGGGACCAGAGGTCAAACGGGCGCACGTGCGGGAAGCGGTGAGTGAAGTTGCCGTCGCGGTCCATGATAAACCCTTCGCCGTAAACGGCTCCGGCCAGCGGGTGATCACGAAAGCCTTCCACGGCGCGGCGCACCGCGCCCGGAAGCAGGATGTCGTCTGAGTTGATCCAGGCGAGGATGCCGCCCTTGGCCATGCGGAAGCCCTTGTTGAGAGCGTGCGATTGACCGCGATCTTTCTCCGAGAACCACTGCAAGCGGCTGGAATACTCCGAAGCGATCTGTGCGCTGGCGTCCTGGGAGCCGCCGTCCATGATGATGTATTCGATAAGCGGGTAGTCCTGGGCGAGGACGCTTTCAATGGTGGCGCGCAGGAATTGCGCCTGATTGAAAGAAGGCGTAACGATTGTGACGAGCGGCTGTTCCAACGGTGGCCCTACATGCCGGTCTGGCGGAACCAGTCAATGGTTCTCCGCATTCCGTCTTCCAGCCTCGTGGACGCTGTCCAGCCGAATTGCGCGGCGGCCCGGCGCGTATCCAGCTTACGGCGCATCTGGCCGTTGGGCTGGGACGCATCCCACCGGACGGCGCCTTGAAAACCGCACAGGCGGGCGGTGGTTGTAACCAGGTCTGCGATCGAGATCTCCTCACCGCTCCCCAGGTTGACCGGATCCGCCTTGTCGTAGCGCTCGGCCGCCGCGATGAGGCCTTCGGCGGCATCCTCGACATAAAGAAACTCGCGGGTGGGGGTACCGTCGCCCCAACCTACAATCTCAGAGGCGCCGTCCAAGCGTGCCTTCTCGCACTTGCGGATGAGAGCGGGAATCACGTGCGAGGTCCGCGGATCGAAATTATCGCGTGGGCCGTAGAGATTGACCGGCAGCAGGTAGATCGCGTTCATGCCGTACTGTTCGCGATAGGCCTGGCACTGGACCAGCAGTGCTTTCTTCGCCACCCCGTAGGGAGCGTTGGTCTCTTCCGGGTAGCCGTTCCACAGATCGTCCTCCTGAAATGGCACTGGTGTGACTTTGGGGTAGGCGCAGATGGTGCCGGTGACGATGGTCTTTTCCACGCCTGCGCGGCGCGCCTGCTCAATCAATTCGATTCCCATGATGGCGTTTTCGTAAAAGAATCGCCCCGGGTTTTCGCGATTGGCCCCAATGCCGCCCACCGCCGCCGCCAGGTGGAACAGGACCTCGGGCCGCATATCGTCCAGCATTTTGGCGATCGCAGCCGGTTTTGTGAGGTCGTACTCGCGTTTGCGGGGCACCGACACCTCCCTGCAGCGGCGCGTGTGCAATTTCTCCACAACAAACGATCCAAGAAATCCACCGCCGCCGGTGACCACGACGCGCTTGCCGCTCAGGTCCATCAGTCCGGCTCCCCTACCGCTTTGAGAACCCCGGCTCGGCGGGCTTCCAGTTCAGCCAGTTCCGATTCCACCATGATGCCCACGAGTTCCTGAAACCCGACCTTGTGACGCCAGCCGAGTTGCGCGTGCGCTTTAGAGGCATCCGCTTCCAGTGCGTCCACCTCGGCAGGGCGCAGATAACGCTCATCCATGGCGACGTACTTCTCCCATTCGAGACCGGCGTGAGCAAAGGCCAGCTCCACAAACTCCTTGACGCTGTGCATTTCACCGGTGCCGATACAGAAGTCGGCGGGTGATTCCTGCTGCAGCATCAACCACATCGCCTCGACATACTCAGGCGCATAGCCCCAGTCACGGCGCGCATCCAGATTTCCCAGATAGAGTTTCGATTGCAGTCCGAGTTTGATGCGCGCCACGGCACGGGCCACCTTGCGCGTGACAAAGGTCTCGCCCCGGCGCGGCGATTCATGATTAAACAGAATGCCGCTGACGGCGAACAGATTGTAGCTTTCCCGGTAGTTGACCGTCGCGAAATGAGCAAACAGTTTGGCGCACGCATAGGGACTGCGCGGATGAAACGGAGTGGCCTCGTTCTGGGGCGGTGGGGCGGAGCCAAACATTTCGCTGGACGAGGCCTGATAGAAGCGAGTCTGAATTCCGGTCTGCCGGATACTCTCCAGCAGCCGCAGGGTGCCGGTGCCGGTGATGTCGGACGTATATTCAGGAATATCGAAGCTGACGCGCACATGGCTTTGCGCGGCCAGGTTGTAGACCTCATCGGGCCGAATTTTGTAGAGGAGCTGGGAGAGGCTGCCCGTATCGGACAAGTCGCCAAAGTGCATGAGGAAACGGGTGCCGTGCTCGTGCAGGTCGCGATAAATGCCGTCCACGCGTTCCGTATTAAAGCTGCTGGACCGCCGCTTAATGCCGTGGACCTGGTAGCCCTTGCGCAGGAGGAATTCGGCTAAGTAAGACCCATCCTGACCGGTGACCCCGGTAATCAAAGCTTTTTTCATGTGGAGACTAACAATTATCGCTTATATCCGCTGCTGCTTCCATCGTCCGCGCCGGAAGATCAGCGCGCTGACGGCAGCCTGTGTGCAGGCGGCTGTGGTGATGGCGAGAAAAACTCCGCTGGGTCCCAGTCCCAGCGGGATGGCCAGCACATAGGCGAGTGGAATCTGCCACAGCCAGTTGCAGAACAGGTTGATGTAGGTGGGTGTCACCGTATCGCCCGCTCCGTTGAACGCTTGCACAAGCACCATGCCATAGGCGTAGAACAGATACCCGTAGCTGACAAAACGAAGGCAGGCGACGCCGTAGGGGACAATCACCGGGTCCGGCTGGTAGATGGAGAGGACGTGTGCGGGCCATAGAATGAAAATTAAACCGATGGATCCGAGGAAGCACATGTTGTAGAAACCGGCGATCCAGACGGAACGCTCGGCGCGGTCCGGCTTGCCGGCTCCGAGGTTCTGTCCGACCAGGGTTGCGGCGGCGTTAGCCATTCCCCAGGCGGGCAGGATCACGACGACGATGGTGCGGAAGGCGAGCGTACAACCTGCCAGCGCGGAACTGCCGAAGGTGGCGAGAATCCGGATCATTCCGACCCAGCTCGCGTTGGAAATAAGGATCTGCACTATACCCGTGCTTGAGACTCGCAACAACCGCCACATGACCGAAGGAACCACATGGAACTGGCTCCACCGGACGTGGATTCTTCCGTGGCCCGAGAACAGAACCCACAACTGAAACGCCACGCCGCAACCGCGGCCGATTGTAGTGGCAACGGCGGCCCCGAGAAGTCCCAACTCGGGGAATGGCCCAAGCCCGAAGATGAAGCAGGGATCCAGCACGATATTGATGGCGTTGGAGAGGATTAAGCTACGCAAAGCGATGGAGGCGTCGCCTGCACCGCGAAATATGGCGTTTAGCAGGAACAACAGAAAGATGGTGACGGAGCCGCCGAGGATGGTGGCGGTGAAAGAGGAGCCGCGTTGAATGATAGCTTCCTCTGCGCCCATCCAACGCAGAAGGTGGGAAGCGCCCAACACCCCGAAGATACCGGCGACTACGGCAACGCCAATACCGAGAAGAATGGCTTGCGTTGCGGCCACCGCCGCACCTTCGGGATCCTTCTCACCGATTCTGCGGGCGACCATGGCGGTGGTGGACATGCTCAGTCCCCAGGCGACACCGTAGATGAGAACGAGAATGGATTCGGTGATTCCGATGGTGGCGACAGCTTCCTTGCCGAGCCTGGTGACGAAAAGAGCATCGACGAAGCCGAACAGAGACTCCATGGACATTTCCAGCACCATGGGAATGGCCAGCAGCGCCACGGCGCGGCCGATGCTGCCTTGCGTGAAGTCGCGTTCGGTTCCAGCAATCGCAGACCGCAGGAAGGCCAGCCAGCGGGACACGGTCAACTTCCCACAGCTTTGGCGAATGCCTCAAACAGTTTCCGGTCACTGACGCTGGCTCGAACGCGATCTTCCGGATGCCATTGCACGGCGACGGCAAAGCGAAGGTCTGCACGTTCCACGGCCTCAATCACGCCGTCGGGGGAGACAGCCGAAACTCGCAACCGCCCACCCACCTGGTCCAACGCCTGATGATGGCGCGAATTGACCTCCTGCGAGCCCGGCCCCACGATTGCCGCCAATTGCGAGCCCGCTTCCACTTCAATGGTGTGCGCGGTGAGGCTGGCGCCGGTCAATCGCACGCTGTGCGCCTCGATGTGCTGATGCAGGGTGCCACCGGAATGAACGACATTGAACAGTTGCATGCCGCGGCAGATGGCCAGCACGGGCAAGTTTCTATCGAGGGCCTGCCGCAACAGCCGAGTCTCCATCTCATCCCGAGGATCATCCGGCTTGTCGGTTTCCACATGCGGCGGCTGGTGGTACAGCTTGGGGTTGATGTCGCTACCGCCGCTCAGCAAGAGGCCGTCGAGACCCTCGATGGTGTGCGGCGGCCGGCTCGCGTGCAGGCGTACCGGTTCCAGGCCCACCTGGCGCAGCGCTTCCTCGTAGGGCCGCGCTTTTTCATCATATTTGTAGGTGACACCGACTCGGTTCGGCATAGATGGATCATTTCATGTTCTCATGAGAAGGTAGGCCTGATGAACCCCCCAGACAATCAAACGTATGCGCCGCCGCTCCCTATTGTCGTTATTGTCGGCCGGCCGAACGTCGGAAAATCGACTCTGTTCAATTTGATCGTGGGGTCGCGCCGCTCCATTGTGGGCGATGAACCGGGCATCACGCGCGACCGTATCCACGCCGAGGCCGAACATGCCGGGAAGCGATTTGAAGTGATCGACACCGGCGGCATCATCCCCAACGACGAAGAGATGATCCCAAGCGAGATCCTGCGGCATGCACGGGTGGCCTTGGAAAGCGCCGACCACATCATCTTCCTCATTGATGGCCGTACCGAGATCACGGGCGCGGATCGCGACCTCGCAAAGATGCTGCACAAGCTGGGCAAACCAGTCGCACTGGCCGTCAACAAGATCGATTCGCCGTCCCGGGAAGATTTGGCGATGGATTTTCACGCGATGGGCTTTCGCCATGTGTTTGCGATTTCGGCTGAGCATCGTATCGGAGTGGAAGAATTGCTCGATCAGGCCACCAGCGGTTTTCCGCAGAGCGAAGATGCGCAGATGAGCGAGACGCCACGGATTGCCGTTGCCATCATCGGCCGGCCCAACGCCGGCAAGTCCACGCTGCTCAACACGCTCACCGGCAAGGACCGGTCGATAGTGACGCCGGAGGCCGGCACCACGCGCGACGCGGTGGATGAAAGCATTGTGCATGACGGGATTGAGTACGCCTTTGTGGATACGGCCGGTATCCGGCGCAAGGGCAAGACGCGAATGATGGCCGAGAAACTCAGCGTGGTGATGGCGCGCCGTCACATCCGGATGGCCGATGTTGTGTTGATGTTGATCGATGCCGAGGAGGGCGTGGTTGGCCTCGACGCCACGATTGCCGGCTATGCGCATGAAGGCGGCCGGCCCGTAATCATCTGCGTCAACAAGTGGGATATCGCCAAGGGCCGCAACAAGATTGAGCAGGTGAAAAAGATTCGCGATGCGATGAAGTATCTGGAGTATGCACCGGTCGCGTTTCTATCCGCGAAGGACGGCGGAGGCGTAAAGCAATTGTTCGGCCTCATCCTCCGCGGGCATGAAGCGGCCAACCGCCGCGTTACCACCGGAGAGTTGAACCGGTTCTTTGAACGCCTGGAAAAGAAACGCGACTTCAACGTCCGTTACATTACCCAGGCATCCGTACGGCCGCCGACCTTTGTCGTGTTCAAGGACGGCAAGCAACCTTTACATTTCTCCAACGAGCGGTTCCTGATCAACCAGATTCGCGAGATGCTGAATTTTGAGGGCACGCCCATCGTCATCAAGACTCGCAGCAAGAACCGGAAGAAATAATCAGCCGCCCAGCGAGTCCGTGCGCCCCGTGCCTGCCAGATCCTCGATCTTGGTTCCCCGGCAATCGATGCGCTGCGGCACAGCACCCTGGTAGTTGACCTGCATTTCGGTTCCACCGGTGTGGCCCGCGGCGCCTGCTTGCCGCGCGGAACCGGCAAGCGGAGCCGGTTGAGACACCTCTTCCATCAAGTCCTTGAGAAAGGATTCCAGCGGTTTGGTGAGCCTTTCCAGGTCCGAACGGTGAATCAATTCGCAGAACTCCTTCGGCGACACCGATTCGAGAGTCACTCCGGACGGTTGCTTGACCGCCGAGATCCGGCATGGAAGAAAGGCCGCGAACCTTACGTCCGAGGCGAGCAGCGCGCCATAAAGTTCCGGCTGGCAGACGGTGTACACCATCGCATCGTGCGTGGCGTCGTGATAGTGCGGATGAATTAGTTGCCCGAGATGAGTGACGGCCAAAACAGCGGCTCCGTGGCGCGGCGCCGACTCGCAAAGCGCGGCACCAATATCCTCCAGCCGGCGCGCGGATGAAACCTGCAGCATGCGACACCTCCCGGCAAGAGCATAGCAGAAATCACGAGGCGACAAGCCTTCTCAGCGGGGCAGGTGAAGTTCCATCGCATTCAGCGCAGCGCTTTGAATCTGCCGCGTGAGCGTGGAGAAGGTGAGACGCGATGCCTCGCGCCGCAGCGTGGACGCGGCCTCAATGCTCAGCGCTGCGCGGTAGACGTCGCCCCGGTCCTTGTAGGAGTACTCTTGATAGGCTGGGCTCGCAGCCGCTGCCACGCGCATCAGGGTATCCCAGAAACTGGTCCTGCGGAGGAAGCCCTTCCTGGAAGCAGCCTCCCGCGGAAGTTCGATACGAGCGGTAGGGCCGCACAGCGCCGCATGCACGCAGAGCTTCTGGTCAAAGGGCCGCCATGGTTCCGGATCAGGGAACTGCGCAAGCAGCCCGGCGATGTCACTCTGGCTGGCCTGCCAGCCTGCCCAGCGAAAACGCGAGGCCCCGCTGACCATGCTGCCGCGCAAGAGGATCTCCTGGATGCGGTCGATCCGCTTCCCGCTTTGCGGGAGTATGCACTCGATGAATTCATGGGCGGGAATGTCGCGCACCACAACCGGGCTGAGGCTGATGGCGCCGGCCGCCTCCGAGCTCAACTTCACGCGAATATGTTCCGGAAAGGCAGACATCCTCTCCGGCATCATACAATACGGAGCGTGACGGATCTGGAAAAAGTCCTCAAGGAGCTGACCCGATATCAGCACACACTCATGCGTTTTTCGGCGCGCGAAAAGCCGGACGGCTCCGTGGAGCTGGTGATCGAGGTGAAGGAGCCCATGCCAGGTGTGCACATCTACTACGCGCCCCTGCATCCGCGCGACATCGCGCATACGCAGTTCCCCTGGACCTTCCAACGCTACCTCTACGATTGCCTGCACGATTACGTCGTCGAGCTGTTCGTCCATACGCCGCAAAGCCGGGACGCGCCACCGGAACCCGCATGAGCCCAGCCGCGGCATTGCTGCGAGAGGAGATCCTCGCGCGGGGACCCATCTCCTTTGCGCGTTTCATGCAGGTGGCGCTGTATCATCCGCAACACGGCTACTATCGAGCCGCTCAAGACCCGTTCGGCGTTCAAGGGGACTTTTATACTGCCGAGCAGTTGCAGCCAGTGTTCGGATTGCTGATTGCGGCCGCCACGCGCGCGCTGTTTCAGCAACTGGGCAAGGGCGAGGACCTCACCGTTGTGGAACTCGGCGCGGGCCGCGGCGAGATGACGCCGTACTTTGCGCCATGGCGGTACGTGGCGTTGGATGCCGGACGCGGGCAAATGCCGGCCGCCTTCACCGGACTCGTTTTTGCCAACGAGTTCTTTGACGCCCTGCCGGTGCATCTTGTGGTCCGCCGCGGTCAGGAGATCCTGGAGCGGATGATCCGCTGGAACGGGGAAGAGTTTGAATGGATCGATGGCGCGATGGCCGACGAAGCAATCGGAGAGTACTTGAGGCGTTACGGGGCTCCGCGCGAGGATGGCGATCAGATCGAGGTGAATCTGGAAGCGCTCACCTACCTGGATCACATTCATCGGAGTATGAGCACTGGCTACGTGCTCGCCATCGACTACGGCTACACGGCTCGCGAGATCGTGCGTTACCCGGCGGGGACACTGATGGGCTACCGGCGGCACCAGGCGGTGGAAGACGTTCTCTCCGCTCCCGGTTTGCGCGACATTACCGCGCACGTGAACTTCACGGCCCTGGAGCAGCATGCCACCCGGCTCGGATGGGAGAAGCTGCAATTCGAATCGATGGCGTCGTTTCTGCTGCGCGCCGGCGAAGCGGATCAGTTCGCGGAAGCACTGGGCGAATCGATGTTGAAAGAGGATGCGAAGGAAGCGGAACGGCGTCGTTTGCAACTCAAGACGCTGTTGTACGGAATGGGGGAGATGTTCCGCGTACTGCTGCTGCGTGTACCTGCGCAATAAAAAAGGCCCCGATTGCTCGGGGCCCTTGGTGAACCTTGTTGCTGCAATCCCCTGCGGGATGCCGCCTTGTTACTTCTTCTTTTTCTTAGCGGCGGCTTTCTTGGCCGGGGCCTTCTTAGCAGCCTTCTTGGTTGCGTTCTTCATTGATTCATTCTCCCTAACATCAAAATTTACGACCTTCTTGCGAAGATCGTATTGTGATCCATATATAAGGTTATCCGCGAAGAATGTCAAGAAAAAAATGACCAAGCGCGCGTCCGCGGCGACGCGTAAAAATGAGTGTGGCGATGAAAAAACGTTTATGAGTAGAATTGTTTTATACAACAAGTGTGTCCGAAAGCCCTATTCATCGTATTGCCGCTACACTCCGCGAAAATCGCGTGGTGTCTCGTATTGATGGTGGCACTCGGTTTTTGGGGGTGCAAAAAAAAATCAGCAAGACCCGTTACACCGCGGATCGGAGCGGTGGAAACGGGCATCGCAAGCTGGTATGGGAATCCATATCACGGACGCCGCGCGGCCAACGGTGAGGTCTACGATATGGAAAAATTTACCGCCGCGCATCGCACATTTTCTTTCGGCACATGGGTGCGCGTGCACAATCTCGACAACGGAAAAGAGGTGGACGTGCGCATCACTGATCGTGGCCCGTTCATTCGCGGGCGCATTATCGATCTCTCTCGCGCCGCGGCGCGTTCGATTGCGCTGCTTGGACCAGGGCTGGCGAAAGTGAGATTGGAAGTGATCCGCGCGCCGGAGTTTTCCACTGCAAAGGAATTGTTCACAGTCCAGGTGGGTTCATTCCGTGACCGCGACAACGCCAACAAGCTGTGCGCTCTGATGCAGGCGCAGTTCGGGACTGCGAGCATTGCGCGACGAGACGCCGATCCACCGCAGTGGCGCGTACTGGTGGGTGCGCTGGAGTCACAGGAGGAGGCGGAAGAGTTGGCCGTCCGGATACGCGCGGGGGGGAAGGAGGCATTTGTTGTCCGCAGGGACGAACCCTAGTTTCCGGCCGCCTTCAATGGAAACAAGGACGAGCTTGGCTTGCCCGGATGGAACCGCGATCGAGGTTGATAGCTGCGTTGTGCTTGCTCATTCGGATGAAACTGGATGGAAAATCAAAAGTTCGGAGCCGCCCGGCGTCTTCCCACTCGCAAAGAGGCAGACACCGCCTCCACGAGTGCGGGATAGGCGAGCCGCATCAGAGATATCGAACGAGTACTTGCCGGAGCTAAATGGGTCGTTGCTTTCCGGAACGTTATGATCAACAACTTCCCGAAACGCTACCGCCGTGTACGAATGGACTGGCGGCAGGTGCCACTATCCCGCGCCCAAGGCCAGCCGTGCCGCCGCCAGCGCCACGAACACCCCCATCGCGCAGGGAATGACTAAGCCCTGCGCCAATGGACGGTTCTAGTACGTACTTGATAGGCCCCCCCCACTTGTGGGGGTACATCCTCCCCGCAATAGCCTAGGGCATACACCTTACGCGGTCTTGCTGCCCTTTCATGTTTCACGTAGATTCTTACCTTGTACTTCGCACTAGGTCACTGTGATTCGGTGCCTGAGCATGAGGAAGAGAGAAGTTTGCAATGATCGTTGAAACAAGCCAAAGCGCATCGTTGATCGTCGGAGAATCCCAGCGGACACGCCAGGTTCTGCGTCACATTAATAAGGTGGCGCATGGCCGGTGGCCTGTATTGGTATTGGGGGAGACAGGGACAGGCAAGGAAATGGTGGCGCGCTCCATTCACCAAACCAACCCCGAGGGATCATTTATCACCATCGATTGCTCGAGCCTGGTGGGGCCGCTGATGGAAAGCGAACTGTTCGGCCACGCGCGAGGAGCTTTTACGGGGGCAGTCGGCACCAAACTGGGTCTAATCGAGCTGGCGAATGGCGGAACGGCATTTCTAGACGAGATTGGCGAGCTTCCGCTGGACATGCAGGCCAAACTGCTGCGGGTGCTGCAAGAAAAGGAGTTCCGACCGGTTGGATCGCTGATCTCGAAGCGTTCCGATTTCCGCATCATAGCCGCCACGAATCGGGATCTGGCCAAAGAGGTGGAGCGAGGCACCTTCCGCAGGGATCTATATTACCGGCTGAATGTCGTGGCCCTCCGGCTAGCCCCGCTGCGCGAGAGAAGGGAAGACATTCTCACGCTGGCCAGTCATTTTCTGGATCGCTACGGACGCACACACAGCCTCACGCAGGATGTATTGGATGCGCTGCTCGCCTACGACTGGCCGGGAAACGTGCGCGAGTTGGAGAATTGCGTGCAGCAGATGGTCGCCATCAACTCGGGGCCTCTATTGCACGTGGGGGATCTGCCCTCCAGCATCCAGAACTTTCTGTTCACCCATAAGTCGCAAGCGATGGCGGTGTGTGCGGGAGTTGGCTCGACAGGCCTGAGCAGTTCCTTGCCGAGGCCGATTCCACCATCCAGTGAACAGCTACCCATCCTCCCTCTCACCGAGATGGAGCGCCGCGCCATCGTGCACGCGCTCGCGTACACAAAAGGGGACCGCGGAATCGCCGCCAATCTGTTGGGCATCGGCCGCACGACGCTGTACCGGAAGATCAAAGAGTACCAATTGGCGTGCTAGCCCCTTTCGTAAATCTTTGAGAGATTAGCCCTCCTGCTACCACTATTCGCATGAGGAATAGACGTGCAGGAAAAACACATCCGAATCTTATTGTTGGAAGACGAGCCCGAAGACATTCAACTGTTGGAAGAGGCCTTCCTTGAGATGGAGGAGACCCGTTTCGCTCGAGGCTGGCAATCCTGTGAGCGAGTATACGCCGTCTCAGTGGAAGAGGGACTCGACCTTCTCAGCCGCGACCGCTTCGACATCATCCTGTTGGACCTGGCGCTGCCCGGCGGCGCTGGTCTGCACAGCTTTCTCCGCGTGCACGCACAATCGCCGGAGACACCCGTCATCGTGCTGACTTCACTCGCGGACGAGCCCTTGGCCATGAGTCTGGTACGCCAGGGCGCGCAGGACTACCTGATCAAGTCTGACCTCGATTGCGCCCCACTGGCCCGAGCCCTCCGTTGTTCCATCGAACGCCACCGGCTTTCCTTGGCACGACAAAGCATCTCGCTGATGGACGACCTGACCTCGCTGTACAATCATCGCGGCCTGACACATCTGGGAGAACGCCACTGGAATCTGGCCCAGCAGCACAAGCTGCACATGCTGGTGGTGCAGGCGCGCCTGCCGGGGCTGGACAAGATTCGCGAAGCACTGGGTGTGCAGGAGCGCGACATCGCGCTGATCGACACAACCGAGCTTCTGCGCGGAGCATTTTCCGAAACCGACCTGATCGCCCGCACGGGTCCGGAACATTTCGCCGCCATTTCGTTGCAGCCCCACGCGGCCGCGGTTCAGGAAAAAGTCCGTCAAGTTTCCCTGCGCCTGTCCGGGTTGGCGACACTGCAATTGGGTTGGAGCTGCGGTGCGCCCTCGGACAAGACGACTCTCGAAGACCTTCTCACATTAGCCGAACGGTCGCTGTGCGACAATAGGCTGGTTGAAAATCGCGCTGGACGCTACCTATAGCGCTGGACCAAACCTTTCCGGAGTAGGGGTTTATTCGCGCGAAGTTCTGTACGGTCTGGCCGGGATGCAGCCACCGGTACGCTGGCTTTGGGCCTATCGCCCCCACCGCTTTCTGAAGTCTTTCCGTACGGATCTGCCCCCGAACTGCGGCCGGAGACTGCTTCTGGAGAACCTGGTTCCCGGCGCAGCGCTATTTCATGGACTGAACCAGCGGCTTCCAGCGGCGCGCCTGCGCCGCCCGGTGACCACCTTCCATGATCTGTTCGTCCTCACCGGCGAGTATTCCACACCTGAGTTCCGCGCACGTTTCGCCGCACAGGCGCGTGATGCCGCCGCCCGTTCCGATCTCATCATCGCGGTGAGCGCCTTCACGGCAACTCAGGTAGAGCAACTACTCGGCGTAGAGGCATCCCGCATCCGAGTGGTCCCGCACGGGGTACATCCGGCCGCGCAAGCCGCACACGAACAGATCATCCTGTCTGTAGGCGCACTGCAAAAGCGAAAGAACACCATACGACTGGTGGAAGCGTTCGAACAATGTCCGCCCGGATGGAAACTGGTGCTGGCGGGGAGTCACGGCTACGAAGCAGCCGAGGCATTGGCGCGAATCGAGCAAAGTCCTCGCCGCGCAGACATCGAGGTCACTGGCTACATCAGCGACACGGCGCTCCGGGGTTGGTATGCAAGAGCCGGCATCTTCGCCTTTCCCTCGCTCGATGAAGGTTTCGGCATGCCGGTATTGGAGGCGATGGCGCGCGGCATCCCGGTGCTCACATCAAATCGCAGCGCACTGCCGGAGGTGAGCGGCGATGCGGCGCTGCTGGTGGATCCGGCAAATACGGAGGACATCGCGAATGGATTACGCCGGCTGATCGCGAATGAGTCCCTTCGCCAGAGCCTGCGAGGAAAAGGACTGCAGCGCGCAACACAATTCAGTTGGGAAAATGCGGTAAGGCTAACGTGGCAGGTCTACGAAGAACTGCTTTAGCGCTTTTCTTCTTCCGTGGAAATCTTCAAGGCCCGCAAAAACTTGTGGTCTTGAGAGGTCCAACTTACCTTGCCGGGGCTTTGAAAGCGGATCTGCCCGGTTGTTGATTCTGACTCCCCATCCACGTCGGAGTCATCGTCGGAATTCTCGCTACGCTTATTGAATCCGATGGTCGCTTCCAGGACGAGGAAGACATCGTAGCCGGCCTGCTTGATATCGCCGATCGCGGCCGCGATGCGCTCGGAATCGGACAGCGATTCATTAATCGCGTTGCCCAGTTCCTGCATGAGTTCTTTCAGTCGTTCGTCCAAACCTCGCCTCTTTTCAACAGGCACTCCTAGCATACCATCTCAAGGCATTCCGCCCCGCAGCTTCTACACCTATTGGATTCACTCTACTCATCGGCGGTTTCGAAGTATTTCTTCAGCTCACCCGTGCGTGGAAACTCTCCTCCGGCAATCCGAGCTGTTTCTTCAAATAATTCAAGCTGATGCGGGCGCTCTCCTTGGCTCCCTTCACAGGCGAGCTGTCCAGTTCCACCGTCATCCAGCCCTTCCAGCCGATCCGGTCGAGCTCCTTCTTCATACCCGGAAAGTCTACTCCGCCGTGGCCCAATTCAAAAAACGGCGGATCCTTCATCATGTCCGGACGGTCCAGCCTCTGCCGGGCACCGCCGCGCATTTCCGGTTTGGTGTCCTTCATGTGGAACTCCACAATGCGATGCCCCAGCGTCCGAGTCAACTCTAGAGGATCCATGCCGGCCATTGTGATGTGCCCCGTATCCAGCACAAAGCCGACGTGTGCTGGGTCGGTATGGCTCATCACGGAATCCACCTCGGCCCGATTTTCGAACTGCGACCACATGTGAGCGTGGACCGCCAATCGAATCCCTTCCTGCTTCAGTTTTTGCCCCAGCGTGTCCAAAACCTTCGACATCTGCGCCAGATCCGCTGCGGTGACCCCTTGCGGGCTGCGAGGCCCGAGGTTGATCTTCAAATGGGTGCATCCGAACTGACCTATGAACCGGCCCAGGCGCAGATGGTCCTCAAGCAGCTTGCCATGGCGCGCCGGATCCTCGAAATGCATCTCCATCGGCGCTGCGTTTGAGATGGTGACGAAGCGCACGCCGATCTCCTCGATGCGCCGCGCCAGCGCCTTCGGCTGATCGTAGAAGTCCTTCATGAAGTAGCTGATGAACGACTCTACGTTCCGGTATCCGAGATCATGCGCATCGCGGAACGAGCCGAAGACGTCGGTTTCCCAACCCCCACGCGTGTTGGTGGTGATCCCCACCCTGTAGCGTGGCTCCGGTGCCGCCGCCGCAAGGCCGGTGGCTAGTGCCGTCGCGAAAAACTCCCGCCGGTTGGTTCGCATAAAACCTCCCAATCCTTGTGGTGCCAGTATACTGCGCGGCCGCCGCGAAAGAAAGCTATTGCACCTGCAAACCGAGAATCGTCAGAGAATGCTTCGGGAACGTGTAGGTGAATCCGTTGTTCTCAATACTCAGCCTGGCGGTCCGCGTGGCCGGCTTGATCTTCTCGTCGTTGAAGTTATTCACCGTCTTGAGATCCGTGTGATTCATTTCCCAAACCGACGCCGCGGCGCCGATACGGCCAGTAACGTTGTCGATGCGCGTTACCAGATCCATCTTCTCACTGCGGTTCAGGACATTCAGATAGATCATGGAACCTTTCGCCGCATGAGTCGCCGAGACATCCAGGTAACCGATGGGTGCGCGTTGCGCGATGCGATAGGTTGGCGAGGAAACCTGCAAGTCGAGGGACAGGTTCCCCCGCTGTTTGGCATAGGCCACCAGCGGCCAATAGATGGTCTGCAAGAACAAGCCTTGCTTGTTAGTAAAGATCGGAGCGATCACGTTCACAAGCTGCGCCAGGTTGGCCATCTTGACGCTGTTGGCATGGCGCAGAAAGGCATTGAAGAACATGCCGGCGGCCAGGGCATCTTCAAAGTTGTAGCGCTCCTCCAGGCCCGTGCTCGCGATCTCTGCCTCCGTCGTGCCGGCGCGCGCGCGGTACCAGGTATTCCATTCATCAAAGGCGATGTAGATGGGCCGGCTGACACGCTGCCCGTTCTGCGCCGCTTTGATCTGGCCCTCGACCACCTGCAACCTGTACTCCAGATCCTGGGCGCTGGCGCCAAGGAATTTCTCAAAATCGTTATCCCGGTTGCCGATGTAGGTGTGGAGCGAAATGTAGTCGATCTCATCCTTGAGACGATCGAGAACAGTACGATTCCAGCCGATCCAATCGGAACCCGGGCGAAAGTTCGACGAGCCGCTGGCGATTAACTGGATAGCGCCATCCTGCCGCCGCATGGCCTTGGCCGCCTCCAGTGCGAACTTGGCGTAGTCGTCGGCGTTCTTGTGCCCCAACTGCCACGGACCGTCAATCTCGTTGCCCAAACCCCAGATTTTCACGTTCCAGGGCTTCTCGCGGCCGTTCTTCTTGCGCTGCTGCGCCCAATAGGTCGGGCGCGACTCATTGGTGTATTCCACCCACTGGCGGGCCTCGTCGACAGACCCCAAGCCCGCGTTGATGCAAAGGTAGGGTTCAGCGCCGATGCGCTCGCAATACTGCAGGAACTCGTCGGTGCCAAAGCGGTTGGTTTCCAGCGCGCCCCAGGCATGGTCGGGACGCGCCGGACGAAGATCCCGCGGTCCGATGCCGTCTTTCCAGTTGTAGCCAGAGGCGAAGTTCCCGCCTGGCCAACGCAGCACGGAAACGCCGAGCGGCTTCACCGCCTCCAGAACATCCTTGCGGAAACCGTCCGGTCCGGAGAGCGGGCTGTTCTCCTCGAAAATACCGCCGTAGATACACCTGCCCAGGTGTTCCGTAAAATTTCCGAACACATAGGGATGCACTTCACCGATGGTCCGGTTGGTATCGATCCGAATGGTCGCGGCGGTACCCTGTGCCGGAAGTTGGACGGCGGAAAAGGCAAGTAGCGACGCGAGGAAAATTGCCTTCAAATTAGTTCGCCTTGTTGCCCGCCACCCAAACCGTCTCAATGGTGCGAGTGTTCTTGATGTTGTCCAGGGGATTTTTCGCGAGCACGATCAAATCCGCCCATTTGCCCTTTTCGAGCGTGCCGAGATCCTTCAGCAGCCCAAGAAAGTCGGCCGAGTTGTGAGTCGCGATGGTGATCACCTGCATCGGGGTCAGGCCGGCTTCCACCATCAGCTCCATTTCCCAATGTTCAAAGTATCCGGAAAAGCGAGCCGGCGGACCAGTGTCGGTCCCAAAGCCCACCTTCACGCCGGACTGCACCAGCTTCTTCAGGTTCCTCTTCGCCATCTCGAGGAATCCCGGATAGAGGGGAAGGTCCGGATCGGCGGCGGCCTTCTTGATGTAATCGGGGCTCTTCAAGGTCGCCAGAGTTTCGGCGCTGACGGACTTGGCAAAGAACGGGTCATCCAGAAAGGAATGTGGCCTGGCGTAGACGAAAGTGGACATCTCGCGCGTCAAGGTGGCCGCCTGCTGCCATGCGCCCTTCTTCTTCATGGAGTGAATCAAGGCGTCGCTGACCGGCTTGTCCCGGACGCTGTGCGCCAACCCGTCCAGCCCCGCCTCCACCAGCTTCTCCGCATCCTGCAGATAGAAAATATGAGCGCCGACGTGCAAACTATTCTTGTGCGCCGCGCTGATGATGGCCTCGCAGAGATTCATGGGGATCTTCTGCTCCTTGCCCAGATGGTCATCCACCCAGATCTTCACCAGGTCCACTTTCTTCTTGGCCAGTTCGACAATCGCCTTGTCCACCTCGGCCACGGTGGCAACCTCATAGGGAACGCCCTTCATGCCGGCCGCCTTGGTCGGGTAGCCGCCGGGACCGGTGAAGCCGCGGCCGGCCGTATAGATGCGCGTGGTGCCGGGCCGGCCGGCGCGCTGCGCCGCGCGAACCTCAAACACGAGGTCCGTGTCGCTGCCCATGCTCATCACACCGGTTACACCGTAGTTCGAATATGTCTTTAACTGATTGCCGAGGTTCTCCCGGGTAAAATTCTTGGGATCCTGGACCAGCCCCACTGTGTTGCCGAGATGCCCGTGCAGATTGATGATGCCGGGCATGACGAACTTCCCCGTCAGATCGATGCGCTCGGCGCCCGCCGGCGCCTTGATGCCGCCCTTCGAACCCACATAGGTAATGCGCCCGTCGGTCACTACCATGCCCGCGTTGGCCACAGGCCTGTTCCCGGTCCCATCGATCAGTGTGAAGTTTTCGAGAACCTTGGTCTCCGCCGATGCAAGGCTGGCGCCAAGCAGCAGCCCGCAAATCATGACAGGCAGTGTACGTAAAATCATCCGGATACTCTCCTCAAATCGTGTGTTTGTGCTCAGAGACGGGATTTTAGCACAGCGAGCCCTGAGAGGGTCTTCCCGAATCCCATTGTGCCGATGGGGAAGGTCCGGCTGCCGAACTGAGCGGATACCGGCACGTCATAGTATACTTTCCATTGCCCCTGGCGCCGGGGCTGAGTTTTTCGGCGCCCGGACCGGAGGAAACATGTGCTGTCCAAGGTGTTCATGGCTGGCGGCCACCTTATTCGTAGTGTTTGAGATGACGGTCGCGTCATTCGCGCAGGGGACGGTAGCTCCGAAGCAACCACCGAAAGCCAAGCCGGCAGCGCCACGCGGGCCGCAGGCGGCGCAGCCTAAGCCGACGCCTAAAGGCAGCCCGGCGCCGGCGGTTCTGACTAACGATTCCATCGTGAAGATGCTGGCCAGCGGCCTGGATGAAGAGATCGTGATCGCGAAGATCAACTCCTCGGATGCTGCATTCAATTTGGATACGGACAGCTTGATTCGCCTCCAAAGCGCGAAGGTTCCGAAAGCAGTGCTGCGCGCCATGCTGAATTGGAAGGTGCCCGGGACCACTGCCCCCAGTGCGCCGGCCGTCATTCCGGCCGCTCCCGAGCCGGCGGCCGGAAATGTCGTGAACGATCCTGGCCCCGGGCTTTCTCCCGCCCCCTCGCCAGCCGCTGCTCCCGAGCCTCCTTTGGCCAGGGTGACCGCGCGTCAAGGAGCGAATACTTTCCAACTGAGCGACAAGCCGCAGTCCGTGTTGTTTGTCAAAAGCGAGGCCGGCACTGCCAAGGAAGCAGTGGTGAATGTAGTTTTGGGTGATGTCGGAGTTCAGTTGATCACCATGGGTCTCTCGCCGATGGTCGGGTGGAATCCATACCTGGGCGACTCAATCAATAAGGCGGCGAATCTGGGCAAGGGTCTGTTAATGAAACAGAATGGGGCGACTAAGGGATTCGAGATAGAGACTCTCGCCGGATCGACGGCGGATGTGACGCTGAAAGAAGGTAAAGTCGAACTCCTCATTCCGCTGGACCGTTATGTTTCCAGTGCGGAAATGGACCCTGCGAGCATCGAGCCGGTTGTGTTGAGAATGCAGCCGAGGGACAACGAGCAAAGACGGGTGCTCTCCGGGAGGAAAGTGACGCTCAAACAGACGAAGAAGGGGCGGTTTGATCTGAAACCCACGTCGGACCGCACGGAAAGCGATGTGGAGCAGTCCCTAGTACCGATTACTGTGGAGCGGATGCCGCACGGCGTTATCAAGATCACGACCGGCGAGGACCTGAAACGCGGAGAGTATGCGCTG
>ORMF012674229.1_pt1 | contig 23150 bp, 19 predicted proteins | sample 1779871 | NCBI WGS metagenome assembly ORMF01 (sample SAMEA104232316, study PRJEB22302) | groundwater metagenome | biome: forest; feature: aquifer; material: groundwater | place: USA | collected 2011-08-07 | depth 5.4 m | reverse complement strand
CCACCAGCGCCCCCGCAAGAAGTGCAACGGCGTCGGCAACAAATGGTGGTTCTACCGCAAAGAGGATGTCTACAAACTCCTCGAAGACCCCGAATACCTCCGCCGCCGCAAATCCTACCGGAAACGATGCGGGCCGTATCCGACCTGACCATCCAGCACAACTCTCGTTCTAACCGTCATTTCGAAGTAGAAAAAAGGGGCCGGGCAAAAAGCCCGACCCCGACAATCCGCTGATTCCCGGTTGGGATGGCGACCCTCTACTGCTCCCGGGTCGCAGGAATCGTTTCAGCCACTATTTGTGAGAACTGGTCCAGCATTACCGTTACGTCGTTGACAAGCCGCGCGTAGCTGCGCTTGATGCGATCGAGCTCCATGTCGCGGAGATCTTCCAACTCCATCTTCTTGGCACGGTCGACGGCGGACTGCACGTTGTCTTGATGTTCCGCGATAATGCCTTCGACCCTCTTCATTAGCTCCTTCTCGCGGTCCATTACGAAGCTGGCGGTCCGACTCTGCAGTCCGGTTTTACCCTCCCGCAGCATGTGACTCATCAACGCGGCGAGAACCCGGGCCTCCGTTTCGCGGTAGATCGTGTGGAACCTCAACTGAAACGCCATTTCCCCCTCTTCGATCTTGGCACGGCCTTTTACCCGTGCCTTGGTGATGGGATCAGGGAAAACTCGCTCCAGCCAGCTTCGGGTTTCGAGAGGGAGCCGGTTCTCTAGCAGCGGCTTTGTCGAATCGACCAGCGTCGCTATGTCTTGCCCCACTGCGTTTTCCAAGCCAGCTCCGTTTGACGCGATGACGGCAGTTGTCCCGTCATCCGGAATTGTGCCCATCCGTGTGATACTGTTCATTATTTTCCTCCTTCGAAAAGAACATCGAGCTTTTGGCAGACTTCGGCGAACTCCTTATTCACGTCCCCGATAGTACGCAAGCTGTTTTTTAATTCATCCAAAACTTGCGCCCGGTCTTCATCGGATACCGGCCTTGTATGCTTGTTTCCAATCACCTCCTTCGCGCCGTGGAATGTAGATTCGGATAGTGTTATTGCGAAACTTCTCAAGTTCTCCGCATGAATCGCGAGCATGGAAACTTGCTCGCCTGCCGTCTTCACAAACTGCTTTAGCACCGCGGTCATTTCGCGAGACACCGCCGCCCTTCGTTTGCTCGCCCATTTTCGCCGCCATTTTGCCTGGATCTTCAGATTAAGTCGGCCGGTTTCGTCCTCAATTTGAACTGCCTCCTCGTGGAGCGGAACGCGACTTGTTAGCTTTAGCATGAGGGGGCTCAGTTCAATGCATACCAGTAATAGTCGAATGAGCCAGGCAAAGATGCCGATTCCGGCGTCACGTCGCTCAAGCTCGTACAGGGCGCGAACACGATCCGACAGCCCATTTGCTGACGCCTGCGTCACTAAGAGTACGGCGCGCCGGCCCTCTTTGTCGGCTTCCAGCGCCTTGACTTTCGTCTCGTCAAAGGCGTTCTTTGCCGCTGCCTCATTCTCTCTCGCGGCGAGTTCCTTGCGCGCTTCTTGAAGGTTGGCCTGCTTTTCGCGCCACGCCGGCCCATGACCCACCATCCCTGTCGGTGACTTTCCCTCTATTTCCTTGATAACCTCATCCGCCAGCCGCTGAACGATTTTCCTTTGCTCCTCAACGAACGTATTTCGCAGCGCTATCTCGCGGCGCAGTTCCCCGATCTGCGGGAACTGCCGGATGAGTTCACCATTTAGCCGTTGGGCGTACTTCTGATCGCGGCTCGCCAGCGCGGTCATAATTGGCCCCCGGAAAATCACGACCTCGATCGGTATGCTTACCAGGACCGCGATCAGCATCGACATGCCGATCCGAAAGAAAAGGATGGAGCGCCCTTCAAGTTTTGTCACGGCCCGGACCAGGCAGGAGTCCAACAGGAGGATGAAAAACCCCCAGGCGAGGCCGACTGCCGCCACAGCCGCCAGGGAATTGATGAAGAACGAAGCCGCAGCAGATCCACTCGCTCCGGCAATAATCGCGACGGCTAATTGAAGTGCGCCGCGCATCACCATCGTCTGATTCGCGTCCCGCAACTCATCGCAATCGTACAGACGCGCGTCGCCACCTGCTAACCAGTACAGCACCTTTCGCATCTTGGCTCTCCTTCTCCAACAGTGCCGAAAATTCGGAGAGGGAGGACGGGACCGGCATAGCGGCCCGGCACCCGCCCATACCCGCTACCGGTACTTCGGTTTGATGTAACTGTTGCCCTGACCGTGGTTCTTGGGCGGTCTTGGCCCCTTCGGGACCTTAACTTCGTGCCGGTCCCTCTTCGACTTGTAATTCCCGGTGGACTGCTTCGGTCTACTATGCGACATCGTCCGAGTCTCCTCGCTACGCACTCACCCGTCGGCAACGGTACTCCCTGGTGAGCTTGGCTCCTACGGGTGAACATTAAAGGCTTTTAATGCGCGTAATTCCAATTATAACAACATCACCGCTGGCTGTCAAGCATAATTCCGAGGTTCAAAATAGAAATGTTTGAAACTTAGTGTGTCTAGATTGTTTTATTTCGATAATCAGACACCTATGACGAGAGTTTCGCGCCCCGGATGTCAGTACCGCGGTTAGGGTCGGCGCACAGGCGAAACTGGCGAAAAACATGGAGGAATGTATGCGCTGTCTGTGGTAGTATCTTCTACCAACTTCTTGTTTTCGCAGGGACACACAATAGATGATGAGGCATGAACGGCAGGGTGAGCTTCCGCAAGAAGTCCGTGTCGCTCTACAGGAGCTATTGCAGCAATTCATGGCCGCGAAGTCCGAGGTGGACGCGCAGAATGCGGTCAAGGCGATAGACCGACAGATTGGTTGGGGTGATAATGGGCTTGCTGACCTCGTCGGTTGGACACGAAGTACTGTTGCCGAATGGCGCGGTGGGAGACGCATGCCGAGGGACCGAACGCTTGAGCCCTTGCGTGCCATTCTCCGCGAAGGTCAGGTGCGGGAACGCAGCGTAGCTCCATCGGAGCTTGGCGTGCTCTCCTGGGCTGAACTCCTAGACTATTCCAGAGACACCAACGTCAGTCGAGCGTGGTATTGGATTGCCGACAAGCTAATGGGTGACGCGGATACCGAGTTTCGAAACAAGACGAAGAGACTCCTGAAAGAGCACGCGTTTACTATGATCCACCTCTTTCCTCCAGGGACAGAGGCTGAGAATTCGTTTTCAAAGCTCAGAGACACTCTAAAACGTGAGGAAGAGACGGGTGAGAGAGTCGAGGCCAAGCTACTCGGGGTCAGGATACATATTGGGCCTGATGCGTGTCAGCACATGTTCTTGCGCGGAATGCGCTGCCTACTACTAGAGTGGGATCAGGAAGATTCGCTTGGTCACTCGCACGAAGGGTTTGTTAGCGTCAGGTTGACCGAACAGGCAATGACGGTGTATGCCTCCGCAAAGGGCATTCCGAAGCCGCATGAAGTCTTACTTCGCGTTGACTGGACTGTCGCTGGCGAGTGGTGGGCAGAGTGCGAGACGATCGCACCCCTTCTAAAGTCGGTAGACAAGTATTCCATCATCGCGTTTCCACCGAGCGCAACATCAACGGAGTCCCAGGTGGCTCAACAGTCCGAGAGAAGCAAATGACCACGTCGGCGCGCGTTCCCAGTCCTGCCATCCAGCAGCGCTGCGACGACAAACTGATTTGGGATGTCCTTCTCACGCCATTCCTCCTTCCATGCCTCACGGCTGCTCACGAAACCCGTTTGTTCGACGAACTGGCACGCACTCCCAGGACAGCGGAACAACTGGCGGATCAACTCGGCTTTGACCGTCGTGCTGTTGACGCGGTTTCTGGAACGCTGGTTGGGTTGGGATTACTTAAGCGCGTTGACGGAAAGCTGCATCTAACCTCACTAGCACACACCTACCTGGACAAAGACAGCCCGTACTATGTAGGTCCGGCGCTTGAGCGGGTTCGCGACCGTCCATTCACCCATTCCGGACTCGTGGATATTCTCCGCAAAGCTGATCCGCCGGAGCGTCCACTTACAGACGGTTGGAAGCACGGCAAAATGGGCACTGATCTCGCGTTGCGGGAAACGGCGTTCCATGATGCTCTGTCGCGCCATGCCTCCGAAGTCGTGGCAGAGCAAGGTGGTTTTGAGGGCGTGAGTTGCCTCCTTGATGTCGGGGGAGGTTCTGGACGGTATGTGGTAGCAATCGCTCGCCGGTATCCTGACATGACATTCACGCTCCTTGACCTGCCTGAGGTTTGCGGTATCGCGCGACAATACTTTGATGGAGTTGAGGCCGCCGACGTAGGTCCTCGTGTCCGAATACTGGATGGTGATATGTTTTCCACACAATGGCCTCAGGGTCACGACGGCGTCCTGATTTCAAATGTTCTGCATGACTGGCCGGATCGAACGTGCGAGGAGCTGTGCCAGCGCGCGTTTGATGCCCTGCCGTCGGGCGGACGAATATTCGTCCACGAAATGTTGCTCGATGACGCGGGCGATGGTCCTTTGGCCGCAACGGCGTACAGCGTGTGGATGCTCTTTGCAACCGCCGGTAGACAGTTCCGTATCACCGAAATCACGGCCATGCTCGAAAAGACCGGGTTCACTAATGTCGCGGCAACTCCCACCCTCGGCTATTACACTCTTCTTTCTGCCAACAAGCCAGAATAGTCCCGCCACCTCACAGGCACCTGCCGGTCCGGTTCCAAGGGAAACACCGCCTGACTGTCGAATCCTACACGCATCCCATACCATGAGGCCCCGATTGACTGTTACCATTTGCGTTCGCAGAATTCTCTCGTTCTTCGCGTTGTCGACGATATTGTTCGCCGCCGGCTGCCCCAACCGCGGCAACCGCTCCGGCGGCAACATCCTCCGCTACGCCCTTCAGACCCGTCCCACCCAGCTCGATCCCGCCAGGGTCGAGGACGGCGACACCATCGACATGATCCAGCAGGTTTTCGAAGGGCTGGTCCGGTGGAACGAGAAGAACGAGGTCGTCCCGAATATCGCGGAGAAGATCGATCTGAGTCCCGATGGCACCGTCTACACTTTTCATCTGAAGGACGGCGTCAAGTTCCATAACGGCCGCAAGCTCACGGCAAACGACTTCGTCTACAGCCTCACGCGCGTCGTCTCCGATCCGAAATCTCCGACCGCGATGACCTACCTGGACGACCTCGTCGGCGCGCGGGACCTAAACAAGGCCGCGGCGGCGGCGAGCAACAGCCACGAGCCCCTGAAGTCTCCCACACTTCCGGGCATCAAAGCCGTCGATGACCGGACTCTGCAGATCACCATCGACAAGCGCCGCCCCTATTTCCTGGCAAAGCTCACCTATCCGACCGCGTATGTGGTCTGCCGCGAGGCTGTCGAGGCCAATGGCGGGATCGTGGACGAAAAGGCCATGATCGGAACCGGCCCGTTCAAGCTCCGCGAATACCAGCCCGGATACGCCGTCAAACTGGTCGCTAACAGGGAGTACCACGGTGGGGCGCCGGTCCTGGACGGCATTGAGCGTCCAATCCTGAACGACACCATGACGCGGCAAAACAAGTTCGAGAGCGGGGGCACCGACTACACGGACGTCCAGCGGTCCGATATCGAGCGCATAAAGAAAGATCCGGTGCTCGGACCGGAGCTGAAGGAGTTTACGCGGGCCAACGTCTGGTATCTCGCCATGAACCAGCTCGTCTTCGAGCCTTTCAAGAAACGCGACGTCCGCCGCGCGTTCGCGATGGCGATCAACAAAGACGAGCTGATCCGTCTGGCGCTCCACGGCACCGCCATGCGCGCAAATGGGATCCTGCCCCCCGGCGTTCCCGGCCACGATCCGTCCTTCCAGGGCCTGCCATACAATCCTCAGGAAGCGCGAAAGCTGCTCGCAGGCGCAGGCTACACGCCAAAGACTTTCCCGAGGCTGACCCTTTCGTTCCGTCAGGGCTATCAGCACATCGCCGACGCGGTCCTCGCAATTCGGAACGACCTCAAGCAGAATCTCGGGATTGAGGTGGACACGCGCCAGGTCGAGTGGTCCCAATTCCTGAGCGAGCGGCACAACGGAACCATGCCCTGCTTCCACCTTCGCTGGGCCGCCGATTACGTCGACCCGCAAAATTTTCTGAGCCTCATGCTCCACACCGGCGCGGAAGAGAACAAGGTCGGCTACAGCAGCCCTGAGTTCGATTCCCTCTGCGACAGAGCCGACGTAGAACCCGATCCCAAAAAGCGCGCCGACCTATACCACCAGGCCGAGGAAGTCGTCGTGGAAGACGCCCCCTGGGTCGCGATCTATTTCCTTCCGGAAGTGGAGCTCCACAAACCCTACGTCAAAGGCATCCGCGACAGCCTGATGGGCCACCTCCCCCACGTGACAACCACCGTCGCTCGGTAACCTGGAGTGATGGAGTATTGGAGTACTGGAGTCATGCATTCGACACGCTCATCACTCCAACACTCCAACACTCCATCGCTACATCACTCCAACACTCCACTACTCCTCATTTGCTCCCTCAGCCTACTTGCATCACTCCCCGGCTGCACCCGCTCCCGCAGCGCCAATACCGGCCATTCCGTCCTACGTTATCCCATCATCCAGGAGCCCGGCTCACTCGACCCCGTCCGAATGCAAGACGTCTATTCCGCCGAGCTGCTCCAAAATATCTACGAGGGACTGGTGACGTTCGACGAGAAGAATACCGTCGTCCCATGCCTGGCCTCCTCCTGGGATCTGAGCTCGGACGGCAAGACCTACACGTTCCACATCCGGCCAAATGCCCAATTTCATGCGCCCTTCGCGAGGAGCATAACGGCGGAGGACGTAAAGTACAGCCTCGAACGGGCGCTTCGGGACAGCCGATCTCCGACTTCCGTAAACTACCTGGGCGACATCGTCGGCGCGAGGGATCTTGCCGCCGGCAAACGAAACGATCTGCCCGGTGCGAAGGTCATAGATTATCAAACACTTGCCATATCTCTGAATAGTCCCCGCGGCTACTTCCTGGGCGCGATCGCTTACCCGACCGGATGGGTGGTCTGCAAGGAAGCCATCGAGAAGTCCGGCGGAAACATCGACGAAAAGTCGGCAATCGGGACGGGTCCTTTCATGCTTCACGAATACAGGCGCGGATCGAAAGTTATCCTTGCCGCAAATCCGAACTACTGGGCCGGCCGGCCCAAGCTCGACCGCATCGAGCGGCCGATCGTGCTCGATACCCAGACTATGCAGGCCATGTACGAAAACAACGAGATCGACGCCGTCAACACTTCTCTCGGCGACTATGTACACGACACGCAGAACCCGGCCTTAAAAGCCGACTGCCATCTCCTGCCGCAGGCGAACGTGATCTATCTCGTAATGCACCAGAAACTCCAGCCGGTCTTTGCGGATAGGCGGGTCCGCCAGGCCTTTGCCCTTGCGATCGACCGGGAAGAGGTCGCCCGCGTGGCATACAAATCCACGTGCCAACCCGCCTACAGCTTCGTGCCGCCCGGAATGCCGGGTGAGAACCCCGGTATCCGCCGTCTTTCCTACGACCCTGCAAAGGCGCGAGATCTGCTCGCTCAAGCCGGCTTCCCCGGTGGAAAGGGTTTCCCATCAATTACCCTTTACCTGCGTGAAAAGGACTTGGAGTGGGAGGGCATTGCAAACTTGGCCAGGGACTTTCTAATAAAAAACCTCGGCATCACCATCTCCCTCAAGCAGTACGAATCCGTCCAATTCTGGCACGACACCAGTAACGAAGAAAAACTCCCTTTCTACATCACCGGGTGGATTGCGGATTATCTGGATCCACAGGACTTTCTGTCTCTCCTATTGAAGACCGGCAGCCAATACAACCACATCGGCTACAGCAATCCGCAATTCGACGCCCTATGCGAAAAGGCCGATGTGGAAACTGATCCGAAGAAACGCATTCCGATGTACCGGCTGGCCGATCAGATCGCAATGGACGACGTGGCCGTACTGCCCGTGGTCTTCTACCGCCAACCCCAGCTCGTGAAACCGTATGTCAAAGACTACAAAAACAACCTGCTCATCTTCTTCCTGCCGCACAAAACCACGCGAATCGAACGTTGACGAGCGAATCTCATGTACATGTTAATCGCGCTTTTGCTCTTCAATTCACTGTGCTTAGTGATTTCATTTGACGATTGTCAGGCGCCGTCAAAGCCGGCCATTGAAGACAATGTAATGCCGATCGACCCTCCCGAAAAAGGCTTCTTCTCAAAGCGGCTGGATTATAATGGAATCCCCATCAAGGCCCACGAGGTCGTATCGGACGAGGCACTCTTCGCAGCGAAAAGGCGGTTGGCCACACTTCTGGACAAGATTCCGGTCGCAGCGGAGAACCTCAAGGATGCCGGCGCGGAGCTTCACATCATCGGCAAGGACCAGGTCACCTCCGACCTGCCGGAGCACCAGCATCTCAAAGGCAAGCCGTTCGATGGATATCTCACCGTCGATCAGCGCACCCGGGGACTGGGCGGCCTGCTGACTTCATGCGGTGAAGAGAACCTGCTCAAGCTCGAGAAGGACCGTTATCGCGGCCGCGACATCTGCCTCCACGAATTCAGCCACAACCTCCACCACAACGGCCTCTCGCGAGACATCCAGGATATGATCGATAAGCAGTACAAAGCGTCGATCGCGAAAGGTCTCTGGAAGCCGGCATACGCTTCCACGAACAACACCGAGTTCTTCGCCGAGCTCACCATGTGGTACTTCGGCACCTTCGGCGATACCAAGAACCTCGACCCCAAACCCGCGCCGGGAACGGCCGGCCTCAAGGCCTACGATCCGGATGCCTTCGAGTTACTGGACCGCATATACACCGGGAAGATACCGATTGAGAGACGGAGAAAGCGGGACAGACGAGGCGGCAGCGGTCCGGGCTAAATATACAGCAGTGTGGGGGCAAGCTAGGGCATCGTCCGATCAGAGTTCGCGTTCGACAATATACCGTGCAATCCCCCTCAATGGGTCTGCCGTCGGGCCGAAACCGGACAGGGCATCGACTGCCCCCATGACTTCAGAGTGCGCCTTCCGTCGAGATTCTTCCAATCCAAATAGCTTGGGATAGGTGGCTTTGTCGGACTTCTCATCGCTGCCGACCGGTTTGCCGAGCTTCTCTTGGTCGCCGACGACATCGAGGATGTCGTCGGCGATCTGGAATGCCAGACCGATGGATTTGCCGTATCGTCGCAAAGCGTCCTGCTGCGCGTCGTCCGCGCCGCAAAGGAGCGCCCCGGCCATAACCGAGGCGGTGAGGAGCGCTCCCGTCTTGTGGGAGTGGATGAACTGCAGCTCGTCAGGCTTGATCTCCTTGCCCTCCGATTCGATGTCGACCACCTGTCCGCCCACCATCCCTGCTGTGCCGGTAGCCACGGAAACCATCTTTACCACGGGTACGATCCGCTCAGGTGGGACCAGCGACGCGTTATCCGCGATCAATTCGAACGCCAGCGTGAGCAGCGCGTCGCCCGCCAGCATGGCCATGGCCTCGCCGAAGACCTTATGGTTCGTGAGACGGCCACGCCGATAGTCGTCATCATCCATGCATGGCAGGTCGTCGTGGATTAAGGAGAAAGCATGGATGCACTCCAGCGCGCAAGCGCTCGGCAAAACATCTTCCGCGCGCCCGCCTACCGCTTCGGCCGAAGCGATTGTGAGGATCGGCCGTATGCGTTTGCCCGGAGCGAGCATGCTGTAGCGGACAGACTCATGGAGCTTCTCAGGTCGGCTTGTGGAGGCTGGCAGAAATCGGTCGAGGGCGTCTTCAACAAGCCTGCGGCGGTCGTCAAGGTAGACGTGGAGGTCCATTGAATCTCCTGGCATTTGATCGCGGGTTATTATAGGCGATTGGTTGCTTCGCGTCTAGGGGACAAAAAGCCGAATGCTATCATAATCCGTACCGAGCGCCGTACAAGCTGCAATAGGAATTGGACACGCAACATATGCCCGAGAACCCATTTGTGGAGACGACGATACGTGTGCGATACGCAGAGACCGATCAGATGAAGGTGGTCCATCACGCGGTCTATCTCGTCTGGTTTGAATACGCCCGGACCGAGTTCTGTCGCAAGTACGGCGTTGACTACAGCACAATGGAAGAGAACGGGCTATTCCTCCCAGTGGTCGAGGCGCGAATCCGATATCGCCAGCCGGCACGATACGATGACGAACTAATCGTGCGTGCGGAGGTGGTCTCGCGAACGCGGCGGACACTTCACATTAAGTACATCGTCTCACGAAACGGAATCGGTCTGGCGGAAGGTGAGACCACGCAGATGCTGGTTGACGGAGAGAGCCGTCCGCGCTCGTTTCCCACGGAGATCGCCAGACGGTTCGATGGTTCGTCCGATTAGCCCGGCAAACCGAAAATGTCGGCGGAAGCGGCGAAGGTCGGCGGCTTCCGCGCATGCGTCGCCTGTTCGAATCCGTACGCCAGTTTGAGCAGGACTGGCTCAGACCACGCACGACCGAAGAACGAGAGCCCGACCGGCAGCCCGAACACGTATCCCATCGGCACCGTTATGTGCGGATAACCGGCGACCGCCGCCGGCGACGTTACACTTCCTCCGGCGGAATCGCCATTCACCAGGTCGATCAGCCATGGAGGCCCTTGAGTTGGCGCAACAAGCGCGTCGAGCTTGTGCTTGTCCATGACCCTGTCGATACCCTTCGACCGGCTCATCAAATGGTTATTTGCCAGGGCCTTCCGATACGCCTCGTCCGTCAACGGGCCCTTCTTCTGCGCTCGATGCATAAGTTCTTGCTGGAAATAGGGCATCTCCCGGGTCCGGTGCTTCTCATTGAATGCGATGGCGTCCTTCAGCGATTTGATCGGCGACCGCGCCCCCAGTCCGGCGAGATATTTATTGAGGTCGGCCTTGAACTCATACAAGAGCACTTCAAGCTCAGACTCGTCATATTTGGTCGCATTCGGCAGGTCCGCCGGGTCGATGAGGATGGCGCCGTGGCTCTTCAGGACGGCCAGGGCTACATTCGCGGCCTTGTCGGTTGCCGGATGATAGCCGAAGAACTTCGTCCGGCAGACTCCGATTCGGGCACCTTTGAGGCCGTGAGGAATGAGAAACTGCGTGTAGTCGTGATGGGTTCTTTGACCCTTGGTCGCGGAATCGCGGGAGTCAACTCCCGACATTGCGCCAAGCAATATCGCGGCATCTCGAACGGTGCGCGCCATCGGCCCGGCCGTGTCTTGACTGTGCGCGATCGGGACGATGCCGGAGCGGCTGATAAGGCCCAATGTTGGCTTGATCCCCACCAGCGAATTAGCGGCGCTTGGCGAAGTTATGGATCCGTCTGTTTCAGTCCCAACCGCGGCGGCAGCAATGTTAGCCGCGATTGCCCCGCCCGATCCTGAGCTCGACCCGGACGGGCTGCGGTCCGTCGCGTAGGGGTTCCGGCACTGCCCGCCCCGACCACTCCAGCCGGAGGACGAGTGGGTCGAACGAAAATTCGCCCACTCGCTCATATTTGTCTTGCCCAAGAGGATCGATCCGGCTGCCCGCAGCCTGGTAACCAGGAACGCGTCTATCGCAGGTATGCAGCCTTCCAGCGCCAGCGAACCGGCGGTGGTAGTCATTCGGTCCGCCGTGGCGATGTTATCCTTGACGAGGATCGGGATGCCATGCAGCGGGCCGCGGAGCTTCCCGCCCTTCCGCTCCTCGTCGAGCTTCTCAGCTAACTCAGACACTTCCGGGTTGGTTTCTAGTACATGGCGTAAGCGTGGGCCGTTCCGGTCCACCGCTTCAATCCGCTCAAGGTACAACTCGACCAGCCGCTTAGACGTCCACCGTCCACTCTTCAGACCGTCCTGGAGGGATGCGATGGTGGCCTCTTCGAGTTCGAAAGGCGGGACATTAACTCCCGTATCGAACCCGCTCGCCTCCATTAGCTCGTCCGCTGCCATGATCGTTCCGCCAGTCAGTCCGGCAGTAAGAACCTCTCTCCGGCTAAGCTTTTTCCCCATGTTGAAATGTTACACTCCTACGGCTGCCCTGACTTAGTCGGTCTCATGACAGCACCCCCCTCACCACCTCCCCCGCAACATCAGTTAGCCGGAAGTCCCGACCCTGGAAGCGGTAGGTCATGCGGAGGTGGTCTATTCCCAGGAGGTGCAGCATCGTCGCCTGAAGATCGTGGACGTGGACCGGATCACGGACGACATTGTAGGAGTATTCATCGGTCTCGCCATAGGAGATTCCCGGCTTCACGCCGCCCCCGGCCATCCAAATGGTGTAGCATCGGGGATGGTGATCGCGGCCCGCCTTCGGATCATCCACACTGCCCTGGCTGAAGACCGTCCGGCCGAACTCTCCCGCCCATACTACCAGCGTATCTTCCAGCATTCCCCGCTGTTTGAGATCCTTGACGAGCGCGGCCGACGGCTGGTCCGTGTCTTCGCTCTGCATGGTGATCTCTCGGATGAGGTTCTGGTGCGTATCCCAGCCGACATGGAAGAGTTGGATGAACCGCACCCCTCGTTCGGCCAGCCGCCGGGCCAGCAGACAGTTCCGCGCGTAGCTGCCGGGCGTGTTCACATAGGGACCGTACATATCCAGTATGTTCTTCGGCTCGCGAGAAAGATCAGTGAGATCCGGAACCGACGTCTGCATCCGATAGCCCATTTCGTACTGCGCTATGCGAGTTGCAATCTCGGGATCGCCGGTCGCTTGCAGCTGAATCGCGTTCAGTTTGGCGAGATCGTCCAGCTGTTCGCGTCGTAGTTCACGTGAAACCCCTGGCGGGTTCGTGAGATAAAGAACGGGATCGCCGGATGCCCGGAATTTGACGCCCTGGTATTTGGTAGGCAGGAAGCCGCTTCCCCAATAGTAGTCGAACAGGAGCTGGCCGCAGGTGCCGTGCCGATCGCGGGACAGAAGCACTACGAACGCCGGAAGATCCCGGTTCATACTGCCCAGCCCATATGACACCCACGCACCCGCGCTTGGCCGGCCGGGGAGCTCTGCTCCGCTCAAGAACAGGCACATTCCCGGCGCGTGGTTGATGGACTCCGTGTGCATCGACTTGATGAAGCAAAGGTCGTCCGCGATGGACGCGGTATGCGGCATCAGCTCGCTCACCCAGGCGCCGCTCTTCCCATGCTGCGCGAATTTGAAATGGCTCGGCTGAATGGTTAGCTTCTGACTCGAGGTCATTGTCGTGAGCTTTTGGCCCATGCGGACGGAGTCGGGCAGCTCCTGGCCCTTGAACTTCTCCAGCATCGGCTTGTAATCGAAGAGGTCGTGCTGCGACGGCGCGCCCGACTGGGTGAGGTAGATTACGGTTTTCGCTCTTGGAGCGAAGTGCGGCAGACCGGGAGATCGCATCTGGGCATCGGGTACTGGGTGTTGTGCATTTGCGGAGTCGCCAAGAATAGAGGCGAGAGCCGCAAGACCAACGCCCGTGCCGGCGCGAGATAAGAGTTCCCGGCGAGTCAGGTTCAATGCACGTTCGATGCTTAGGTCCATCATGTTTTCAGCGTCAAATCTTGGAGACGACTTCGTCGAGATTAAGGATCAGGGCCGCGACGGCTGCATAAGCGGCCAGTTCCGTCTGATCGAGTGATGGGTCGGAACCAGCTTCGCCCACAGCGAGGACCTTCTTGACCGCGTCGCCCTCAGATAGATACTTTGCAAAATAGCGCTGGAAACTGTTGCCCAGGAGTTCCAGCTCCCGCCGGGCGGGCCGACGCGCCGTCGCCAGTCGAAAGCCATAGGCAATTCGGACTTCCCGCGAGCGGCCGCCCTCTTTCATCATTCTCTCGGCCAGCTTCCTCGATGCCTCCACGTAGGTGATATCGTTCAGCATGGTTAGCGACTGCAGGGGAGTGTTAGTACGGGTCGAACGCACGGTGCATACCCGTCTGGCGGCGGTATCAAAGAACGTGGTCGGAGCAACAGACCGTCTCCAAAACGTATATAGGCTGCGTCGGTAGAGACTCTCGCCGTGCTCCTGGTCATACTTGATCTTCCCGTAGCTGAAATCTTCCCATCCTCCTTCCGGCTGGTATGGCTTCACGGGTGGACCGCCGAGCTTCTCTACGAGCAATCCGCTCAGACCCAGTGCCTGGTCCCGCAAAACGAACGACGGCCACCGATATCGCGGACCCCGCGCCAACAACCGGTTGTCCGGGTCCTTCTCCAAAAGTTGAGCGGTCAAACGGGACGACTGGCGGTACGTCGCACTGGTGACAATGAGCCGGATAAGGTTCTTGATGGACCAGCCAAGACCAGGAGAATTGGAGTGTTGGAGTAATAGAGTGTTGGATCTTACATCGCTCCCATACTCCATCACTCCACCACTCCTGTCCGTCTTGAACTTTACCGCCAGCCAATCCAATAGCTCCGGATGGCTTGGCGTCTCACCCTGAATGCCGAAGTCCTCGGCCGTCTTCACGATGCCGGTCCCGAAGAGGCTTTGCCAAACGCGATTGACCGCGACGCGGGCTGTCAGGGGGTTTGAGCGATCGACCAGCCATCTTGCAAGGCCGAGCCTGTTATTGGGAACGCCCTTCGGAAGAGGTGGGAGCGCAGCAGGTAGCCCGCAGGCGACTTTCTCGCCGGGTTTGTCATACACGCCGCGTATCAGGACATGCGTCTCGCGCGGCTCCTTCCGTTCACCCATAACCATCGCCAATACCACGGAGTTATTCGCCTCATCAAGGGACTTCTTTGCCGCATCGAGCTGTTTTTGTAAGTCCGCGCGTTCCGGAGCATCCTTTGCGAGCGGCTTCAGTGCAGCCTCGATCTCTTCCCGTTTATCTCGTAACTTGGTAATCTTCGCGGTTTGCTCGGGAGTCGGCAGCGGCAGGACCGGGTCGGCGCTTCCATTTCGATCCACCGATCCCGTTTCAGGCACGTTGTTGAAGTATGCGAAGAGCTGATAGTATTCCTTGTTGGTGAAGGGATCGTATTTGTGCTCGTGACAGCGGGCGCAGCCCATGGTCAGGCCGAGGAATACGGTCGACGTCGTATCCACTCTGTCGACTACGTAATCCACGCGCGACTCTTCCGGAATCCGTCCGCCTTCGCCGTTCAACATGTGATTACGATTAAAACCCGTAGCGATCTTCTGGCTTTCCGTCGGATTTGGAAGCAGGTCGCCCGCGATCTGCTCGACCGTGAACTGATCGTACGGCATTTCCGAATTTAGGGCTCGAATTGCCCAGTCCCGCCAAGGCCACATCGGGCGGTAGCGGTCCTCCTGGAAACCATTTGTGTCCGAATACCGCGCTGCGTCCAGCCACTCCCATACCCATCGTTCGCCAAAACGGGTCGAAGCTAGCAGGCGGTCCACGACTTTTTCATACGCATTCGAGGATTTGTCCGATAGAAATGCGTCGATCTCCGCTAAGGTTGGTGGAAGGCCGGTAATATCCATCGTCGCGCGCCGGATCAGGGTCTCTTTCGCGGCTGGCGGGGAAGGTTTCAGTCCTTCCGAGGACATGCGCGCAAGAATGAAATTATCGATCGGGTTTATGCACCAGCTTCGATTTTGGATTTTGGATTTTGGATTTTGAACGTGCTCTGCTGGTACTGGCGGGAGAGTGGGCGCGTTAAACGACCAGTGCTTCTCCCACTTTGCTCCCCGCTCGATCCAGCGCCCCACTGATGCGATCTGTCCGGGAGTGAGGAACTTTCCGGACTTAGGCGGTGGCATGCGCTTCATTGAATCTCTTGAGGTTATTCGTAGGTACCCGATTGAGGTCGACCGATTTCCAGGAACGAATGCTCGTGAGGCGCCTTCCGGAGTATCCAACCGGAGGTTCGCACGACGGGCGGCATTGTCCGGCCCATGGCACTTGAAACACTTCTCAGCGAAAATCGGACGGATTTCGCGAGAGAAACTTGGCACGGCTGAAGGGCTCTGGCGAGCAGGCTTCACAGTGTTCTGCGGATACGCTGGAACCAGGATCGGGATCGAAGAGACGAGGCCGAGCACAAATATGCGGGCGACGCGCCGGCAGCTAACTATGATTGAAACCATGAATTCTCGTAAATCGAAGCGCCGCATAACTGAACGGCCTAACGTGTTACCGCAAGCATCTTAATGCAGACGGGCATTGGAACATCAATTCGATGACCCGTGGCTGCCAGCTTGCCGCTCAGCGGGTCAATCCGAAATACGACCACACTGTTCGAGTCCTGGTTTTCCGCGAGGAGAAATGTGCCGCTGGGATCTATGGCGAAGTTCCGTGGCGTCTTACCTTCGGTGGATTGATGGCCGATCGCAGTCAGTTTCCCGGTGGATTGGTCAATCGAAAAGATCGCGATACTATCGTGCCCGCGATTTGAACCGTACAAGAACTTTCCGGATGGATGCACCTGGACCTCGGCGCAGCTGGTTGAGCCCGTATATCCGGACGGCAGCGTCGATATGGTTTGGAATTCCGTTAGTCCGCCGTTCCGTCCATTGAAGCTGAATGCAGTAACTGTCGAGCTCATCTCATTAATTACATACGCGAACCTACCATTTGGATGGAATGCAAAGTGACGTGGTCCGGATCCCGGTGCGACCCGCGCTGAGTGTGGATTGTTCTCATTAAGTTCACTCTTGTCGGCGTCGAACTTGTAGATGATGATCTGATCGAGCCCAAGGTCCGCGGCAAATGCAAACCGATTGGCTGCATCCACGTTGATGGAGTGCGCGTGCGGCCCTTCTTGACGCTGCTTGTTGACGCTGGAACCACCGTGCTGGACGAAGGAGGTCGACGGACCCAGGCTGCCGTCCGGGTTAATCGGCAGACAGGCGACGCTCCCACCACCATAGTTTGCGACTAGCACGTTGTTGCCCGATCGGTCGACGATAAGATGACATGGCCCCTGGCCCCGCGAAGACTGCTGGTTTATCAGAGTTAGCTTGCCGGACTTTGCATCGATCCTATACGCGCTCACCGCCCCAGCTGGCTTGCCATCGAAATCCGTGATCTCGTTAGCTGCGTAGAGGAACTTGCGGTTCTGATGGATTGCAAGGAAAGTGGGATCTTTCGTCTCGGCAGCCAATGTCGGAGTGGACAACTCGCCCGTCTTCATATCGAGGTTGCTGAGATATACTCCCCTGCTGCCGCGCTGCGTGTATGTTCCGATATACACAAGGATCTTACCCGGGGCTGTGAGGGCGGTCCGACGGTTCATAAGCACAGCACTCCTGCGTGGACCGGCGGCGCCGTCCGATCCCGCCGCCACTACGCCAATCATTATTAACATCGCCGCCCGCATGATTGCTCCGTCACCTCCGTTCGCGAAAACGACTTTGGACTTGCTGCATTCGATCCGATAGTCATGTCAGAATAGAATTCTACATCTGGGGGCACATTCCCTGGCATAACCTCTGATGACTCCTTCCCTGCGTGCAAAAAGCCCTCGCAAACACAGCTTCCAAGGGTTGCACAGAATAACATGAGGCAACACCTGAGTAACGTGCCCGGGCCCCAACACGTCGTCCGAATCCAATGGAAAAGACCAACCTATCCGTTATTATTGGCGCGAACAATGCCGGCAGGACGATTGTGACTGTCCTTGACGCGCTGATCGAAGAGCTGCGCGACCATCCTGCAGAAATATTACTGGTCGACAGTTCGACCGACGGCACGAATGAGTTGGTACGGAGTCGATTCCCAACCGTACGGCTGCTGCATTTCGATGAACCACACAACCTGCCAGAGCTCAGAGGGCATGGGATCGCCGAGTCTCATGGGGATATCGTCGCCATACTGGATGCATTCTCCGTTGTCGTGCCTGGTTGGGCGGATGCCGTCCTCCGGGCGCATAAAGAGCAGCCCCAACCAGTCATCGGCGGTACGGTCGATTTCTACGCCGAGGATCCATTTGATTTTCGCGTTTGGACCATCTATGTCAACGAATACGCCGGGTTCATGCCCCCCCTGGCTCCGGGCTGTTCGACGAACGTACCGGGAAGCAACATGTCCTACAAACGATCCGCGCTGGGGGACGTCGAGAATCTGCGACGGAACGGGTTCTGGAAGACCTTTCTTAACAAGGACCTCGAGAAGCAAGCCCCCTCGCTCTGGATTGCGCCGGACATGGTTGTGCGACTGTTCAAGCCGATTCCCTTTTGGGATTTCTTTCAAACACGCTATGACCACGGCCGTTGTTACGCCGCAATGCGGACATCCGGTGCATCCGCATACACGCGTGGCATGCGGGCGCTGCTGGCCCCATTACTTCCCGGTATTTTCCTATGGCGACTGCTGGCGACCTGCTGGCCAAAGAGAGAGTATCGCACGCGTCTCCTACTCTCGCTGCCGCTCCAAGCCATTCTCTTCGCGAACTGGTCGTGGGGAGAGTTCTGGGGTTATCTCCTGGGCTGTGGCCGGTCCTGCGCGCGCTTGTACTACTGATGCCTGAAGCTGGAGCGCGTTTGCGTTTGTCAGCGACTGCGGCGAATCGCCCCGCAGCTCTCTCCGAGTGACCACGCCAGCAGGAACAGGCACAATACCGGCATCGCCAATACAAACGGTCCTATATGCCGACGCTTGCGCAAAACCTCACGTCCAATTCGTGCCAGATAGACAAAAGGAATTGCGGGCGATATTGCAATGTACGCGATGCGCTTCAGCGTACCAAGACGACGCGCCCGCTGCGAACCGAACTCCGATCCATGGAGAAACCGCAGCTTCACAAAAGTCCCCACGGGAAACGAGCGCTTATGAAATACGACGATTGATGGATCTACGATCAGATCCCCGCCGCGGGCGGGGAGTGCGGCATCCCCTTGGGGCCCCCAGACCCCGCCGCTCCAGGTATCGGAACATTGGTCGATCAGCGTCCGCTTATAGGATGCGTTGTCGGCCGCCACGTCCATCACCCTACGAGGCTCGAACGGGAGCATGAACCGGCTATATCGGCAAAAATAGACCGCCCAATCCGGTAGCCGCGCCGAGGGATGGCTTTCTATAGCGCCTCCCACGCCGGCCGCAGGATCAGCATGTGCGCGGCAGATACCGTCTAACCAGCCCGGCCCCGGTACGCAATGGGCAGTCGTCAGGGCAACGATCGCTCCCGAGCTTCGCCGAATACCGTTCGCCCACAGTTCCGGGATCAGCCGTATCGAAGGTTCTGCGAAGACACATACGGCTGAAAATCGTTCCCGCAGAATCTCGGCGGTCCCATCGGTGGAATTGTCCACAACTATGAGCTCGACGTCGCCGATGTCGCTCTGCTGGAGGATACTGTTCAGACACTCCTCCACGCTGCTTCGTGCATTGTTGGAGGCTACCACGACGGAGATACTTGTCGGCGACATATAAATCACTCGACCAGGGAGACGGTCTGTCCCGACTCCGCGGATTCGTAGCCGGCCCGAACGACGCGTATTAACTCCCGTGAGTGCCGCAGCTCATCCATCAAAGATCGCCCCTCCCGGCCGGCGCCAATCAATTCCCTCAGTTTAATGGCGGTTGCCGGTGTGCGCCCGTCTTGCATCTGCTTTACGATCAACTGCGATCGTCCGCCAGCTTCCATACGTGCCTCGCCGCCTCGTACTACGCTGACCCGCATGAGCGGCCGACGGAGCTTTCGCGACCAGTCCAAAGTTGCTCGTGCGACACCTCCGAATGAGATGCGGCAGCTCGCCCGCTCACAATCGATTCGCATTTCGAGGTACCGTTCAGCCGCGTGGCTGATCCGGTTCAAGAGCAGCGTACCGAGTCTCTCGCCTGGGAAACGCAGCGTGGCCTGCACCACAACGTCCGCTTGCATTTCGGAACGGGGATGCGGCGTGTGCGCCATGATCGAGACCGGCAGCGCCCCAAAAAAGTGGCACATGAGGTCGAGCGGATGGGTGCCGAACTCATACAGGGCGGACCGTACAAGGCCGGCGCGCCAATTGCGCTCGTCGGACGGCGGGTGGTACATCTGCTGCCAGCACTGGATCAAATAGGGATCGCCGGTGTAGCCACGCCGGATGCGATCGTGGGTCTCTGCATAGATAGGCATGCAGCGGTACTGGTTATTCACAATTACGTTGCGCCCGGCACGTTCAGCCGCTTCAATTACCATATCGGCCTCATGCAGGTCGGACACGAAAGGCTTTTCACAAAACACATGCGCGCCGTGCTCCAGGGCGTTCATGCACAGCTCGGAGTGAGTGTCCGGCGGAGTCGCGATGATGACGACGGAGGGACGTTCCCGGCGCAGCATGTCCGTGGGGTCCCGATAGATGGCCTGAACTCCCCATTTCTCGCGAATGTGATCGTGACGTCCGGCGTCGGGTTCGCAGACGGCGGCCAACTGCACATCTGAGATTGAAGCGCACGCGGGAAAGTGCATGTCATCGGCCACTTTACCGGCCCCGATCAATGCGACGCGGGCGACGCCCGTTATCCGGTCAGTCTGACCGGCTCGATCCAGGACTGTGACGCTCATTTGATATTATCGATCCGAACACCGCCGGCATTTTGATACACGGCATGGGCGATCTGCACGGCGCGCATCCCGTCGGCTCCCGTAGCCCCTGGCGTAGCCCGACCATCCACCGCGCCCGTGAAGGCGGTGAGCTCCTGAACGAAGCTACGCACAGCGGTCCAGCGCGGACTCTTCACACGCTCCGTAATCTGAAACTTAGGAAACAGATACCTTCGCTTCCGCGTGCGGCCGCCGGATTCTTCCGTCCATACGGCCGCGGTCATCATTGGCGGGTAAGAATCTCGGACGCACCCTCGCGTACCGAAGACCTCAATGTGAAACCGATAGCCGCGCCACTCACTCCAGCTCGCCTGGAGCACGGCCACTTTCCCCTGGCGATTGCGGAGCAGGGCGAACCCATTATCCTCGCAGCCCTTAAAGCCCCAGACGTTGTTGGTGGCGATGCCCTTGACCTCGCTCACGTCTCCCAGCAGATACTGGGTAAGGTCCACGATGTGGATGCCGTTGTCCATGAGCGTGCCGCCGCCCATGGCCTCCGGATCGTGCACCCAGTTATGGGTAAACTCACTCCCGCCCGGGTGCCCGGCATAGCTACGTATGTGGTCGAGCTCGCCGATCATTCCGGAATCGAGGATCCGCTTCGCCTGATCGATTGCCGGGTAGAACCGATAGTTGAAACCGGTTCTCAAGACGCGGCCCGTACGGCGCGCAGCCTTGACGATTACCGCGCACTCTTCGACATTGCGAGCGAGCGGCTTCTCACAAAGAACATGCTTGCCCGCATCGAGCGCACTAACGCACATTTCAACATGGAGCGCCGGTGGCGTGGAGACGATGACGGCATCCACGTCGTCGCTTTCGACCAGACTCTTCCAATCCGGAAATGCCTTCGTATTGAACTGAGCGCATACAGACTGCGCGCGCGGGATGTCCGCGTCGGCCATACCGACCAGACGAGCGCCGGGAATACTCCGGATTGCTTCCGCTCTCACGGCTCCGGCCCAGCCGCAGCCGATAACTCCAAAACGCATTTAAGTCTCCTTTAACTACTATGCCTCTCGTGAAGCCAGCCCGGCGTCATGTCTCGGCAGCGCGATGGTGCCCGCGTCGCCGGCCATCCGGTTTACCGATCTCTGAAGGGGCTATTTTACGCGAAGGGACGCGCCGCCGTCCCCGAGGGCGTAGCCGAATAATTCGCCGATTGACCAGGCAATCGCAAAAGTAACGAGCAGCGGGAACGAACGGAAATACTGTTTTACGTGGCGCTTCTTCACGAAGAAATACCGGCCGTAACGGTACAGGAAAACAGGTGGCAGAAGAAGAGAGATACCCGCGTAGAACAAGCGTCGCTTGAGAGGCGCCTGCTGGACCCGTACCGCGGCGTATGAGCGGCCGAAATAGTATCGCTGCGCCAGGAAGTCCCAGAAGTAGAACTTCTTAGCGTGATGCACCACGATAGCGGGATCGATGTAGAGGTCATCGCCGCGCTCCATCAGTCGTCCGTTGAGCACATTTTCCCAGACGCCCCGATCAAGCAGATCGCCGCAGGCCTCTTCCAGCTTTTCGCGCTTGTAGGAGACGTTCGGTCCCGCGAGATCGCCGGTAGTTCCGGCGGGAAATTGCAGCATGAATCTGCCATATTCGCAGACGTATACGGCCCAGTCGATCAGTCGTTCCTGACTGCCATTCTCCACCGCGCCGCCGATTGCCGTGTTTGGCCGCTCTCGGTGCGCATGCAGGATCGCTTCATACCAGCCTTCATCGAAGACGCAATGGTCCTCCGTAGTCACGGCAATGTCGGCGCGCGATTCGCGAATGCCCAGTGCGCGCAGCTTCGGAATCGACGTGGGCTCCGAGAATGTCCGAACGGTCGCCCAGGGAAAATCGCGTATCACTCGCTCGGCGGTGTCATCCCCCGAGCACTCCAACACGATAACTTCCGCGAGATGCCGGCTGCGCTGCAACTCCAATGACCGCAGACATTGAGCGATATAGTCGTAGCCGTTGACGGATGCAATCACAATCGACAGCTCAGGCGTAGTTACCGGAGCCGCATCCGGTTGTATGCGAGAAGGTTCCAAAACGGTCGTTTGCATTCTGAATTAATTCCTGTAAATTGGCTTTGCTGCGTCATCGAGGAAGTGCCACACGCTTTGCTCCCGTGCATATCGGCTTCGTTCAAAGTGCCCTATCTCCGGCCGGACCGGTGTACCGTTCGGCGGATCCTTGCCCGTTCATTTGGCAATCACCTCGGCGTGGTACGTCGATCGGACTCCGCCATGTGACGTCCCCGTTCCGGCTGCACATTCAAGGATAGGGAGGCACATAGCGTAAGAACTAATTTGCGAGGCCAACGGTTGGACGGGCGCTAAACGGAGGTCGATGAATGGTGGTTGCGGAAGCGGAAATGGCTGCGACGGACAGCGTAAAGCACGCTGACGGAAGTCCGCGATGGGCTTATATTGCCACTTACGCGCTCATCTTCCTCTCCTTCGCTGCGTTTGCATTCACCCTCGACCGCTATCCGCCGAACCCATATTCGGACGAGATCTTCTTCAACTACCCGGCAGTTCGCAGTCTGGAGGGTCATCCGCTCGCGTGGAAGGTACGCCCTGACGTCCCGTATGGTGACACCGTCTGGGCATATCACGGGGTGCTGTTTCCGCGACTGCAGGTCCTTACTTTTAAGCTCATCGGCGTGAGCCAGTTTGCCTGCCGGATGCCGCAGTACCT
>ORMF011943862.1_pt1 | contig 23153 bp, 25 predicted proteins | sample 1779871 | NCBI WGS metagenome assembly ORMF01 (sample SAMEA104232316, study PRJEB22302) | groundwater metagenome | biome: forest; feature: aquifer; material: groundwater | place: USA | collected 2011-08-07 | depth 5.4 m | reverse complement strand
CTGGTTACTTACATGCGCATCAAGGGGCTGGTTCCACCGAGCAGTGAACGGTAGGCTAAGCTCACGTAGAATTGCGTTATGAGCACTCATTTCTCCACACGGCGCAAGTTCCTGGCGGCGGCAACGGCGGCCCCGGCAATTCTGCAGGCTCAATCGAGCCGCCAGCCGAATATCCTTTTTGCGATCGCGGACGATCAATCGTTTCCGCATACCGGCGCCATGGGAGACCGTGTGGTAAAGACTCCTCATTTCGACCGGGTGGCCGGACGCGGGGTCCTATTCAACAACGCCTTTTGCCCCGCGCCGCAGTGCTCGCCCACTCGCGCGGCGATTCTGACCGGCCGCCAAATCTGGCAATTGGAGGAGGCGGGCACGCACGCCAGCCTGTTCCCAAAGAAGTTTCAGGTCTATCCGGATCTATTGGGGGAAGCGGGCTATCACACCGGACTCACCGGCAAGGGTGCCGGGCCCTGTAATTGGGAAGCGCCGGGCTGGCCGCATAATCCGGCCGGACCATCGTTTGACGCACGGAAGGACAAGAACGTTCCGGAGGGTGTCAACGCCAACGACTATGCGGGCAACTTCGCGGACTTCCTCAAGGCGCGCCCAAAAGACAAACCGTTCTGTTTCTGGTATGGGTGCCATGAACCGCATCGGACCTACAAGAAGGGTATCGGCGCGGCGTCCGGGAAAAAACTCGCGGACGTGGTGGTGCCGCCGTTCCTTCCCGACACGGCGGAGATTCGATCCGACATGCTCGACTACTATTACGAGATCGAGCACTTTGACCGCCACCTGGGGCGAATGTTGGACCAGATCGATCAGGCGGGCGAGTTGGACAATACGATTGTGGTGGCGACCAGCGATAACGGAATGTCGTTTCCAGGCTCCAAGGCGACCATGTATGACTATGGCTGGCACTTGCCGCTGGCCGTCGCTTGGCCCGGCCGCGTTAAAGGGGGTCGAAAGGTGGACGACCTGGTCAGCTTTATCGATTTTGCCCCGACCTTCCTGGAAGCTGCCGGACTAAAGCCGTCGAGCGCCATTACCGGCCGCAGCCTGCTGCCGATACTGGACGGCGCGGGATCAGGCCGAGTGGACCCGTCGCGGACCAGGATTTTCGGCGGACGTGAGCGGCACTCGCACGCACGGTTTGACAATTTGGGATATCCGGCGCGCGCCATCCGCACGCACCATCACCTCTACATACGCAACTTTAAGCCGGACCGCTGGCCCGCTGGCGACCCGCCGGGATATGCCGACATCGACAACGGCCCGTCGAAGAGCTACATGATGGAGCACCGGGCCGATGCGGCCGTGGCGCCGCTGTTCGATCTTGCGTTTGGCAAGCATCCGGAAGAGCAGCTCTACGATGTCGTGAAAGACCCAGGCTGCCTGCACAATCTCGCCGCCACGCCGGAACAGGCCGGGGTGCGTCAAAAGCTGCGCGCGGAACTGGACAAGACCCTCACCATGCAAAAGGATCCGCGCATGACGGGCAGTGAGATCTTCGACAGCTACCCGCGGCACTCGGCGATGCGGCCCGAGCTAGGTGGATTCTCCACTCGCGGGGCCTACAACCCGAAATACAAGTAGTGAAGAAATAGTTTCCGGCCATGGCTAACCGTCAGGAACCCCTGTAGTCTAACGGGTGGATGGAGGCTAGCGACCAGGACTTAGTCGCGCGAGCGCAGTCCGGTGATGCGCACGCCTACCGCGGTTTGGTGGAGCGCTACAGCCGGGGTGTGTTCCGCCTCGCCTATCGAATGGCCGGATCAGAACAGGACGCCGAGGACATTGTGCAGGAGAGCTTCTTGAAAGCGTTCCGGCAGATTCACCGTTTTGAGTCGCGGAGCGGCTTTGGAACCTGGCTCTACCGGATCACCAGCAACTGCGCGCTGGATTTTCTGCGATCGCGGCAGCGGTTGGCGGGAACGCTGGGGCGGATGCCGGAACTCGAGTCGGCCGAGCCTGCGCCGGACCGGTTGCGATATTCGAGCCAGTTGCGCTTGGGCATTGAGGAGGCCATGTCGAAACTGAGTCCGCAGGAACGGACCGCATTCGTGCTGCGGCACTATGAGGGCTGTGGCATTTCGGAGATTGCCGCAACACTGGATTTGTCCGAGACGGCCGCCAAGAATACCGTCTTTCGCGCGGTCCAAAAACTGCGCCGCCAACTGGAGCCACTATGCGCCACTATGACCAGAACGAGCTGACACTTCTTTATTACGGAGAGGCCACCGATGAGGGTCATCTGGCAGTTTGCCTGGAATGCCAGGCGCAGATGACGCAATTGTCGGCGACGCTGGACCGGGTAAGGGAGTGGCCGGTGCCGTTGCGCCCGGCCGATTACGCGGCGCGGGTGTGGCAAGGGCTGGCCCCCGAGATCCGGTTGCCCTATCCGCGGCGGCAATTCCCATGGCTCGCGGCAGGCGCGGCCATTGCCGCGCTGCTGGTACTGGCGTTTCAACTCGGCCGGCACACGGCTCCGGAAAAGATCACAGCGCAAACGGCCGACCCGCTCATCGGAGAGCGAATTCGCGAGGCGGCTATCCGGGATCATCTGGAACGGTCGCGCATGGTGCTGGCTGAACTGGCGAATGGAACCGGAACCGGTGCCGCCGAGTTTTCCCTGGAACGGGGCCGCGCGGAGGTGCTGTTGCGAGAGAACCGGCTCTACCGCCAGACGGCGGCGCTGTCCGGAATGGCGCAGGTGGAGGACACGCTGGAGGATCTGGAGCGGCTGCTGGTGGAGCTATCCAACGCGCCGGAAGGTTCGGGGCCCGAGGTGGTCCTCCAAACGCGCAAGCGGATGGAACAGCAGCAGCTCCTGTTCCGGGTTCGCATCCTGGAGTCGCAATTCCGCTACAAGCTTGAACCAAAGGGAGACAATCTTTGAAATCAATTGGACTTTTCGTACTGATGGGCTCTGCCCTCGTGTGGGCGCAGCCTGAACCGGCGCCCTTGCCGGAATTGGAAGTGGCGCTGGCGCAGCGCATGGCCAGGCTACAGGAAAGGCTTGCCTCGGAAACTGCCATATTAGCGCAACTGGACCCGGGGCAAAAAGTAGCTATCGACCGGCAAGTCGCGCAAGCAGTGCGGGACGGAGTGGAAGGGTCGATGTTGGAGGCGAGGCGGGAGGAATCCCACTACCGGCGCGGCACCTCCGCTTTGGACGGGCGCGAGTGGGAAAGGGCCGTGGAGTCCTTTTCCGACGTTGTGAAGATGAAGGGTACGCGAGCGGACGGCGGGTTGTATTGGAAGGCGTATGCGCTGCGAAAACTCGGCCGTCGCGAAGAGGCGCTGGCGGTGTTGGAGCAACTCCAGAAGGGCCATCCGGCGAGCCGGTGGTTGAACGAAGCCAAGGTGCTGGAACAGGAGGTGCGACAATCCTCCGGGCAACCAGTCACGCCGGAGCAGGAATCGGACGAGGAATTGAAACTATATGCGCTGAACAGCCTGGTGCACACGGAGCCGGATCGCGCCTTGCCCTTGCTTGAGAAGATCCTGAATTCGGCGGCTTCTCCGCAGTTGAAGGAAAAAGCGTTGTTCGTGCTGGCGCAGATGCCGCCAGAGGCAACTAACCCAGGAGCGAATCAGAAGATCCTAATGCGGCTGGCCCAAGGCAACAGCAACCCGGATCTACAGCGAAAGGCGGTTCTCTACCTAGGCGAGACTGCGCAGAGGGACAAGTCCATTCTACAGACCCTATCTGAGATTTACGCCTCCTCCAACGACAACGCGATCAAGCGAACCGTACTGGTAGGTTACATGCGCGGCAAGGACAAAGACCGGCTGCTGGCGGTGGCCACGACGGATTCCAACAAATCATTGCGCCGCGAGGCTCTGCACATGCTGGTGGGCGCCGGGGGCTCTGAAGATTTGTGGAAGTTGTATGGAACCAGTTCAGACCGTGATACCAAAGCGGAGGTGATTCGCGCGCTCAGTTCTTCCAGAAACGCGACCCGTTTGGTGGAACTGGCACGCAAGGAGCAGGACCCGGACCTGAAGAAGCAGTTGGTGCGAGAGCTATCGCACATGAAGGCGAAGGAAGCCTCCGACTATCTAATGGAGTTGATCAGCAAGTAAGAGCGAGGGTCCCGCCTCCGGCAATGCTACAATTCATTGTTCATGCCCAAGCGGGTCTCCCTTTTTGTCACATGCATAGTGGATCAGCTCTTCCCACGCACGGGGATGGCGATGGCCGAGGTGCTGGAGCGGCTCGGTTATCAACTGGACTTCCCGGAGGCCCAGACCTGTTGCGGGCAGCCTGCCTTCAACTCAGGATTCTGGGACGAGGCGCGGCAAGTGGCGACGCACTTTCTGGATGTCTTCGAGGACGCCGAATGCATCATTGTCCCGTCCGGGTCCTGCACGGCGATGATCACCCATCATTTCGCGGGGATCATGGAGAAGGACGCGGCACTTCTGAGCCGTGCTCATAAGATCGAGTCCCGCGTCTATGAATTTTCCCGATTTCTGACTGAAGTGGCTGGGGTCCACGATGTCGGGGCGCGATTCCCGCACACGGTAACCTATCACGATTCCTGCCATGCGCTGCGCGAATTGAAGATCAAGTCAGGACCGCGGCGGTTGCTGGGGGCCGTGGAAGGCTTGACGCTGGAGGAGATGGACGCGGCGGAGGAGTGTTGCGGGTTTGGCGGTACTTTCTCCGTAAAGTTCGACGAAGTGTCCGGGGCCATGGCGCGCACCAAGATCGAATCCATACACAGGACCGGGGCCGAGTTTGTCGTCTCCATCGATTCCAGTTGCCTGATGCAGCTTCAGGGAGCGCTATCGCGGGCCGGAAGTCCGGTACGCGCCATCCATCTTTCCGAAGTGCTGGCCAGCCGATAGCCATGAACCCAATCCCAGAGCAGAAGATACACGAGACGCTGGCCAACGCGAATCTGCAATTGGCCATTTACGATTCCACCGCGCGGCTGATGCACAAACGGCGGACTGCGCTGGACAATCCGCTGGCGGCGGATTTTGAAGCCTGGCGCGACCAGGCCAATCAGGTGAAGCGGCACACGATCGAGAATCTGGATCATTACCTGGAGCAGCTGGAACGGAACGTGACCGCCAACGGGGGCAAGGTGATCTGGGCGCGCGATGCGACCGAGGCGTCCGACTTCATTCTCCAACTGGCCAAGGACAACAACGCGCTGCGGCTGGTGAAATCCAAGTCGATGACCACCGAGGAGATCGACCTCAATGAACGGCTGGAGCATCATCAACTGGACGTGGTGGAGACCGATCTGGGCGAATACATTCTCCAACTCGCCCACCAGCGTCCGTACCACATTGTCGCGCCCGCTTTGCACATGACCCGGTACGAGGTGGCCGACATATTCACGGAAAAGCTGGGCGTGGCGCGGGAAGTGGTGATCGAGAAGCAGACCATGATCGCGCGCGCCAAACTGCGGGAAAAGTTTCTTACCGCCGATATCGGGATCACAGGGGCCAATTTCCTGATTGCCGATTCCGGCGCGGTGGTGGTGGTGGAAAATGAAGGCAACGCGCGGTTGTCCAGCTCGGCGCCCCGAATTCAGATCGCGGTAGCGGGTATTGAGAAGCTGATCCCGCGGGCACAGGATCTGGCCATCTTCCTCAAGATCCTCGGACGCAGCGCAACCGGCCAGCCGATGACCGTCTACACTTCCTTCCTGTCCGGACCACGCCGCCCGGGTGAGATCGACGGACCGGAGCAGTTTTACCTCGTCTTGGTGGACAACGGGCGCACGCGCGTTTTGGCCGACCGGGAAAAGCGCCAGTCGCTTTACTGCATACGGTGCGGGGCGTGCTTGAACCATTGCCCGGTGTATCGCAAGATCGGCGGCCACAACTACCCGTGGGTGTACTCCGGTCCCATCGGGGCCATTCTCAGCCCGCAGTTCCACGGCGTGACCGAGGACGGCTGGCTCCCGTCGGCGTCGAGCCTTTGCGGGGCGTGCGGCGAAGTCTGTCCGGTGAAGATTGAGATTCCGAAAATCCTGCTCGAACTTCGCAACGACGTGGTCAAGGCAAAGGAGCGCGAGGGATCCGGGAAACTGGAACGGTGGGCTTTCCGGATCTGGGCCTTCTTCATGCGGCATCCGAAGTTGTACGCAATGGCGGGAATGGCGGCGCCGGCCATGTTGCCGGAGCCCTCCGGCTCAGCCTGGATTCGGACCGTGGCCGCGCCGCTGGACATGGGACCACTGGCGCGGTGGCTGAGCCAGCGTGACCTGCCGCCGCCGGCAGCACGATCTTTCCGCCAGCAATGGCGTGAGCGGAGGAGGCAGGGCTGATGTCGCGCGACCATATTCTGCACAAAGTCAGAACCGCATTGGGGCGCAGCGCCGGCCAGGGGGTGGAAGCCCCGCCGGACCCATGGATCAGGATTCCGGAAGTCTCCCTGGAGGAGCGGCTGGCCCAATTTTGCCGGGCGCTGGAAGCGCTCAACGGAAAGACACTGGTGGCCGGTTCGCCCGAGGAGGCTCGCCGCTACGCCGAAACTCTACTGGAGAATCGAACCGCGATTGCCTCCAACTCCCCTTTCCTGGCCGAATGCGGGATTCACACGATTGCGGGGGTCGCCAGTGGAATCACCGATCGCCTAGCGCTGCGCGAGGCGTGCGCCTCGCGTGATCTGGGAATCACCAGCGCCGACTATGCGCTTGCCGACACCGGCACACTGGTGATGTTTTCCTCGCACGAGGAGGCTCGGATGATCTCGCTGCTGCCTCCGGCTCATCTGGCGATTGTGCCGCGAAACCGCTTGTTGACAGGACTGGATGAACTGTTGACCGTGTTGCCGGTTCCATCGAAGCGGTCCAGTTCCATGGTGTTTATCACCGGCCCCAGCCGCACGGCCGACATCGAACAGATTCTGGTGAGAGGCGTGCACGGGCCGGGCGAAATTCACGTGGTCTGGGTATAAGACTACCGGACTTCAAAAATGAAACAGTTGAGCGGCATTGCGGCCGCGGATCCGTTCCCTGTCCTGGGGAGACGCGAAATCAAACATCAGGTCCAACAGCTTTGAGGCTTGCTGGAAATCGGGCATCGACTGACCGAGCCCTCCCCAGAGAATTCTGGACGCGCCGAAGGAGTTGAATGCGCCGCGCACGATGGGTTTGGCATCGGCGAAAGGGTATTTCTGCTTGGAGGAATAACCGACGCCGGAGTACTTGAAGTAGACCTTCGGATAGGTGGAAAGCTTAAGCAGAAGATCAAGGTCAGAGGGCGTGCCCTGTCCCGCGCGGCCCATATGATCGAGAATCACTGGCGTATCGCGGAATTCGGAAGCAAGCCGGGCGATGGCCGGGGCGTGGTGCGGGAGAAAGTGCATCTGAATGGCGAGGCCAAGATCTGATGCGGCGGCCCAGGTCTTGCGCATCTGGGGATGAGCGAGGTCGCGATTCTTGATGGGGCCGGAGGCACTCGGGGCTTGGCCGGGCGGATTCATGGCGTGAATGCGGAGGCCCACGATGCGGCCCGGATTCTTCTTCATGAGAGCTTTCATGCGGTCCGGCGTGCGCGGATCAATGGGATCAAACAGGCAGGTGCCCTTGAACAGGCGCTGCGGCTTCTCATTGGCGAAGCAGTATTCGAGATAGCTGTGGTCGTCCTGATAAGGCTCCGGGTGGACGATGATGACGTGATCGATGCGCGCCTGTTTGACGAAATCGAGATAGGGCTCCAGCGGCGCGGCTGGGGGTTTGTAGGTGCCTTGGGGATGGAAGGGGAACCGTTTCTGGTCGGCGGCGAACAGGTGGATGTGCGTGTCGATGAGCGGGGGCGTTTTTTGAGCGGAAGCTCCGGCGGCGGCGATGAGGGCGGCGGAAAAGCGGCGGCGGTTCAACATGACCTCCATGTTACAATGACGGGTTCAATCGCACATGGAACGAGCTGGAAAACTGTTGGGGCAATCGAAGGCGGTATCACGCTGCCTCACGCCGGAACAGCTCATTTTAGCCAGTTGGCAGGTGGCGGTGGGTAAGAAGATTGCCGTGCGCACGAGGGCTCGCAAACTGGTGCGGGAGCGGCTGGTGATCGAGGTGGATGACGCTATCTGGCAGAAGCAGCTCTACTCGCTGCGGACGCAGATCCTGTCGCGCTTTGATACCGTGCTGGGACCGGGCTATGTGAGCGAGCTCGAATTCAAAGTGGTTCCAATGAAGCGCGGTCCGGCGATGGAGACGCGCACGGTTCGTGACGGCGGACAGAATGAGGCGGACCGGATTGAAGACCCCATCCTGAGCCGCATCTACAAAGCAAGCGAACGCGCGGCGAAAAGGAAAACCGCTTGAAGATCACGGAAAAGGAAGTGCGGTACGTAGCCGATTTGGCCAACCTGCGGCTCAGTGAGGACGAGGTTGCGCGCATGGCGCGCGAGCTGGACAATATCCTGACGTACATGGACAAGCTGAACGAACTGGACACGAGCGCGGTGGAGCCGATGACGCAGGTTCTCTACACGGCCGCGGAGGAGACAGCAACCTTGCGGCGAGACGTGGAAGGCACGCCATTCAGCAACGCGGAGGCTATGGCGAACGCGCCGAATGCGGCTCAGGGTTTCTTCAAAGTGCCGCTCGTGATTGAGCGCTAGTGCGGAAGAGCATGATCAGGCCACCGATGAACACAGATCAACACCGATGGAACGCTGTGTTCATCGGTGGCTGTCAGATGTTCGGCCGGACAGGACACTAGGGCTCGATCCATAGTCATCATGGACATTGCGAAGCTCACCATTGACGCGGTCCGCGCGGGTCTGAAGTCCAAGCAGTTCAGCGCGACGGAACTGGCGGCAAAGGCGCTGGAGTTCGCTGCCGCCGAAAACCCGAAGACGAACGCGTATCTGCACTTCTGTCCGGAGCGCGCCATGGCGGCCGCCGGGCGCGTGGACGCGCTGCTCGCCAAGGGTGAGGATGCCGGAGTGCTGGGAGGGGTTCCGGTGGGCGTGAAGGATGTCATTCTGGCCAAGGGCGTGAAGAACACGTGCGGGTCGCGGCTCCTGGCCAACTACATTGCGCCGTATGATGCGACGGCTGTGGAACGGCTGGAGGCAGCGGGCGGAGTGATCATCGGCAAGCTGAATTGCGATGAGTTCGCGATGGGGTCATCGAACGAGAACTCGGCGTTCGGGCCGGTACGCAATCCTGTGGATCTGGAACGGGTGCCGGGCGGATCCAGCGGCGGATCGGCGGCAGCGGTAGCGCAGGGTACGGCGGTGGTTTCGCTTGGATCGGACACAGGCGGGTCCATTCGCCAGCCGGCTTCGTTTTGCGGAGTCGTCGGGGTGACACCGACCTATGGACGCGTGTCCCGCTACGGGCTGGTCGCCTTCGCCAGTTCACTGGATCACGTCGGTCCGTTTGGACGGAACGTCTCCGATGCCGCGACGCTGCTGCAGGTAATTGCCGGACGCGATGACCGGGATGCGACCTCGGCCCTGACGCCGGTACCAGACTATCAAGCGGCGATGCGGGAACCGGCCAAGGGGATGAAGATCGGCCTGCCGAAGGAGTATTTCGCCGGGCTCGCCAGCGAGACGGGTGATCTGATTGACAAGGGCATCGAGACGTTGCAGAAGCTCGGCTGCGAAGTAAAAGAGGTGAGCCTGCCTCACACCAGTTACGCGATCGCAAGCTATTACATCATTTGCACCGCGGAGGCGAGTTCCAACCTGGCGCGCTACGACGGCGTCCGGTACACCACGCGCTCGGCCGAGTCGGGCTCACTGATCGGAATGTACCAGGCAACACGCGGGGAGGGATTCGGGGCTGAGTGCAAGCGCCGCATTATGCTGGGGACTTATGTTCTGAGCGCCGGTTACTACGACGCCTATTACCGCAAAGCGCAGCAGGTGCGCACTCTATTGTCAAAGGATTTTTCGCAAGCCTTTGAGGAGGTGGATGCGCTCATCACTCCGGTGTCACCGTTCCCGGCATTTAAGCTGGGACAGAAGCTGGCAGATCCGATGGAGATGTATTTATCCGACATTTATACGATTACCGGGGATCTGGCGGGCATTCCCTGCATGAGCGTGCCGTGCGGCAACACTGCGTCCGGGTTGCCCGTGGGGATGCAGATACTCACCAACCATTTCCAAGAACCAGCTATGTTTCGCATAGCACATGCGTTTGAACAGGCTGGGGGGTAACATAGCACATTTCCACGGACTGCCAGTACGGCGGACATTCACGAGGCATTCTTGTCCTTGGGGTGTGCTCTGATCTGCTGGCGCTTCCTGCGTATTGATTGGGTGGCGGGTTGAAACTCAGCTTTTGCCCTCAGCAGATTTCCCACGCTGCTGTCGTGCTCGTCCTGATTGACCCGCCCACGATGACGTCTTAACATTCCCGCCAATGGCAAGCTTGTTCCAACTTATAGGCCAGACCGTTCTCAGCGCATCCCCGGGTGGGCTTCGCCTTCATCAACGACTCACCACCATCGCCCCTTTCCACAAGCCGTCGCTCTGCCGCTTCAGCACCACCAGTCCGTTAAAGTGCCAACTGAGCGGCGGGGACTCTGGAGACAACTTATACTCGGCTTTCTTTTCGAACCACCCGCATGCCAAGCCGCCCTCGATTTGAAGGTTCTTGTATTTGGACGTGTAGCTCAACACCTTCAAGCCCGGGTACTGGGCGTGGAATTTCTCAGTGTGAGCCCCAATGGCCTGCTTGCCGACCAAAGGCGGGCTTCCCGGATTGAAGGCCACCCCATCCTCCGCCCAGAGGTCTATCAGCCGCTTCGGGTCTTGCGTCAGTGTGGCCTCAATGTCCTCTTGGTTCAGTTTTTCGATGGCCGCCAAGTCTGCGGTATGCGTCCTTCGCTGAAGCATGCCCGCAGCGCTTCGGGCGAAGTAGCCGATGACGAATCCAGCGAGAAGCGCGATAGTCACAAATACAGAAATGCGTCTCATAGGGCCTCCTCCGTGTCCTAACTTGTGACGCCTAGAGCGCCACTCTTGGCTTCATGTTATAACATCGGCCCTTTTCGGTAGAATAGTAAGAGAACCAAGAAAGAGGAGGCCTGAAAATGCCATTTGAACTACCCGCACTACCTTACGCGCACGACGCGCTGAACCCGTCCGTCGATACGACAACGATGCAGATCCACCACGGAAAACATCATGCGGCTTATGTCGCCAATTTGAACAAGGCACTGGAGTCCGCACCCGCGCTGGCCGGCAAGCCGCTGGGAGAACTGTTGGCGAACAATTGCGCCGCGGTACCGGAAGCGATCCGCACGGCAGTGCGCAACAACGGCGGCGGCCATCTGAACCACAGCATGTTCTGGGAGATCATGGGTCCCAACGCAGGCGGGGCTCCGGGCGGCAATGTAGGCGCGGCGATTAATAGCGCGTTCAGCAACTTTGACAATTTCAAGGAGAAGTTCGCGGCCGCGGGCATGGGGCGGTTCGGCTCGGGCTGGGCGTGGCTGATACTGGACGGATCCGGCCTGGCGATCACCTCATCGGCCAATCAGGATTCGCCGGTGATGGAAGGCAAGACTCCGATTCTTGGAATTGATGTCTGGGAGCACGCCTACTACCTGAATTATCAAAATCGCCGGGCCGACTATATCGCAGCCTGGTGGAACGTGGTGAACTGGACCGCCGTCGAGGCGCGATTCAACTCCAAGAAGTAACCGGCAAAAGATGCCCTCCAGCCGATTCATGAGGCGCGCGATAGCGCTTGCGGTAGAAAATGTCCGCATCGGCAAGGGAGGACCATTTGGAGCCGTAGTTGTCAAAGGGGACCAGGTGATTGCCGAGGGTGTGAACCTGGTCACCTCCCAGTGTGATCCAACGGCGCACGCCGAGGTGATGGCGATCCGCGGCGCGTGCCAGGCGCTGCAACATTTCGAACTGCGCGACTGCGAGCTGTATTCCAGTTGCGAGCCATGCCCGATGTGCCTCGGCGCACTCTATTGGGCTCGCGTGGGGCGGTTGTACTTTGCCTGCACACGCGAGGACGCCACAGCGGCGGGGTTTGACGATTCGCTGATCTATGGGGAGCTCGCGCTTGCCTACCCCGAGCGGCGCTTGCCGGCGGAGAGCTTGCTTCGTGACGAGGGGCTGCAGGCCTTCCGGGAGTGGGACGCGTCGGCCAACAAAGCTTTGTATTAACCTCGAAGCTATGGCAAGCGTCCTGGAAGTGCGTGGGGTGTCCAAAGTGTTTGGCGCGCATCGCGCTGTGGATGATCTGTCGCTACGGGTAGAGCGAGGGGAGCTGTTCGCTCTGCTCGGCCCGAGCGGTTGCGGCAAAACGACGGTGCTGCGGATGATCGCCGGGTTCGAACAGCCGGACCATGGCAGCGTGCTTCTCAACGGCGAGGATATCGGCCACAAGCCTCCCTATGAGCGGAACGTCACCACCGTGTTTCAGAACTATGCGTTGTTCCCCCATCTGAGCGTTCGCGAGAATATCGAGTTTGGCTTGCGGCGGCGGAAGATGGAGGGCATCGACCGGCGCGTTCGGGACGTTGTAGAGATGGTGCAGCTGGGAGGCAAGGAAAACCGGAAGCCGGCGCAGCTCTCGGGCGGCGAAAAGCAGAGGGTGGCGCTGGCCCGGTCATTGGTGGTGCAGCCGGACCTGCTGCTGCTGGATGAACCGCTGGCGGCGCTGGACCCCAATCTCCGTGCCCAGGTGAGAGAAGAGTTGAAGGCGCTGCAACGCCGGGTGGGAATCGCGTTCCTGATTGTGACCCATGATCAGGAAGAGGCCATGGTGATGGCGGACCAGATTGCAGTCATGGGCCGCGGCCGTTTGGCGCAGGTAGGCGCGCCGCGGGAGCTGTACCAGAAGCCGCGCAGCCGTTTTGTGGCGAGCTTTCTGGGCGATGTGAACTGGATCGGACCGGTGGGCGTGCGGCCGGAGTCCATTCGGGTCATGCACGAGAGGAATGGAGATCGGGGCGCCGCCGCGAAAGTGGTGCGAACGGTCTTTCTCGGGGCAAGCAACCAGATTGAAGCGGAGCTGGTGTCCGGCGAGCGTGTGGAGGCGGAGGTGGATGCCACGGAGGCGGAGTTTGCCGTTGGGGATTCTGTATGGCTCGGCTGGAACGCGGACGCGGAGCTGCCGCTGCCTGAGGAGGCCGGATGAGAGCCCTCCGGTTCTGGATGCTGGCGCCGGCACGGGCGTTGATGGGCGGGCTGTTTCTTGCTCCGCTGCTGATCATTGCGGCCTACAGTTTTCTGACGCGCGGCACCTACGGCGGACAAGGGGCTCCCTGGACAGTGGAGAACTACACACGGCTGGCCGATTCGCTGTACACGGTGATTCTGGCGCGATCCTTCTGGATCGCGGGCCTATCCACACTCTTTTGCCTTCTGCTTGCGTTTCCATTGGCGTTGTTTATCGCGCAATCGGGCCGGCGCAAGAACCTCTACCTTCACCTGGTGATGCTGCCCTTCTGGACCAGTTTTCTGGTGCGCACCTACGCCTGGATGTTCCTGCTGCGTGATACCGGGCTGGTCAACACGGTATTGCAGTGGACCGGCGTGATCAGCGAACCGTTGCCGTTGCTCTACAACGAGGCGGCGGTGGTTTTGGGCCTGGTCTACGGCTACCTGCCGTTCATGGTGCTGCCGATATTCTCGGTGCTGGACCGGTTGGACAAGGCTCTGCTGGAGGCTGCTTCGGACCTGGGCGCGACGCCATGGAAAAGCGTGTGGCTGGTGACCATCCCGTTGTCGATGCCGGGGATCGTAGGCGGGTGCGTGCTGGTATTCATTCCGTGTCTGGGAGCGTACTTGACGCCTGATCTGCTGGGTGGCGGCAAGAGCATCATGATCGGGAACCTGGTGCAGAGCCAGTTCACCAGCGCGCGGGACTGGCCGTTCGGCTCGGCGATTTCCCTGGTGCTGATGGCGCTCGTGATGCTGGTGATGTGGGTGTTGCAGCGGCGGCAGAAAGAAGACCTGTTATGAATATGAAGCGCGCGCTGCCGGTGATAGCGGCACTGGTGTTCACGTTTCTGCATCTGCCGCTGGTGGTGCTGATGATGTTCAGCTTGAATGAATCGCGGTTCACGGTATGGGAGGGGATCAGCTTGCGCTGGTACCGGGAATTGTTTGCCGATGCCCGCATGATGGAGGCGACATGGAACAGCCTGCTGATCGCGGCGGTGGCGACGATAGCGGCCACGGTGATCGGGACAGGGTGCGCTTACGGCCTGTGGAAGCGCCGCGCACCGCTATTGTCCGGTTCCCTGTATCTATCGCTGGTAACGCCGGAGATCGTGACAGGGGTATCCACGCTCGCCTTCTATCAATTTCTTTTCCGGTACATGGATTTTCGGCTGGGAATGCATACGGTAATTCTGGCGCACGTGGCGTTTTCCGTCGCCTTTGTGGTGGTGGTGGTGAAAGCACGGTTGAAGACGGTGGACGGATCTCTGGAGGAAGCGGCGATGGATCTGGGCGCAACGCATTGGGGCGCCTTTTGGCGTGTGACGCTGCCGGCGCTGGCGCCGGGGATGGCAGCGGCCGCGTTATTGGCGTTCACGATCTCATTTGACGATTACGTGATTACCAGTCTTGTGGCCGGGGTGGATACGGAGACATTGCCGATGGTGATCTACGCGATGGCGCGGCGCGGGGTGAACCCGGCGGTGAACGCGATATCGGCCCTGATCGTGGCTGGACTGGGGATATTCATTCTGCTGGCGGAACGGTTGCAGGAATCATGAGGCGGCGCGAGCTACTGGTGGCGATGACGGGTCTTGCCGGCTGCGGGCGCGAGCCGCGGCGGCGCTTAAACGTCTTCAACTGGTCCAGCTACGTGGCCAAGGATACGATCCCAGGATTTGAGAGAGAATCCGGGGTAGAGGTGCGGTACTCGATCTATGAGAGCAACGAGGAGATGCTGGCCAAAGTGTTCGGGGGGAACTCCGGATGGGACGTGGTTTTCCCGTCGAGCCACCTGATTGGCCCGATGCGGGAGAACGGGCTGCTGGCGCCGTTGCAGCATCGCTGGTTGGACCAGTTGGGAAATCTGGAGGATCGTTTCCAGAGCCCTCCCTGGGACCGGAATCTGGAATGGTGCGTGCCCTACATGTGGGGTTCCACCGGGATTCTCTACAACAAGAAACTACAACCGCCGCCGCTCTCGTGGGCTGATTTGTGGGACGAGAGGTTGCGAGGCAAGCTGACGATGTTGGACGATCCGACCGATGCGATCGGGGCTGGACTGCAGAAACTGGGGCTACCGTTGAACTCAGTGGACCCGGAACAGTTAGAGCAGGCAAAACTCGAACTCATACACCAGAAAAGGCTGGTGCGAGCATACCTGAACGCGGAGGCAAGGGATCAGATGGTCTCCGGCGACGTCGTTGCGGCACAAATGTGGGCGACCACGGCGCAGCAGGGCATGGAAGCGTCCAGGGAGTTGGCATTCGCCTTCCCGAAGGAAGGTTTCGCCTTATACGCCGATTGCGGGGTGGTTTTGCGCGAAAGCAAGAGCGTGCAGACGGCCCACGATTTTCTAAACTACTTGACGCGGTCCGCGGTCGGTTGCGCGGTCGCCGTCGAGGGTAAGACGGCGACGGCAAACGCCAAGGCCCGGATGCTGCTTCCGGAAGCGAACCGCAACAATGAAGTACTCTATCCTCCCGCTTCGGTGCTCGCTCGAGGGGTGTGGGTGGAGGCGCTACCCGCGGATGGTCAAAGAAAAAGGGATCGGATCTGGACCGAGATTAAGTCCGATTAGCAGCTAGTAAAAACCAATCGAATCACGTCCTTTACTTTCAACCATATAAAGTGTTACGCTGCTAAGTTCCATGCGTACAGTTGACTTAATCCGCAGAAAAAGGGATGGCGAAGAACTCTCGACGGAGGAGATCGCGTTCCTGATTAATGGTTATACGGGGGGAGCGATCCCGGACTATCAGATGGCATCCTTTCTGATGGCGGTATTTACGAACTCCATGACGGAAGCAGAAGTAGGCGCCTTGACCGAGTGCATGCTGAACTCGGGAGAGAGCATCGACCTGAGCACGGTTCCCGGAATCAAGGTGGACAAGCACTCCACCGGCGGGGTTGGCGATAAGACCAGTTTGATCGCGGCTCCGCTGGCGGCCGCCTGCGGCGCGATTGTTCCGATGATTTCCGGGAGGGCCTTGGGTCACACGGGCGGCACGCTGGACAAGCTGGAATCGATTCCCGGGTTTCGCACCAATCTGACCGTGGATGAGTTTCGGGAGCAGTTGCGGATGTACGGGCTGGCTTTCATGGGGCAGACGACGGAAGTGGCGCCGGCCGACGCAAAACTCTACGCCTTGCGCGATGCCACGGCCACAGTGGAATCGATCCCGTTGATCGCCTCTTCGATCATGTCCAAGAAGTTGGCCGAGGGCCTGGATTCGCTGGTATTGGACGTGAAGGTCGGTTCGGGCGCCTTTCTCAAGAAGCAGGTGGAGGCTCGCCGGCTGGCTCAGATTATGGTGACCATCGGACGGCGCGCCGATAAGCGAGTGCAGGCCCTGATCACGGACATGAATCAACCGCTTGGCTTTGCGGTGGGAAATGCGCTGGAAGTGATGGAGGTTTCGCAGACGCTGCAGAATGCGGGACCGACGGACTTGACGCGCTTGTCACTGGAACTGGCCGCCCGCATGATCTTCCTGGGCCGGATTACGATGACGCTGGAAGATGCGCGGGAGATGGCAACGGCGAAGCTGCTGGATGGATCCGGCTACCGCAAGTTCAAGGAAGTGATCCAGGCGCAGGGCGGCAACGCGAACGTGCTGGACCGGTTTGACCTGCTGCCGAATGCCACCGGCGTGCGCGAGATCAGCTCGCCGCGCAATGGCTACGTCAGCGGCATTGATGCGGAATACATCGGCCAGGCCTCGGGCCTGATCGGGGCCAGCCGCGACACAAAGGAAGATACCATTGACCCGGCCGTAGGGATGATTCTGGAGGTCAAAGTGGGCCAGAAAATCGACCAAGGCGCGGTTCTATGCCGCATCTACTACACACGGGAAGAAAACCTGGACGGGGCCGCGCAACTGGTGGAGGATGCGTTCCGTATTTCCTCCCATCCGCCGGAGGAGCGCGAACTGATCCTGGAAGTAGTCGGCTAAAGGGCGTCCCTGGCCATGGAGAGATTCACAGGCCTGATCGGGCTGGCAGTGATTCTTGGCGTCGCCTATCTTTTTTCCAACAACCGGAAAATGATCCGTAAGGACGTACTGTTCTGGGGGCTTGGGCTTCAGTTCGGTTTTGCGTTCCTGGTTTTGAAGACGGGCGTGGGCAGACTGTTTCAGTATGCCAGCGTGGCGGTGAACGCGCTGCTGGAATACGCCGAAGCGGGTAGCCAGTTCGTATTCGGCCCACAACTCGGGGGCAAGAACGGACCGTTTGGGGTGATCTTTGCGTTCCAGGTATTGCCCATTGTCATCTTCATCGCCTCACTGTTCGCGGTCCTTTACTACTTTGGCGTCATGCAGGTGGTGATCCGGTGGATGGCGGTGGTGATGCAACGGGTGATGGGCGTAAGCGGCGCGGAATCGACCAACGTGGCCGCCAGTATCTTCATGGGGCAAACGGAGGCGCCGCTCACGATCCGCCCGTTTCTGGCGGGCCTGACGCAATCAGAACTGTTCACCATCATGACCTGCGGCATGGCGCACGTGTCCGGCGCTGTCATGGCAGCCTACGTCAAAATAGCCGGCGTGGAGATTCAACATCTGCTGACGGCCGTGATCATGACTGCGCCGGCAACGATCCTGCTTTCCAAAATGCTGATCCCGGAAACGGGCCAGCCGGAGACGGCGGGTTCGATCAAGATTGAAGTGGAGAAGCCGGGTGTGAACGTGATTGATGCGGCGGCGCGGGGAGCCGGCGATGGCCTGCATCTGGCACTGAACATCGGGGCGATGCTGATCGCCTTCCTGGCGCTGATTGCGATGGTGAACGGGATCCTGGGTTGGGTGCATGGGTTTCCAGGGATGGATTGGCTTCCGTCCTCGCTGGAAAGGATGTTGGGCATCTTGTTCGCGCCGGTGGCCTGGATGTTGGGGGTGAGTTGGAAGGACTCCCAGATGGTGGGGAACCTATTGGGCACGCGGCTGGTGCTCAATGAGTTCGTCGCGTTCCTGCAACTGGGTCCGTTGCGGGCACAACTTGACCCGAAATCATTCACCATCGCCACGTACGCTCTCTGCGGGTTTGCCAATTTGAGCTCGATTGCGATCCAAGTGGGCGGGATTGGCGCGCTGGCGCCGAGCCGTAAGTCTGATCTGGCGCGGTTGGGGCTGCGAGCGGTTGCGGCTGGGACGATGGCGAACTTCATGTCGGCCTGCATCGCCGGCATGCTGATTTAGACACATGCAAAAAGCAATTGAACATATCCGGAGCCGGAGCCGGGTGGAACCTCTCATCGGCGTGGTCTTAGGGAGCGGGCTAGGCGCGTTTGCGGATGAATTGAGTGATCGTATTGCGATGCCCTACCCCGAAATTCCTGGCTGGCCGCATTCCACCGCGGTGGGCCACGCGGGCCAACTGGTGGTGGGAACCTTCCACGGATTGCCGGTTGCGGTGATGAGCGGGCGGGCGCACCTGTACGAAGGACACAGCATGGACAAGGTGGTGTTCGGTACGCGCGTGCTGGCCGGGCTCGGGGTAAAGGCGATGGTGTACACCAATGCGGCGGGCGGCATCAATCTCACCTATAGCCAAGGCGCGCTGGTGCTGGTGACGGACCACATCAATCTGCAGGGAACCAATCCTCTCATCGGACCGAATGAGGACAAGCTGGGGCCGCGATTTCCCGACATGAGCGATGCCTACGATGCCGGATTCCGGGAACGGGCGCAGGCGGCAGCGGCGCGGTTGGGGATCGAGTTGAACGAGGGCGTCTATGCGGCGCTGACCGGGCCGAGTTATGAGACGCCGGCCGAGATCCGGTACCTGCGCGCCATCGGGGCGGACCTGGTGGGGATGTCGACGGCGCCGGAGGTGATCGCGGCTCGTCACATGGGAGTGCGGTGCATGGCGATCTCCTGCGTCACCAACATGGCCGCCGGAATACTGCCGCGGAAGATCAATCACGAAGAGGTGCTCGAGACCGGCGCGCGCGTGCGGGGCACGCTGGTGCGGCTCTTACAGGCGTTGCTTCCGGAAATTGCCGCGGAGGTGTCCTGATCATGGATGCGCTGTGCCAGGCGGCATTGGATGCGAGGCTGCGGGCGCACGCGCCGTTTTCCAAATTTCTGGTGGGCGCGGCGCTGGAGGATGACCAGGGGCGCTTGCACACCGGGTGCAACATTGAGAACGCCACGTATGGCTTGACCATGTGTGCCGAACGCGTGGCCGTGTTCAAGGCGCTGTCGAGAGGAGTGCGTAAGTTCCGCCGCATCGCGGTTGCCGCGGACGCACCGCAACTGACTCCTCCTTGCGGGGCGTGCCGGCAGATCTTGTGGGAGTTCTGCGGCGACGTGGAGGTGACGCTGGTGAATTTGAAGGGGAGCATGGAGACGCTCCGAATGAGAGATCTTTTCCCGAGGCCATTTGATGACACGTTTCTGGGTTAGCCTTCTTGCGGTAGTTCCTCTGTGGGCCGCCGAGCCGGTGGATTGGGTGATCAGCGCGCGGCAGGTGGTCACGATGGACAAGGATCGCCGGGTGCTGGACAACGGCGCGATTGCCGTCCGCGCCGATCGCATTGTCGCGGTGGGAACGCGCGCGGCCATCGAGAAGCAGTACAAGGCCAGGCACCGCCTGGACAAGCCCCAGGCGGTGATTCTGCCGGGGTTGATCAACACGCATACCCATGCCCCGATGTCGCTCATGCGCGGCATCGCGGACGATATGCGGCTTCAGGAATGGCTGGAGAAGTTCATCTTTCCGGCCGAGGCCAAGAACGTCTCGCCCGACTTCTGCCGCACCGGCACCCGGCTTGCCTGTCTGGAAATGATGCTATCGGGAACCACGACGTTCACCGACATGTACTATTTCGAAGAGGTGATCGCGGAAGCGGCCAAGGAAGCCGGCATGCGCGGCGTGTTGGGGCAGACCGTGATCGCGTTCCCGGTGCCGGATGCCAAGACGCCAGCCGATGCACTCGTGCGCGCAGAGGCCTTCCTGAAGCGCTTTGCCGGGGACCCGCTGATTGTGGCGGCGGTAGCTCCGCATGCGCTCTACACCAATTCCGATGAAAGCTTGCGGCAGGCGCGGGCGCTCGCCAACCGGTATCAGGCTCCGCTGTTGATTCACTTGTCCGAGACCAAACGCGAGAACGATGAGATGCAGGCCAAGCGCGGCATGAGCCCCACACGAGTGCTCGATTCGTTGGGCCTTTTTGCCGGCAGGACCGTGGCGGCACACGCGGTTTGGACCGATGAGGCCGATTGGAAGATTTTTCAGCAACGCGGCGTGGGCGTGGCGCATTGCCCTTCTTCCAACATGAAGCTGTCGAGCGGCGTTGCGCCCGTGGTGGCGATGTTGCGAAACGGTGTTGCGGTGGGACTGGGCACGGATGGACCAGCGGGCAGCAACAACGACCTCAACATGATGGAAGAGATGGATCTGGCCGCCAAATTGCAGAAGGTGAGTACCGGCGATCCACAGGCACTACCCGCAATGCAGGCGCTGGAGATGGCCACTGTAGGCGGGGCCAAGGTGTTGGGCATGAGCGATCAGATTGGAAGTCTGGAGCCGGGCAAAAAGGCCGATTGGATCGCGGTGGGCTTGAACGAGCCGCATGCGCAACCTTTGTACAACATTTATTCACAGATTGTATACGCCCTCAAAGGCTCGGATGTGACCGACGTCATGATCAACGGCCGAATGACGGTGCGTAACCGCAGTGCAATCACCCTATCGGCAAGAACTATTCTCGAAAAGGCAGCGGAATACCGCGCGAAAATACTCTCCTCCCTCCCCCGATAGAACAGCTGCAATAGTCCCTCAGAATTTGCCTCGCTCAGGGAGAGGCTCGCCTACTCCAATCACTAGAGATGTGACATCACACATTTTTAACTGGAGCGGCCGGCATGGCGGCTCTGGAACCATCTTAAGGGAGCGCATATTCATGAGCAAACGATCCAGAAAATTATTTGCAGGAGTGGCGGTACTGCTACTCGTGCTGTTGGCGATACCGGCGCAGGCAACCGTGCTGAGCACCTATACCAGCCGGGTCACTTGGGAAAGTTTAGTGTCGGGGCGGACCGACATCGATTTCAGCATCTTGGGCCTGGCGCAGGGTGGATATACAAACTACGGGGCAGCGGCTGGCCTAACTACGGGCGGAGTGAACTTCACTGGGATTGACGGCGCAGGATACGACTTGTATGCGTACAATCCGCCTGTCGGCGATGCGCAGAATTATGGATCGGGGACTATTCTCCGGGGCCCGCAATATACTGCGGCCAACTATCTGCGCATCACGCTGCCCACCGGCACAACTGCGTTTGGAATCGATCTGGCGACAATCGCTCCGGCTGCCCAAAGCTTCAGCGTCGTCATGGACGGGACGGGTTTAGGGACGGTGCAGGCGGCGGCATATCCGAACCGTGTTTTCTTTGGAGTTCGGACGGATACGCCGATCACGGAGGTACGCATTTATCTCGCCTCGGGAATGCTCTATCAGACCCAAGGGATCTTCGACAACGTCTCCTATGGATCTTCTTCCACCGCGCCCCCGGCGGAAACGGCGGAGGCAACCACGGTGCTCTACATCGGATCAGGCTTGGGGCTACTTTTCTGGACGCGACGCCGCCAGAAGCTGGCTGCGCTATAAAAATCCGTCAAACTTCGAAGCCGTGCTGGCGGCGGTGGTGTGGCCCGTCGTAGGTTTTGGACGACTTGAACAGCTCATATCTGCCGTCGCCGGCCACATCCTTCACCTTGGCCAGGAGCGCTTCTTTTTCGGGTTGCGACATGGGTTTGAAGTTGCGGGCCAGGGCGACGTCCTCTTTGAGCTGGGCCATGGAGGTGATACCCAACACCTGAGCAGTGACGGGGAGGCTGAGGCAATAGCGGTAGCAGTCCACCGCGGTGAGCTTCATGAATTCCAGCAGAGCACCCTGGGTTCCGCCTCCGGCCAATCCTTTCATGCCGATGACCCCGACGTTTTTCTTGAGGCAGACAGGCACCACTTCCTTCTGAAAACTGCGGTAGCTGGCGTCGAGGACGTTGATGGGCATTTGGGCCGTGTCCCAGGCTTGCGGCTTGCCGAGCATCTTGAGGTGAATAAGAGGATCCTTGTGACCTGTGAACCCGATGAAGCGGACCTTGCCCTGCTTTTGCGCTTCCAGCGCGGCCTTCATGCCGCCCTTTTCGAAAACCCAGTCCGGGTCATTATGATAGACCATCTCGTGAAACTGCCATAGATCAAGATGGTCGGTCTTCAGGCGGCGGAGGCTCTCGTCAAGATTCCTCATCGATCCGGCGTAGTCGCGTTCACAATTCTTGGTCATGAGGAAAACCTTCGAGCGGCGGTTATCCTGCTTGAGGGCGGCGCCCATGACCTCTTCGGAGTGGCCGTCGTGGTAGTCCCAGGCGTTATCAAAAAAGGTGAGGCCTTCATCGATGGCGGCGTGCATGATGCGGATGGCCTCTTTGTCGTCCTTGACGGAACCGATGTGCCAGCCGCCCAGGCAGATGATGGAAACCTGTTGGCCGGTTCGTCCGAGTGTGCGGGTGGGCAGTCCGGTCTTGGAAGCTGGCATCGTTTGGGCGATGACCTGTTCGGCCAGCGCCGCGGCCGACGCCGCCTTGGTGGCCTTAGTCATGAACTCTCTTCTGGATGATTGATTTTCCGGCATGGTGGCTTGTCCTTTTCAACTGGCTCATTCTCTACGGACTAATAGATTTTATCGCAGACGGACTGCCCCCATGGTTTGAGAAGATTGGACGGGCAAGGCACTACATCTGTAACGTAGCGCGCGATGAACCTCTACGAAGAGTTTGGGCTCTCCAGCACGGCCACGCCGGACCAGATCCGGCACGCGCACCGCACGATGGCGCGCCTCCTGCACCCGGACAATTTCCAGGATGAGGAATTGCGGCGGTTGGCAGAGTTGCAGATGAAACGGATCAACGGGATCTATACCGTACTGGCAGACCCTTTGAGCCGGGAAGAGTATAACCGAAACATGACTATGGTGGTGGACCATGCACCAGCCGTACGGACAGGACCGCCTCTCCTCCGGGT
>ORMF012550591.1_pt1 | contig 23155 bp, 9 predicted proteins | sample 1779871 | NCBI WGS metagenome assembly ORMF01 (sample SAMEA104232316, study PRJEB22302) | groundwater metagenome | biome: forest; feature: aquifer; material: groundwater | place: USA | collected 2011-08-07 | depth 5.4 m | reverse complement strand
GGCATCAAGCACGGCGTCTTGAACGCCAAGTACCACGCGCAAGAAGCGGAAATCGTCGCTCAGGCCGGACGCAAGGCCACCGTGACGATTGCGACCAACATGGCGGGCCGCGGCACGGACATTCTGCTGGGTGGCAATCCTGACTTCATGGCTCGCGAGTTTCTTAAAGAGGAAGAGATCGATCCTGACGAGGCGATGGATGAACAGTGGAAAGAGGCTTTCGCTAAGGCCAAGCGCATCGTCGAGTCAGAACACAAAGAAGTAGTAGCGCGTGGCGGTCTGCACATCCTCGGCACCGAACGCCACGAATCTCGCCGCATCGACAATCAGCTGCGCGGGCGCTCGGGCCGCCAGGGCGATCCGGGATCCTCACGTTTCTTCCTTTCGCTCGAAGACGATCTGATGCGCATCTTTGCCGGTGACAAGGTCAAGGCGCTGATGCAGCGGCTGGGCATGGAGAAAGGCGTCGCGATCGAATCCAAGATGGTTTCCAAGCGCATTGCGGCGGCGCAAAAGTCGGTCGAAGGCCGCAACTTTGAAACGCGCAAACACCTGCTGGAATACGACGACGTCATGAACAAGCAGCGTGAGACCATCTATGGTCTGCGCCGCCAGTTGATGGAAGAACCGGATCAGCGGGAATATCTGGTCGGCGAAACGGGCGTTGCGCGTGACCTGCTGGCGGACACCACCAAACAATATCTGGATCCGAATCTTTCCGAGGATGCCTGGGACATCGAAAATTATAGGGTCAAGATCCAATCGATCTACGGACTGGCCCCCGACACTGAAGGGATAGACTTCGGGCATGCCAACTCGGAAGAGATCGAAGACCAAATCTGGGAGAAGCTTAAAGCCAAGTACGCCGACAAAGAAAAACAGATCGGCGACGAAGCGATGCGCACCTACGAGCGCATCATCATGCTGAACATCATAGACGCGCAATGGAAAGATCACCTCCTGGCGCTCGATCACTTAAAGCAGGGCATTGGCCTGGTGGGTTATGGCCAGAAAGATCCATTGGTCGAATATAAGAAAGAAAGCTTTGATATGTTCCAGGCGATGCTGGACCGCATCGACACCTTCACCATCCGGTCGCTCTTTAACCTGCAAGTCGTAGCTGAACAACAGCCCGACGAACTGCAACGCCGCCGTGCCGCCCGGCGGGCCTCGATGAATTTCACCGGGCCGAATCAGGGCGCGGCGCCCGCAGGCGAAGAGGCCGGCAAAGTGAAGACCGTCGTCCGCAGCGAACCGAAGGTGGGCCGCAACGATCCCTGCCCGTGTGGTTCCGGCAAGAAGTTTAAGAAGTGTCACGGAGCGTCGGCGTGATGTGACACCTGACTTGATCCCCTTGAGGGTCGATCCAGAAATGCGCGCCAGGTTAATTCTTACAGCGCTTCTCTTCCTGGTTCCATCAACAACGGGACTGCCATCGGTCACCAGTCAACGACTCTTCGTCGCCGGCAGCCAAGAGATCGGTTAACGAACTCGAAACAAAACTCGAATCTCAATACAGAGAAATTCAAAAAGTGTTTGCCTCCCCGCCACGACCTGTGGGGCACTTACCTACCGATTACCATCGTCTGATTCGCGAATGGCAGGATGATCTGGCACAGAGTTTTGTGCGAGCCGCGGCGACGGTGGAGGAGATTCTGGCGCTTAATCCGCCGAATCGAGAGATGTGGCAGGAGCGGCTTGAAACTCTGCGGTTGTATTCGCAGCCGATCAGCAGCCCCGAAGAGCGACGTGTTTTCGGCTCCGGCGAGGTTCAAACATCGGCGCGCATCATCGAAACTCCTCTCGCCGAATACACTGCTCAAGCAAGCGCGGCCAAGACACATGGCGACGTAAGACTGCGCGTAGTGTTGGCTTCCGATGGCACGGTTAAGAACATCTTTCCGATAAAGCCGCTCAGCCACGGCTTAACCGAATCGGCCATAACTGCGGCCCGGCAAATCAAATTCGAGCCAGCCGTCAGAAATGGTAAGCCGGCCTCAGAGTTTATTACTTTTGTTTACGAGTTTGAGCAGGGTCGCGCGCGTCAGCCTTACATTCCGCGAACAGTATTTTAGTAAGATTGCCTGGTCCCAGGAAGCCTGAGCGGACGCTTTGAACTCCGAACGCCTCTTGACCTAAGTCCTCATTGAAAATTCCGGTCTCCTTTCGGATGCTCACTTAGGTTAAACTCTTTCTGTGACCAGCGAAGTCAAATCAACGAATCCCGTCGTCAAATCGATCATCTCTGGTAACGCGCCACCCGCCGCCCGTCTGGCGGCCGCGCGCGGGTTGCTGCCTTTACCACAGGCTGATCTGCTCGAGGCACTGGTGCATCTCGGCGCGGATAACGATCCGGACGTAGCTCGCGCTGCGCAATCCACCCTGAACGGACAGCAGCCGCAGGATCTTTTGAGCGTGGCGAAGGCAGCCGATGCTGCCCCCGCCGTACTGGGATACATGGCTTCGCTTTCCAGCGCCGGCCCCGACTTGCACGAAGCGGTGGCCAGCAACCACAACACACCCGACGAGGCGATCGCGATGCTCGCTCGAATTACCGCGGACGCTTCGTTGCTTGAATTCATCACCCTCAATCAACAACGTCTGATTAGGACGCCGGGAATTATCGACGCCATCCTCCTGAATCCGGCCCGCACTGCCGAGGCCGAACGCCGGGCCAAGGAAACCCGCCGAGAGTTTTTCGAGAAAGAAAGAGGCGCGCGTCAAATCGCTCATGAGTTGCGCGCTCGCGGAAACAGTGCGGCAGCGGAATTCTTTGAATCCGCTGAGTTAGCGGGCGGGCTGTCGGTCGACGACGCGTGGGCGATAGCCCAGCACATCGAAGTCTCAGATGCCGACATTGACGACTCGTGGCTGGCGCGCGAGTTTATCGAAGAGATGATGGTTGAGACGCCCGAGCAGATCGCCGCCAATGCTCAGGCCGTAATTAACGCTGAGCGCCTGGAGGGCGACGCTTCTCCCGAAAGGATCTCTCTGATTCGGCGAATCATGTTCATGTCAGTCAAAGATCGCGTCAAGCTGGCGGTAAAGGGAGACCGCGAGGCGCGCGGAATCCTTATCCGCGACTCAAACAAGATCGTCGCCACCGGGGTGATACACAACCCGCGGCTGACTGATCACGAGGTGGAAAATATCGCGTCCATGCGCGCGGTCGCCGAAGAAGTTCTGAGATTGATTGGCATGAATCACGCGTGGGCCCGTTCTTACCCAATCATTCACAATCTGGCTCGGAACCCGCGCACACCGATGGCCACGGCGGTTCATATTCTTCCCCGCATTCGGACGAAGGATCTGAAATCGATCGCTCTCAATCGCAATGTATCGGAAGCGGTAAGGCGGCAGGCGTATCGACTCTCTGAGATGCGCGCACCGTAGTTTAACGGCCAAGTCAGCCGCTGGCAGACGAACTCTGTCACAGACCTGTCACAAATTCGTCAAATTTGGCTTGACGAAGTTACCCTGACGGGTATAGATTCGGGCTTGCAAGAAGATTCAGTTATTTGAAAAGTGGGGTCAGGCGAGGCAGAGACCTTCGAAGACGGAGCGGAGTTGCTACATGGAATGCGGCAGCCGTTATCATTTTTGGCCGCAGACTTTATACCGCCGTCAATAGAAAGCACCACCTTTGAAGTACGGGATCGGCCATATGCGACGATTCTCAAGTCTGTGCCTAGCCACCCCTGATACACCCGAACCTACCCTGATGTTTCGCCCCGTCTGTTCGTAAGAATTGGCGGGGCGCTTCTCTTTACATTGCCGATTTCCAATTGCCGATTGCCGCTTTGCGTCAAGTGAAAGTGCAGCGTTCATAAAATCGGCAATTGGAAATCGCAAATGATTTACATGGCCAGGCCCCCATCAACCTGGATCACCTGGCCGGTGATATAGCGAGCATCCTCAGATAGCAGGAAGCAAGCGATGCGGGCCACTTCACCGGGTTCGGCAAAACGAGCCAGCGGAATCTGTTCTAAAATCTTCGCCCGATAGTTCTCATCCAAAGCCCCGGCCATGTCGGTCGACACCATGCCCAGCGCCAGGGCATTCACGGTAACCTGGCGGCTCGCGACCTCCCGCGCCAGTGATTTAGTCAAACCAATCATGCCGGCTTTTGAAGCCGAATAGTTCGACTGTCCCGCCATGCCGACGACTCCGCTGATCGAAGTAATATTTAGAATCGAACCGACATCGTCCTGCCGCAGCATTACGCGTAACGCGGCTTTGGCAAAGTTCCAAGCCCCTTTCAAATTGGTGTCGATGACTGCATCCCAATCATCTTCCTTCATTCTCAGGATCAAGGTGTCCCGCACAATGCCGGCATTGTTCACCAGAAAATCAATCCGCCCGAAAGTGTCTTTTACTTGCTTTACCATTTCCGCCGCGGCCTGGGTGTCGGCAACGTCTCCCTGCGTTGCCATGGCGCGCACGCCCAGCGCCTCGATTTGTGCTTTCAGTGCTGCGGCAGCTTCGGCGCTCTTCGCATAATTAAATGCGACATCGGCGCCGCGTCGGGCGAGTTCCAGCGCAATTGCGCGCCCGATGCCACGGGTGGCGCCGGTGACGATCGCACTGCGTCCGGTGAATTGTTTTTGATCAGCCATTTTTACAGTCCGGCTCAATTCGGCGTAAGTGACTTCAGATATTGTCGGAACTCCGGCGCCAGATCGTTGTGCTTCAAAGCAAACTCGACCGTTGCAATCAAAAAGCCAAGTTTGTCGCCGGCATCGTAACGCGTTCCTTCAAACCGGACAGCGTAGAAATCGCGCTTCCGCAACAGCGCTCGCATCGCATCGGTAATTTGAATCTCGCCGATTGCTCCGGGCGCTGTATTCGTAATCTCGTCAAAGATGTCCGGCGTCAGGACATACCGGCCAATAATCGCCAGGTCCGAAGGCGCCTCTGCCGGCAGCGGCTTCTCAACCATGTCCTTGATTCGATAGACACCGTCTTCAACTTCGTCGACATCGAGCGCTCCAAACCGTGAAATCGCTTCGCCCTCAACCTGCATCGTAGCCAACACCGGCGCGTCATACTTCTCGTAAACCTCGAGCAATTGCCGTAGCGCCGGGGTCCTGGAATCGATGATGTCATCGCTCAACATCACCGCAAACGGCTCATCGCCGACCAGGTCGCGGGCCTGCAAAATGGCATGGCCCAACCCGAGGGCCTCGCGTTGGCGCACATAGCTGACCCGCGCCATGTCGGAAATCTCGCGCACCAAACGCAGGTCCGATTCCTTGCCGCGCTCTCGCAGCACAGCTTCCAGTTCGTAAGAAACGTCGAAGTGATCTTCGATGGCGCTCTTACCGCGACCGGTAACGATGATGACTGATTCAATGCCTGAAGCAACTGCTTCCTCAACGACGTATTGAATCAGAGGCTTGTCGACCAGTGACAGCATTTCCTTCGGCGATGCTTTGGTCGCCGGCAGAAAGCGCGTGCCCAGGCCCGCGGCAGGAAAAACTGCCTTACGTACTCGCTTTGCCATAATGGTAGCTGTCTCTCATACCATAGTGCGACGGATTCCGACAAATGCCGACTTACTAGGCAGCAAAGCGGGAACGATCTACGAAATCACACGAAATCAGTCGAGCCTAAGACGCATCTTCGTGCCCCGTTTCGTGTGGATTCGTGGATCGTATTATTGTTTCGGCAGCCAGCTCGTCCGTTACTCCAAAACTCTGATTCGGACTTCGGCGCCATTCGTGCGGATCTCAGGAACGTACATCGCATGGCCCAACACCGGTAACGCATGGAACGCGCCCGGACTCTCAGCCCTCATTTCATAACTGATTTGCCAGACACCCTCGGGAAGGTGATCGATGAAGAGCGCGACTTTGCGATCGCGCAATTCCTGGTAAACCCATTGCTCGCGGCCGGTGAAATTGGCGGCCGAGGTGAAATTCATGAGCGTCGAGTTCTTACTTTTCAGCGCGCCGGACTTGAGTTCTTTCGCATAGACATTCTCGCCACTGCGCAGCTCTACCGCTTCAAGCCCTGAAGGCTTCAGATCTTCGAAAAGCAGATAGTCATAGTTGTTCTTCGCTTCAATCGTGAGCACTGTTTCGACCCGCTCGCCACTCTTCACCGTCTCTCCGTCGTTTAAGGGTACACGTTCCGAGACATAGCCTTTCAGCAGTGTCTGATGATTGACGAGTTTGAAATACTGGCGCCGCACAAAGATCTCGTTGCCCGCAGGCGTCAATGGTTCTTCCAGGCTGAAAAATTTCGTCTGAGCTGAGAAATAGATCGGACCCGTGCCGGGCTGGCGGCGAATCGTGACTTCGTTGATCCCATCGCGAATGACCTCACGAGGAATTTCAAATTGGGTAGGCGCGCTGAGCGCATCATCCGCGGTGATCTGTTTGGTAGCTATCGACTTTCCATTGACCAGTAATTCGTAACCCATCTGCGGTTGAATTTCCCTGGTAGTTCGCAGGTATTCATCCAGCGTCATCACTACGATTGCGGTGTCGCGTGTGTTAGTCCACTGAGCGCCGCGGCGATTCTTGATCAGCCAGTTAGTGACGGGTTCGATCAGTTTGTTTCCCGGATCGATCTCCAACATAGCGCGCAGCGCAAACGAAGTCGCTTCGATGCCGCCCTCGGACCAGCGCCAGTAGATTCCATCCTCACCCCAGTGCGCCGTGCCGATAACCGAAAGGTCAGAAGATTGCGCGCCGGTTTGGACGATGGATACGTCGGGTGTGGTATCTATCTTCACCCCGTTTTCCAGATTCTGGACCAGCGTCTTCGCCTGATCGCTGTAACCAAAACTATGCGCGGAGAGGGCGAGCAGTGCGCGCGTGTAAGCGTTGAGCTTGTCGCGATTTGTCCAAAGGTTATTGAAAGCTCTTGCCTGGAACTGGCCGACTTCACCTCGCTTCTGACCGGCGTGATACGAAGCAAGCGCGTGCAGCATCCAGGCCTGCACGTCATAGCTGGTTTCCTCTTCGACCAGTTCCTTGTCCAGATAAGCAGCCGCGCGTGCCAGCACCTCAGGCTTCACGTTGATGCCGGCCTGTTGCGCCAGGGTCATGCCCCAAACGACATAAGCCGTCATGAAGTGATCGCTGTCGCCTTCTTTCCACCAGCCCCAGGCGCCGTCAGAGTGTTGGAAATTGTAGAGACGATCCAGGCTTTGTTTGGTAATCGCGTCGAGTTCACTCAAATCATGTTTGCCCTTCGGATGCGTCGCCGCCGCGGTTGACGGTTCAATGCCGCCGAAGATCTTATTCATCGCCGTCTCCGGTTTGAGTCCGAGATCGCGCAGGGTTTTGGCCGTGATCGCAGCCGGCAGAAAGCGGCTCATCGTCTGTTCGGTACAGCCGTAGGGATAGTCGATGAGATAGGGCAGCGCATCGAGCATCGTCGTGGCCATGCTGGGCGCAATCTGAACTGAGAGCGTAGTTGACTCAGCGCGCCTCTCTTTGGGAATGTCGAGTTTGACGGTAACGCTGTCGCCACGCATCTTGCCTGAGCGCGACAAGAATTTCTCGATGCCGTGCTCGTAGACTGTGTATGTCTTTTCCATCGCGTCGGCATATTTCTCGCCGTGCGCTTCGACTTTAAGTTTTGCATCACCTGCATGCGTCACGGCCACCAGCCAATCGACGCGGGCCTCGCTGTTGGCTTTGACTTTAATACGCGTCTGCTCGCCCTTCACTGGCTTGCCGTCAACCACGACGGCCCCGACTGACAGCCCTTCGGCAATTAGCGACGGGCCGACAAGCATTGGCTGATCGGTGTTGTTGTTGATTACGCCGGAGACAGTCACTTGATCTCCGACGACAAAGAAGCGCGGCGCTTCAAGTCGCACGATGAGCGGTTGTTTGGTGCGGGTCGAAGTGTCGCCGATACCAAACTGATTGCCGGCCGTAACCACACGGGCCGTCGCGGACCACGTCGTCAGCGAATCAGGGTATTTCACCTTCACTGTGGCGTTGCCGTTTTCGTCGGTCCGGATGTCGGGCTGCCACAGAATGGTTGAGCGAAAATCGCTGCGAACCTGGACCGCAGGTTCCTGACCCGGTTGGTTCGGGGCGCTAATCGGGGCCGGCAATGCTTTTGCCGCCGCACCGGGTCTAAGAAACGCGAGATTGTCCATCCTCCGCCCATTGATTGGCAGTTCTGAGACCGAAACTGAGTCGGTCGCCACACTCATTTCGTTCTTGGATCCCATCACGGGGCCTCGAGGGCCTGCTTCCCCTGCCTGTTGACGCTCGTCGTCAACTCCGCTGTTCAGATCTTTGCGGTCTCGTAACTGTCCCTTCTGAACTTCTACCAGACGCGCATAAGATTTTTGACTGAACGTGCTCTGCGTTTGAATCGTCTGCGCGCGTTTCACGCCGTAATAGAACTGGCGCGGGTCCCCGGCGTAATCCTGCTGAATATATTTCACCGACTCATCGATCAGCCCCAAAGCGATCTCTGCCGCGACTGGCTTGCCGTTTATGTCTCGAGCGGTAATCGAAAGCGATCCTTCCTCGCGTGGCTGGTATTGTTCACGGTCGGCCTTAACGTCTATCGAAAGAAACTGCTGCACCGGCGGAATGATGACCTGCTTGTTATCGACGAACATTTGCGCGTCACTAACCATGGCCGCGCTGAGAAAGATGTTTGGGACATGCTTCTCCTCGATCGGCAGCTCGATGAGTTTGGCCGTCCCGGTTACGTGGACAAGTTGATAGCTGTAGAGATCCTCGCCTTCGACACTGAACAGGACATAGCGATCGTTAGTGGGCACGGAAATCATCACCGGCGCCGTCTGGCCGGCGCGGAAAGTGTCCTTGTCGACCACAATCTCGACACCTCCCGGACGATAGCCCAGTTCGGTCGACGCATTGGTGGCCACAAAGACGGTAGTTTCAGCCTTAATCGGCGCGAGAAAACGATCGCGTTTAGCCATGCCCTGACTGCTTTCCCACGCGACACGATAATAGCCTTCACGCTCCGGAATGAAATTTAGCTGGGCCGTCCCTGCAGCGTCAGTCTTCACCGTCTGAGTCAGGATGTCGTCGTGCTGATAGCCGCGAAACTTGAGTTGCCAGGGCTTCTGGCCTTTGACGGGCGCTGGTGGAAAAGATTTTTCCCGCAACAGGCGAAGCTCTTCGCCTTTTACTTCCCGGCCGTTTGGATCGAGCCAAACTTCGTACCAATAGTCGCGGGTGACTTTAACTGTCCCTTCGGTAACAACGGGCCGCTCATTCGCGTCCAAAGCCTTAATGTCTACTGTGACCTTGTCTTTGGGCCGATAGATATTTCGCTCAGGGCGCGGATAGACATAGTAGCGCTGCCGCGTAACGCGAACGGTATCGCTGGCAATGATCTCGCGACGTGAAGAATCGGTAACGCGGGCTTCGATGCGATATTGGAAATCCTGGTTGTAGTTTTCGCGCGGCGTATCGAAAGTAATTGTGGCTTTGCCGGTCGCGTCGGTCTTAATCGTTTCGCGTTTGATCGTTTGCCCCTGGCCGCCATAGTAGTAACGCCCCTGCTGCTCGATATCGTCGTAGTACCAGGCGTAATCGCGGCGCGGATACCAGTAATGATAGAAAGGATTCTGATAGACGACGACTTCGACTGAAGCGTTACTAACAGGTCCGCCGAAATAGTAGTCAGCCTGGATGTTGACTTCTACTTTCTCGCCCAGACGAAACGACTTCTTTCGGCCGTTCTCTTCCGGAGTCTTTACAGCCACTTTGAATTCCGGCAGCTTGTATTCTTCCAAACGAAAGAGCTTCGCGTCGCCGATGTGGTTGGTCCGGCCCTGGTCCCAGAACTGTATCTGGTATTCGCCGAGCGGCAATTGGTCAGACAGTTCCAGAGAACTCCAGGCCGTGCCAAATGCGTTGAGGGTCGCTTTGCCTTCGCTGATTTTGGCGCCCTGCGGATTATTGATCTGATATTCGACGACTTGATTGGCCGGCGTCGAATAAATGCCGCCTAGGAACCGCCGGGCAATAAACTTCCATTGGACTGTCTCTTTCGGCCGGTAAGCCGGACGATCGGTAAAAGCGTAAATGCGCCAGGCTTGATCGTCGTGGTCGTAACTGTTTGCATAACCATTCGAGAACGCCTGTCGTTCACCGCTGACCGCGGACGCGAAAAGACTGTGCGAGTTGCTGGTGTCCTTCATTGCAAACGGCGCCAGGCCGTCTTTGTTGGTTGTCTGCCGTTGTTTGCGCCAGTGCCATTTTTCATTGGCATAGTAACTTTCCCACAGCGCTACCTCGGCATTCGCAATAGGCGCCCCGGTAACGGCATTACAAAAGTAAACGAGCGCTTGCTTTGCCGATGATTTGAGGACTATCGACGCGTCAGTGATCATGACGATGTCGCGCGATGACGACGAACCGCTCTTTGCCTCAAGCAGATACGCACCGACGGGCAGTTTGCCTTCAATGCGCAGTTGCTCGCTGACCGGTTTGTGATCGTCTCTACTTTTCAGATCCTTGGTCCACGTTTTGACCGGTGGGCGGCCGAACACCTGGATTTTCTGGATCCAGTTATTGTCGCCTTCGCCCTCGCCTTCGTCTTCGCCCGCCAGTTTCGTGAATCGCACATCGCGCGTGAGATCGATCTTATAGAGCCCAAAATCAACCCGCCGGAGGTTACGCGCACTAAAGGAGTACTGAAGTTCCGAATCAGGAAGAAAGATATTCGATACCCCGATGCTGAGAGTTGGCTCGGTGATGTTCTTGATTTGCTGAAGGGCCTGGTCGTAATAGCGTGTCTCGCCCTTGGCGAATTCCCGGGTTAGGCGGCGATAGAGTTCGAGAGCTTTGATATAGTCAGGTTCCTGTTGCCACTGGCCCGGGGCCGTCTGCCTGACCGCTCCGTTATTCGTCATCCATTCGGCGTAATGGTAAAGCGCGTCATCATACCAGTCGGTTTTTTTACCGCCCTTGAGCGCGCCTTCAAATTCGTCGGGCACGCGTTCGCGCGTCTCCCAATCACCGCCGCTGGCGCGCATCGTCATGGCGATGAGAAAGTGCAAATGGGTCTGGTCGTTCTCCTGGGTGCTGATCTTGAGCGCGTTTTCGAGAATGTCGAGCGGAATATAGTTGCCGTAATAAGTGTAGAAGTAATACTCATATGCTCGCGGCGGTTCCGCGGCCTTGAAAACGATTTTGAGATAGCGTGAGCGCGCGCGATCGATCTCGGACTGACCCGCCCACCAGTCAAGCGCCTGTTGATAGTGAGGCCAGGCCGTTCCCCAGTTCATCTGATCTCGTCGCGTCCAAAAGAAATCCGCCAGTGACTCCTGGGCTTCAGCCCAGACCAGATCACGTGGGTCTTCCTTGTCGCCGGCGCGAATTATTTCTTCGAGTTGCTTCTGGGCCTGCTCAAACTTTGTGGTGTCCGAGGTTGAGGTGCCGGCTTGCGCGCGCCACAACGTGTCGGCCAGACGGAAATCGACCCAGCGAGATTCCGTCGCGGCCAATTCGGCCTTGCTCACTTTGGCATAAATGTCATAGGCACGTCCGTACGACCCGGCCGCGTATTCCTGCTCGGCTTTGGCCTTAACCTGCGCATAATCCGGTTGCTGCGCAGAGACAACTTGAGCTCGGAAATGTGTGACGTGCAGCAGCAACCCAAGTAAGCCGATCGAGGCAATCGTCAAAGCAAGGGAGAGAATAGTCCGCAGTTTCAAGATGATGGTTTTCATATTCGTGATTCAATTGTTTGGGGCGACTTTTTATCAGATATGATCTCTTGTGATTGATGCGAGCCGATCAGGTGCGCATAGTTTACTCCTTTTGCGATCAGTCAGCGTCCGCAGCACGTGCCGTCCGGGCTCCGGTAGATGAACGCGCTGGCGGTGGCGACTTGCGTGAGAGGAAGGATTCAGTCGAGTGGCCATAGCCGGCGAGTGAGAAAGTGTCAGAAGCCCGACCGTAAGGGAGGGCCTGACTCGCAGGCCCTCTCTGATAAGAAGACGGACGACTGTGAAGGGGTGGCTGGCCGACCGTCGCGGGCGTCGCCCTTGGTTACGCACCGGCTTCTAACACTGGGTCTGTATGCCGAAAACGCCGGCAGTCGGCGAAGCCGACGTCATATCAGTAGCCCACAGCGCCAGCTGTGGGTAAGCGACCTAAAGGTGATCTGAGCCGGTGGAGCCGGCGATGTAAAAGCCTCGCGGCCCATAAACGAGAATATGTCGCCCACTTCGCGGGCTTAACCATCTTGTTTGCCTTGGTTACCCACAGCTGACGCTGTGGGCTACTGATATACCGCCCGCAAGCGGGCTGGGCCGTGATTCAGTCGCGGAGCGGACGAACGAATGTGCATCCACCGGCACACTCAGGTTACAATCACCCACCACGATCGGCTAGCTTCTTTTACCAATCCGGTCCATTGAATACACGTTTAACTTCGGGAGCCAAATGCTGGATCTGAATTATGTTCGGGAAAACCTTGAGAGCGTGCGCGCGGCGCTTGATAAGCGGGGTATGCCCACCGGTGTGCTGAATGATTTTGCGCGTGAAGACGCCGAACGTCGCCAACAAATTAAGTTGTCTTACGGCGGGCCGAATCTCAGTCGGTACTCGGTGGAGTTCACGAACCCGTTGACCATCGTGCGAAAGTCGGATGGATTGTTTTTTAAATAAGTAACCCATGAGTTAAATCCGCTCGTATCCGGCGTGCGCCGCAGATAGCCATAGTACTGCGAGGCCACAAACGCATTGACCGCCTCCAGGTTCCCCCGCACCTGATCCGATTGCACAATGGCCCGCAGGACCTGCGCCCGCGTTAGCGTGCTGGCGTTGAGCCGGTTAATTAGATCGTTGGTGGTCAGCGTCACCTTCGTCGTCCCATCCGGGTTGGCCGGATCAGGCGTCGTGATGCTGGTCAAGTTGTAACCCTGGCCCATCGATCCCGTCATCAGCGCCGTCACGTAAGTCGAGTTCGTCATGGCTGCGTAGGCGTTCACGAACTCAGGGCGCAGCACAAAGTTGTTGGCAAACGCGGCCCGCTTGGCATTCGCCTCTGCCGCCGTGGCCCCGGCCAACGAGGCCAGGTCCGGAGAGAACTCGGCATACTGGGGCAGCCGGTTGAAGGCCACCCGGTAGAAGACAATCAAGTAGACCCCCTTGTCCTTGAACTCCGGCGAGCCAAAGAACGAGCCCGACACCGTGATGCGGTCACATCCAGCTGAAGGACTGGCAGGGTCGGTATTGAATTGGTTCGCGCAGCCGCGCAGGATGGCTGACCACGGCTCGCCGACTTCGGGTTCGCGTCCCAGAAAGTCGAGGTAGTCCTGGCGCACGAAGAAGGCGATGCCCACGTCGTCTGTCCTCAGCATCGGGTTCGGCCCATTTACGGTGTCGTTGTTAATGATTGTCACTGTGGCCGTCGCAGGCGACCCGAGACTCGCGCCGGTAGGATTGCTTAACACTACGCTGAACGTTTCATTTCCGTCAGCATAAGAGTCATTAATAATAGGAATCGAGAAAGTCTTTGAGGCTTCTCCGGCAGCGAACGCGAGCGTCCCCAGCGTGGTCACATAGTCGCATCGCCCCCAGGCCGAGCCGCGTTTCGCCGGATCGGCACAACTCAAGGTGAACGTGTCGGTATCCGTCGTCCGATAGTCGACGGTCGCGCTGCCGCTGGTGTCGCCACTGCGGGTCACTGTGATGGTCGCACGCCCATCTACTTTGTTCACGCTGTAGTTCGTTAAGCTGAATTGGATCGTCGGAGTAGCTGTTGGTCCTTGCGCGAGGACGAAAGACGAGAGTGATTGGACGCTACCGCAAACCTTGCGCGTGCCGTCGGGGTTCGTGACGCCGCTGGTCGTGCGATCCACCAGTACACCGCCTTCGCCGTGCAACAGTTTCATCGCGGAGAATGTCTGCTGGTCAATGCTCGCGGGAACATTGAGGCAGACTGTGATGGGCGGCGTATAGGTGGCCGTCGTCGTGATGTCATAGGCCGGGCAAGACGGGCAGATCGAGTAGCCGCTCGGCGGCGCGCCGGCTGAATTCGGGTCAATAGGTGTGAAGGTCGTCGTGCCCGCGTTTGTGACTTGCGCGAAGGTGACGCTCGCATTGCCCGATGTCACCGTCACGTTGCTGCCCGTTGGTGTCGTGGTTTGTTGCGTGTTTTGTTGCGAGACCACAGCGCGGATGCCTGCACTTGAAAAAAAGCTGCCTTTGTAACCGAAAATGTTTATCTTTCCGTCAGGACGCACTACGAGGTTTGATTGAGTAAAGCCTTCATTGTTGCCGTTCAATAGAACACGGAGGGGGTCGAGCCGACCGCGTTGGGGGCCGGTGTCGCCCTGCCATGAAGCATTGCCGAACGACTGGTCGCCCGATCCATCCGCGTTAAAGCGAACTACGCTGTTAAGAGTCGCGTTGTTTGCGGAGTCAACCCCAAGGATTTTGCCGTCAGGCTGAATTGCCTTGATGCTTAGAAACTGATCATTGACGGGACCATACGCGCTGACGCCGTTTATGCCAAAAGTTGTGTCAACCGACAGATCGCTCAAATTCAACCGTGCCAGTGTCCACCTGCGTTGAAACCCGCCGGAAACGAGAACTTTGTCTCCGGTCAAAAGCGCGGCGGTGGCTCGCTCCCGACTAAATATAGTGGCGCTGTTATCCAAAAGCTTGACGGTTTGAAGCTGGCCGTCTCCGGACCACCGCGTAACTACAAAAGCCGTTCCCTGAAAACAATTGGCATCGTTTACACCGTCTTGCCCAACGGCGAGAATGCGTCCGTCGGATTGCAAGCTTATACCGTAAAAACGCCGCTGTGGAAAGCAAGGCGAACTTGCAGTTCCTGTATTTACACCAACAAATCTGGCAATTCCGTTTGTGCCAAAGGTCGTGTCCAGCGAGCCATCACCGTTTAACCGCATAATGATGCCGACATTTCTCAAAGACGGTTCATCACGTGTTTCGCCGACGGCCAATATTTTGCCGTCCGGCTGAATGAGCATATCGTAAATATATCCATTTTTGCCGCCGAGATTTCCAGCGTCGTCTAGTCCGGTTTGAAAAATAGCTTTTCCCGGACCGATTAACCATTGCTGCGTATTTGCTCCGCCCGGACCAGAAACGCGAACGATTGAATTCCCGAAACTCGTATCAAGCGATCCATCCGTGTTGTATCGAACAAAACAAACATCCCGGCCAAAACTGATGGATACATTCGCCGGACCACTGACGTTGCACGATCCGGCGATAACAATTCTCCCGTCCGTCTGACGTTTTATCACATAGGGAGTGTCGAGCGAATTACTACCGCCGGGGGGAGCAGTAAAGAAATCGGTTACCACGAAGCCGGTTCCGCCGCCGAAAGAAGTATCAAGCGCGCCGCTTGATGTAAATTTCTTAAGATAAAAATCTAATGCGCCTCCAGCTCCGCCCTGCATTGAGGTTCCGCCCCCTGCAACCACTGAACCATTTTCGGCAAGCACGCCGCCGACAAAATATGTGTTTAATTCGGCTCCCCCGGTCGGGAATTGCCCGTCAACAAAATACCCGTTTGGCGCGGCAAAAGTGCGGTCGTAATCACCGTTAAAAGTAAATTGGGCGAAAACGCTTTGACTGTTGCCCATAATCATCACGATGAATATCGCCGTTGCTGAAATAGCATCTATTGTTTTTTGTCGTAGTTGTTTCATTTTCATGTTACCTTTACTGGTTGCTTGCCGTTTTTCCCTTTCAAACAATAGGGCGAGAAAAGTCGGCAAAAGCGCCCATGTGCTTAAAGTTTTCTTTCACAGCTTTGTGACCATCCGACCTAAGCCAAGACAATGAGGTCCGGTAAACCGGAGAAATACCGTTTTGCTGACCAGGATGGAAGAATAGGTGCGGCTGTTTTTGAAGAAGTTCATGGCGTCTCTCTCTTTCCTGGTCAAAGTCTTTTTTCAGCGGATTTCTTGTCTTCTAACCAATAGGGCGTAAAGCAGCGGCGAAACAGCCCACGAACAAATTGGGCGGGGCAGAACCCCGACCGTGAGGGAGGTGGTGGCTTCACGATGTACAAAGATGCGCCGGTCGTCTATCGCTCCAGCGCCGAAGTGCGCGAGCTGATTATCGACTGGGTCGAGCGTCACAAGAACATTCCCACAGAGGCGAATAACAACTCGCGAATTGTAGGACCGCAGTAGCAGTGTTCCGCAGATTTCGCCGATCACCCGTGTCTGCATTCATCCGCGACCGCCCCGAAGAGCGCAAGCTCGGCAACGTGAACGGCTACGCCGCTTAATCTCAGGTCAACTTTCTCGAGGAAATAACACTGACGGATTGCCGAATTCTAATCTTCCGATTCACACTTGGACTTTGTCACTTGCCTCCACGCTTGACGATAATCGCCGATGCTTTCATAGCGACCCGCGGCAATGTCGCGATCACCTTCGGCGACCAGGTCTCTCGCTTTAGCAATGTCCTTCGCGTTCCCATCGGCGGCGATTGCATCATTGATGGCGAACACGGCCAGCAACCGATCGGCTCTTACAATTCGATTGATGAAGCCCTGGAGCACGGCATTATCGATCCTGGTCTTCTTTTTCCTCATGAGTTCGCGAAGTTCGTGAACGGCTTCTTTGGTTTCTTCGAAAACTCTTGCTCCCTCGCACTGGACATGATTCTGGTCGATCCAGAGTTTAGGATTGACGGCATCAGTGAGTTCTTCGATTGCGTCGCCCAGTTCCTCCCGACCCGACCGGCTAGTCAAACTGGCGCGCAGAGATGTGAGTCCGCTCAGCACGTCTTGCAGCGTCCCGAGAGCGCCCAATACTGTTACCGTCTCCGAGCAAGAGGCTTTGTTGCCGGCCGCGTCTGTTGCCGTCCAGTTGATCGTCGTTGTGCCGATCGGATAAAGAGCTGTGAGCGGCTGGCCGTCACTGCGCACGCCGCTTACGGTGACGCCGCAGTTGTCTGTCACTGCCGGAGTCGGCACTGCAACGGCCGCGCCGGCTTCGGACGTGAACTCCCCTGTTATTGGAGACGGACAAGTGATCTTCGGCGGCGTGTCGTCAACAACCGTGACAATCTGAGTTGCAGTCCTGGTGTTGCCGCTCGCATCTGCAGCCGTGTAGGTGATCGCGGTCGTTCCTACGGGGAAGAAATTACCGGCAGGGACACCGCTGCGGCTAACCGCTACTCCCGAGCAGTTATCGCCGGCGATGGCAGCTCCCAAAGTAGTGTCGCTGATGATTGCGCCGCACCCGGTTGCTCCAGGCCCAGTGGTCGCATTAACGTTCGGCGGTGCTGCGATTGTCGGTGGCGTGTTGTCTTTGACGGTCACTGTCGCGCTGCAAGAGCTTGAGGCGCCGTGATTGTCGGTGACAGTCAGCGTTACTGCGTGCGGCCCCAATCCGAATGGCCCGGTCGAATCGAGCGAGAGCGTGATGCTGTCACCTGGATCAGGATCAGACGAGCCTGCGTTAACATCACTCGGATTGATCGTGGCCGTGCAGGAGCTGCCCGCTGCCACTTCTATGTTCTTGCAGCTTGCCACCGGCGGAAGATTGACCGTCGGTGTTGGAGTTGGAGTTGGCGTCGGGGCCGTGTTGGAGATGGTGGTGGTGGCATCGGCGGTCGCGGGGGCGTCTTCGCGGTTGCCCGCGCCGTCAGTGGCGATGGAATAGAAGCCGTAGGTTCTGCCCGGCTGTCCGGTGAAGACGGCGGTCGTGGCGGTCGTGTTGTTGATCCAGATAGTAAAGGGGCCGCCGTTGTCCGAGACGTAGATGGTGTAAACAGAGATGCCCGCGCCGGTGTCCGTGCCCGACCAATTGACTGGGAAGCTGACGGTGTCTTGGGTTGCGGTGAGCGCGGCTACCTGGCTCACGGGCTTCGAGTTGTCGATCGTGTTGAGCCACTCCGGAGTGTTGATCGGAGTATTCGTGTCGAAAACGACACGGGCCATGTTGCGCAACTCGGTGCCGGTTGGTTGTCCGGGTTTGGCCTCAACGGTGAACACGACCGCCCCATCACCTTCCGGCGCGTTTTGGTTCGGCGGCAGGAATCCGGCCAGCGCATCCGCTGTCGGCTGTTTCGTGGCCGGATCGAGTGAAATGAAGCGCCACGTGGCAAGTGCAGTTGTCTTGTCGAGCGCGGCGATCACGCGAACGATGAGATTTTTCCCGGGCCGCAAATCGATGTCCGTCGTCCATTCGCTCAAGCCCGGCGGCGGCGCAACAACGAGGTCCTTGCCGAAGCTGATAGCACCCAACTGGAAGCTCTTGAGATCGAACTTCGACGCGTCGAGTTGATCGGTGATGACCACCTCCTGCGCGGGCGCGGTGGCAGTCGCTACATTCTCAAAGTAGATCGCATATCGGAAGGGCTCTTGCCCCGTAACATATTGCTGTACCCCTGAGCCTTGCGAGCCGACTTTGTCGTTCGGGTCACGGGACGCGACGGGCCTGACAGGGTATTTTCTTTCCACGCCATCGCGACATGTATTGATGGCACTGTAGGCGGAGGCGGCGCAGCTAACCAAGCTCAGATACCCGTTGATTCCTGGGTTCAATGACGTCAGGCAGGCCACGACGGTTTGCAGTGCGCCGCCGGCAAATTGCGACCACCCGAGCGCGTCATCGCCGCCGGTGTTGAGCGTGAGGGTGTTGGCGGCGTAATTCCCAATGCTCTTCAAGCAGTTGGATCCGGGAATGACGTTCAAAGCACAACTGAGTGCCGCGTTGAATATTGCGGCCAGGCACTCAATGCCCTCATCGCTGGTAACGATGTTGTCATTGCCGCTGGGGTTCAAGCCCCCGAACGACCCGTCACGGTTTGAGGCCCCTGCCTGCGTGATGGATTTGACCAGCGCGGGACTACTCTGCGTGATGGATTTGACCAGCGCGGGACTACTCCACGATCGGAGCGTAAATTCCGGTGCACCGGGCGGGACTTTTATGGTGAATTGAAGTGTTCCGACCTTTCCAGGTCGAATCACTGGAATGATCACCGGCAGCAGTTGCTCCGTGGCGGTCGCAATGAGGGGAGATATCTGGTTGGGGTCAACAGCGCCCTGCACGTCCGGGATTGGCACCTTGCCGAGAGTGAAGCCCAACGTCACCGTGGCGTTCTTGGGAATGCCGGCGATCCAAACCGGAACCATGTACGCATCGGTGTTTCCGCGATTGCCGAAAACAACCGTGAACCTGGCCTCGCTGTTGATTCTGATCCGACTGCGGCCCAGGATGTCGGTCCACATCAGTGCGCCGCGCCCAGCCTCAACGGTGTATCCTCCCGCTAAGACGGCCGTAGTTCCATCCGCGTTGGTCACGACCACGTCCCAAAGGCCTAGCGCGCGGCCGCGTAGGTTGAAACGCGCGGTCATGGACGATCCGTCAGCACTAACCACGGCGTTCTCGCCGATGATATCGGGTTGTCCGGCGCGCCGAAGCACAACCGTCGCGCCCTGGCTGATCCCTTCTCCGATAATCGTCGCTGTCGCGCTCCCGTTGTCACCGCCGACCTGCGGCGTGATAGCAATTACGCGCAGCGGTGTATTCTGCGGCGTCGTATTGCCCGTAACCTTCGCAGCGAAGGAGAACTCCGATAGGTATTCAAAGCCCGGTGTGTTGAACTGGTCCCTCCCGGAAGCTACTGCCGTGATGAACCGTCCCGGTGGGACGGCGGGTGTCACAGTCAGGCTAAAGGGATGCGGCGAGGTAGTTCCGTCTGTGGTGATGGTAGTCTTGCCGATATAGGTCTCACCTTCCCCGTAGCCGGAGGGATCGACGTTCATATTGGAAAAGAACTGGAGCGTGTAGGTGATGCCAGCCGTGTAGTTGCCGTTTTGGAGCGTGCCTTGAATGGTTGTGCCGGTGTCGCTGGTCTGGACCGAAGTAATGACGGGGTAGTTGGAGCCTGAGCCGGGAGTATTCTTCGTGACTCCGTCGCCGTAGATGTCAATGCCGAGACCGCCATTGTCATGGATGGAGTTGGCTTGGACGGCACCACCGGCACCCCCGACCAGCAGAACCCTCGAGGCGGTAGCCACTCCCGCGCCTCCATTGAAGGCGATGGTGTTACTTGAGCCGCTCGCAGTCCCGCCGACAGTATTACCATCGTTGAAGTTATCGAAGAACACGCCGTTACCGGTGTTCCCGAGAGCACCAGTACCAAGTCGGTTAAGACCAATGTAGTTACCCTCGATGAGGCCTGAGCTTGCCCCGCCGCCCACGAAAATTCCATTTAAGCGATTGCCGGAAATAACATTGCGCGCTGCCGCGCTGGTGCCGCCGATAACTGTCCCAGCCCCAGACTGAAATAACTCGATGCCGTTGCTCGCGTTAGGAATCGCCACGACTCCGTTTACGTCGGTGCCGATCAGGTTCCCCTGAATGATCGGGTCTGAACCGCCGAAGTTGCCTGCGACGAAGATGCCATCCTCGGCATTGCCGGAAATGAGATTGCCGGCTCCAGTGGCCGTGCCGCCGATTGTCACGCTGGGGAACGTGCCTGGCACGCCAAAGAACTCGATACCGTGCGAGGCGTTAGGCAAGGCGCCAGTGCCAGTGGAGTTCGTCCCGATGAAATTTCCCTGCACCAGCTCGTTGGAGCCCTTACGGAGACGGATCCCGGTTGAATTGGCGGCGATGACATTCCGCGCCGCGGGAGTGGTGCCGCCAATTGTCACCACTTCGGAGGAGATAGAGGGGAAAAGGTCGATGCCGATTCCGCCATTGGCGATCGGCTGTGTTCCATCCGCCGTGGTGCCAAAGAGATTGCCTTGGATGATCGCCGTAGACCCTACTATTGAGACCGCCGATCCGAATCCGTTGCCCGAAATGAGATTGCCCGCTCCGGCGGTCGTGCCGCCGATCGTGATGTCGGAAAAAGAGGCGTTGATGACGTTGTTATTCGGCAGCGCAACAGTGCCAGCCACGTTTGTGCCGATGTAGTTGCCTCGAACGACATTCCCTCCGACGTTCTGAAGAGTCACCGCTTGGCCACAGTTCGAAATGATGTTGCGCGCCTGCGCATTCGTTCCGCCGATGAGGTTATTTCCCCCGCTCCCGACGTTCCAGATGCCGAAGACGGCAGTGCCGATCGGCTTCGTTCCGTCCGCCCGGATGCCGATATAGTTGCCCTCAACGATGTTGCCGCTACTGGAGAGGCCAATCAAAGTGTTGTCTCCGTAGATGGCGACGCCACGCAGCACGCTGTTGCCACCGACAAAACGGAGGGTGACGGCATTGATGCCACTGAAGGGCGACACAATCTCTACTCTGCCGCCCGGCTGCGTGGTACCGTCGATCGTCACCGTCTTGTCAACGGTTCGGCTGTTCTGGATGGTGTGTATCCCCGCGCCGGGAATGTTGAATTGGATCGTGTCCCCGCCCTGACCCGCATTCACCTCCTGCAAGGCGGCGTTGAAACTGCAGTTGCCCGCGTCATCTGCGCACACGCCGTCGCCGGGAGTTTTGTCGTTTGTATTTCCGTCAATGTTGACGACGAACGTCGCTGCGGCCTGGGTCTGGACGACCGATGGCGCAACGCCGTTCTTCGTTACTATGACCAAGTCTCGCAACGCACCTGCATTCAGACGCATCGGCAGGACTGCGGCGACTTCGGACTCCGAGGTGAGCGAAGCGGCCACGCTCATGGGCGCGCTTCCTGTTGTCGCCAGCTTGCCCGATTTGTCGAAGACATCCGGGTCGCGCGTCGTTGCGATCTGCACTTCGTTCGTTCCGCCAAAGACGAGCAAGTCATCTTTCGGCAGAGCCGACACCTTCGCGGCCAGCAACCGGCGCGGCGAGGTTCCAGCTCCCGCGACATCGAGAGCCAACGTCATCGTTTCACTCGCGCGGAACGCAGTCGCGCTCGCATCGTTCGTTGTTTTGGTGGTCTCGCTCTGGCGCTCGAACACACGCACACTGCCGTCCGCGGTCAACGCCGCAAGCTCTTGCCTAGAATCACCGACAAAATCACCTACGACGACTGAGAGCACTGGCGAGTCGAGCACAGTTCTGCTTATTTCGGCCGGTTTGACCTCTGTCCGCTGCCCAGCATCTGACGAAAGCTTTCGATCCCGCCCGTGGATGATTATCACCTCATTGCCCGAGGCGATGGCAAGATCCGGTGTTCGATCATCATCCAATTGTCCGAACGCGAGAGCGCTCGCGGCTGCAGGCAAAGGAAACGTCTCCGGTGCGCCGCGCAACGCACCCTCCGGTGATTCAAAAACCAGGACACGCGCGCCATCCTTCGTCACGATTCCGACGGCGACATCCGTCAAGCCACTAGCCCGATTCATTTCGCCCGTGACCAGGCACGTAATAGCGCCGGGGAGAAAGATGATCTTTGGCTCAGCAAATCCCTCGTGCCCGTCTCCTCGCAACCAATACAGCTTATCGCCGCCGTTTCGTGCGGTAACGATGTCCCAATGTCCGTCCGCATCGAAGTCGCCCGCGCCGACGAAGTCCGCCGCCTCCGGCACAACGAAGGTGCCCGCCGCCGAGTGAAACGGCGCACCGGTGAACTCACCGCGCGCCCGGCGCTCGCGAGCTTCCGGGCTGTTCGGGTAGATCGCATCCACGTTGCCGCGTTGGAGCGTGACGACGCCGCCACCGGCGCTCTCATAACCGGTGATGAGGTCGGGCACGCCGTCCTCATCGAAGTCGGCGGATGCCAAGGCGTGCGCCCGCGCGCCGCCCGCGAGTTCTTGGAGGCCCGTGCCTGTGGCGTACTCGGTTGGCACTGCCGCTGCGTCGCTGCTCAGGTGGAGGTAAGGCGTTTGCCGCTCCGCCATGTGCAGCGTGACACGCTCACCCGTCGCTCTCACATGACCGGCTGCGCTCGGAGTCGAAACGGGGATGAGATTGGCTATAAGGCCGCGCACGCGCGAGGCAAACGGCGTGGGTCCTTCAGCTGCACCGGCGACCGCGCCGGTGACGATCAAGCCGGCGACGATGAGCAGCGCCAAAACGCGGACGATGTGAATTTTTTTCATGGCCTTATTCCTCAGAATGGTTAAAGTCCTTCCCGTTTTCATTTCCAGAGATCTTTCCTTCTAACCCATAGGGCGCAAACTAGAGGCGAAACAGCCCACAAAGAGATTGGCGGGGCAGAACCCGACCGTGAGGGAGGGGGCAGCGCGCGTCTATCGCACCGGTGACATGGGACGCAGACTCACGGACGGCAGCTTTGTCTTTACCGGCCGCAAAGAT
>ORMF011001618.1_pt1 | contig 23170 bp, 22 predicted proteins | sample 1779871 | NCBI WGS metagenome assembly ORMF01 (sample SAMEA104232316, study PRJEB22302) | groundwater metagenome | biome: forest; feature: aquifer; material: groundwater | place: USA | collected 2011-08-07 | depth 5.4 m | reverse complement strand
TGGCCGAGCCGACAAACGCCGATCCCAGCTCGGCAACGTCGGGCACGTAGAGGGTCCAGCTCGCGCCCCGCTCGAGCGTTCGGGAGACGGACGCTGCCTCACGGCCATCCTCTTGATAGAACGTCACGTTAACCGATGTGGTTGCAGCCCCCACATTTTGAAGCTGCAGCCCGGCGTTCCAGCCCGCGAAATCACGGTACACCAGGGGGATGTGGAGGGTTGAGCTACCTCCGCCGATGGCATCGTACGCGGTTGCCATCCTCGCGCCCTGCTTCACCGCGTTCGCGACGGCGGCAAGCGGCTGGCTCTCGAGCGACGTGACCGTCGCGGACCCAACGAATCCGTCCGGAAGGTCCGGGTTCGCTCCCTGGTAGAAGGTCGTCGCCGTGCCTGGAACGATCGTGGCGCGGTCGACCGCGACCGTCCGGGTCCCACCGAGCGGTGTGTATGAGACGGTGACCGTTGCCGGCCCGTTTCCCGCGTTTTGCACCTGGATCCCGCTGGCCCAATCCGCGGCGTTCTTGTACACCAGCGGGATCGTCAGGGTCTCAGCGGGTGCCCCAACGCCCGTGTACGCCATGCCGAGCCCATCATCGCTCAGCTCGTTGACGACGGCGCCGAGCGGCTGGTTGTCCAGGCTCTCGATGAGGGCTGATCCCACCCAGTCGTTCGGGATGCGCCGGTCCGTCGGCTGATAGATCGCCAGGGGGGCCAGGGGCCCGAGCTGCGCCACGCTGACCGCTAGTGGCACGGTTTCACCTTGCGTAAAAAACGAGACCCGCGCATGCGTGGTGGTCTGCGAAAGGTTCTGAAGCTGGAGCCCGGTATCCCAACCGCTCGCACCGCGCATCAAGAGTGGGATCCAGATGGCGGTGGTTCCCGCCGGAAGCCCGACGTACGAAAGCCGGTCACGACCCGGGTGGTCCTGGTTCGCGACGCCGGTAATGGGAACGTCGCCCTGGACGATCGCGGCCCCGACGAACCCAGCCGGAACGGCCGGAATTCGGGACAGCACGAGAATCGCGCTTCCGAGGGCCGGAGCCGTAGCGGTGAACTGCCCGATTTGCGCACCGGTCTCATCTACGACGACCACAGTGAGATTCGCGACGCGCGGGGCCGGGTTCTGGATGGCAAGAAGCGTATTCCAGCCGTTGGCTTCCTTCAACACGAGCGGGAAGTACGCCGTGTTCGTCGCGCCGCCAGCAGCGGCATAGCTTGCCGCGCCGGCCGCGTTGAAGCTCCATGGAGCGGCGACGGAGAGCGCCCGATAAACGTTGATCCGCCCAGCGCCGGTCTCGATGTCCCTCCCGGGCGCGCCGACATCGTCCGCCGATGCTTCGAGCAGCGTCCGAATGTCACCCGGCGTCAGCGTTGGGTTAAGCGACAACATGAGCGCGATGAGCCCGGTGACGTGGGCCGCCGCCTGGGCGGTGGTCCCGGTCACCGCGTACGTGTCGGGACCACCGGGACTCTTGAACGTGCTTGCGATCTGCTCGCCCGGCGCCGCGACGCTGATGTACGCACCGGTATTCGAGGTCGCGAGGCGGGCGTCCAGGCGGTCAGTGGCGGCGACCGCGATCACCCGCGGATTCGCGGCGGGATACGCCATGGTCGACGTTCCCTCATTGCCCATCGGCGCCACCACCGTGACGTTCCGGCTGTACGCATATTCAATGGCGTCGTCGAGTGGGGTAGAGGGCGTGGGCCCGGCCAGTCCCAGATTGATCACATTTGCGCCGTGGTCGACAGCCCAGATCACGCCCTGGGCGGCGACGTCGGGGTCGCCTCGGGCTTGAGCGTCGAGCACTTTGACGGGCATGATTCTCGATTGCCAGGCGATGCCCGCGATGCCCGTCCGATTGTTCGCCTCAGCTCCGATGATGCCCGCGACGTGGGTTCCGTTGCCGTGGTCATCTTCGGGGATCGCGTCCTCATTTATGAAATCGTAGCCCGCGACGACGCGCCGCACGAGCTCCGGGTGGGTCAATGAGACCCCGGTATCGAGTACCGCCACCGTGATGCTTGGGCTGCCTGTGGTCAGGCGCCATCCCTCGGCTGCGTGAATTCGACGCAAGTTCCATTGATACCGCTCGTAGAGATCATCGTTCGGCGTGATCGACTGAGACGCGGCCCCGCTCACGGCACCGGAGCGGGAATCGTCTTGCGTAGCGTGCGCCGGCGAGGCGTGTGATGCCTGAAGCACGAAGCCGGACGCAGCCGGCGCCATCAGCAACGTGATGAGCACGACGAAAGCGAAGAGCCTGTTCCCAAGCGATCCCGGAGTGGAGAGGCCCACCCAATGAAGCGGCGAGAGTTGGAACGCGTGAGCCAGACGCATGCCTGCCCAGCAGCCGATTCGGCGCAGGCGGGAAATGCCTCTCTTGACGCTGGCGGGCTCCGTCGAGGACGACAGGCTATGCGTCCGCGGGCTTGCGCGGCTCGCCCAGCTCTGCCTCGTCGATGAGCATGACCGGGATCCCGTCGCGAATTGGGTAGCGCCGCCCACACGCATCGCAAACCAGGCGGTCGCCCTCGAGCCGGATCGGCGTCTTGCACACGGGGCAGGCGAGGATGTCCAAGAGTTCCTGGTCGATCACGGTCTCCTCCAGGCAACACAAAGCAGGGGTCCAAAACGGGGTGATTGCGGGCCGGGGTGTTTTGCGACCCCGACGCGCTGGGGTATCATAGGCGTGGCAACTCACCGTCAGCAAGGAACGCATCACCCCGAGATGCGAGACAAGAGAACCGCGGCCCCGCGGTTGCCTTTCCACCGTGAGGCACTTGTCACGTTCGCCCCTCCTGCCCGTTTAAGGCATAGGGGATCGCTCGAAAGGAGACCGATCCGGCTCCATGACAGAGTGGACCCCCCAGGACATCGCCGAGCGCGCCTCGCGCCGGGATGCCGAGGCGTTTGCCCAGCTCTACGACGAACATCTCGACACCGTCTACCGGTACATTTTGTACAAGGTGGGCGAGGTGCTCCTCGCTGAGGAGCTTACCGAGGATGTCTGGGCGAAAGCATGGGAAGGGATTGAGCGGTTTCAATGGCGCAACCTTCCATTCCAGCACTGGCTGCTTCGCATCGCGCGAAATGTCGTCGTCGACCATTGGCGGTCGCGGCGCAGGGCCACGACGTCTATCGACGGACTGGTCGACGTTTCGAGCGACGAGGCACCTCCGGACGAGCGGGTTGCCCGTGACTTTGAAATGCAGACCCTCCAGCAGGCGCTCATGCGGCTGCCCAATGACCAGCGGGATGTGGTCATCCTGCGGTTCATCGAAGGGTACTCACACGCGGACGTTGCCGGCGTCCTCAATAAGAGCGTGGTCGCTGTCCGCCAGATTCAGGTTCGGGCCCTCAAGGCCCTCAACAAGCAACTGACAGACGAAGGAGACGTTACCCTTGTCGCGCGAACTCGATCAGGCATTGGAGCAGCTACTCGCCGAGAACCCGGCCCGCGAGAGGAGCCGGTCGGCTGACGTCGAGGCGGAGGCGGAAGCCATCGCCCTCTATATGACGTCTCGCCGCCTGCGCCGACTCCGCGCGCAACGGGCTCCCGACCGGCTGCGCCATGGTGCCTGGAACCGTGCGATGGCGGCACCGATTCAGGGGAAGCCACGGCGGAGTCTCTGGTTGACCCAGACGCCGCCCGCCTGGGTCGTCGCTGCTGGGCGTGTCGCGGCCTCTCTTGTCGCCGCGCTGACGGTGGGCTACGGCGCAGTCGCCGCCTCCGCCGCGTCGATGCCCAACAGCCCGCTCTACCCCGTCAAGATTGTTATCGAAGACATCATGATTGCGGTTGCCCCCACCGAGCATCGCGCCGACCTGCTGCTGAACCAGGCGAATCGCCGCCTGGACGAGAGCCGCGTCCTCGCGGACGACGGGCAAATGAACCGAGCCGAGCGCCTCGTGGAGGACGCCTCTCAGAAGATCGAGGGGGCGAAGGCTCTGGCCCCAATCGCCACGGATCCCGGACGCACGAACCAAGGTATCCAGATAGCCGTGACGCGCGCCGCCCTCGCCGACGAAAGCATCGAGCGCACCAAGCCAGCGCCTTCCGCGGTAGTCGTCGCGCCGGCCGCTGCGCCCAAGCCGGACCCGAAGCCGGCAGTCCCGGCCGAGTCACCTGCTCTGAACGTGGACGCACTTCAGTTGCCTGTCGAAGCCCCAAGTCTCGCCGCACCTGCAATCGATGCGGCGACGCTGCCTAGTGGCGGAACGAGCTCGGCCCCAGTGCCAGCGATCGGCGCGGGTCAGTTCGGTGCGCCAGCCGCGCCTGCTGTCCAGATCATCGAACAGATCGAAGCGACGTTGGCAACGCCAACGCGCGGGGGGCTCAGTGCCCCGCAGGAAACCGTCATCCCGCTCGAGCAGGTTGTCCCTGCGGTGACGACCACGCGCACAGCCACGCCGGTCCGGTCGCCGACCCCCGCCACGCCGGGCTCATCGACGGGGACGGCTGGGGCACCAACGAGCGGAGTCACGGTCCTACCGGCTGGCGGGCCTTCAGGTCCGACCCCGTCTGACTCTCCTCGGCCGCCGGCGCGGTAGCCGCAGTCGAACCGGGCGGCACAATGACCCGCACGTGTGACCGGTGTGTCCCGCAAGCGCGCGCTTGTGCCGCGACACCTGAAGCAGCGCTTCTGATTGCACCGCGGAGCACCTGACGCTGGAGGCGGGAGCGTGCGTTTCCTCTTTCGAGGGGGCCAGCGTCGTCAAGAACTAGATGACCTGATCAGGCGTGCGGGGGATCTCGAGGCCGAGATCGCGCGGCTCGAGTTGACGCTCCTGCCCACGCAGGGCGGCGAGGCCGCCGAAGCCTATAGCTCTGTCCAGCGGCTCCGCTCCGCGATGGCTGGCGATGAGCTCAGCACTCGGCGGGCGGAGCTCGCGGAGCTCCAGCAGCGCATCGCGCCGCTCGAGGCGAGGATGCCGCGCTCACACCAGCGACCGACCCCCGCGCCGCCTCCCACCGCCGCGCCACCCTCGGCAACGGCAGCACCAGTTGCTCCCCCACCGACTTCCGCGGCAGCCCCCCCACCCCCACCAGAAGCTGGCATTGCTCCGGTGGACACCGCGGCACGACCTCCTGAGCCGCCTCCCGCGCCGCTCCCACCCCCAGTCAGGCCGCAGACCACGCCGATCCACCCGCCAGCTTCGCCACCGGCAACGGCGTCCGCACCGCGGCGCGACCAATCCGCTACGAATGGCGGGCGGCGGTCCCGCGGGAACGGCAGGAGGACCGAGCGACGCCAGGTCGAGACTGCCACGGGATGGCGCGCCACGCGATGGTTGTTGGTGTTAGCTACCGTCGTCACAATGGGGGTCTGGATTGTCGGCGGCCTCCTCTTCAGCGGCCTCACCGGCAACCAAATGCGCGAACGATCCTCACCAGCGGCCCCGCCACCCGTCGCGGTACCGAGCCCCTCCGTCGTCGCCAGCTCCGCGGCCGCGCTCGCACCAACGCTTGCCCCAAGCCCGACCCGTGCGCCGGCCACCGCGGTCCCGATCGTCGCCGGTGAAAACGTCCTTCCCACCGGGGTGGCAGTCCCTGCCACGGGAGCGCCGGCCGCCGTTCCACCGACAGCTTTGCCCACCATCGTACCGACCGCCGCTCGAACTACCGCGCCAACGATTGCCCCGGCACCGGCTCAGCCTGGGGCGGATCGGGCGATCGGAAGCGCGGTCATAAGCGCCCCGACCGGTTTCAGTGGAGCCCTGCTCCGTGGCCAGCCGTCACAGGCCGCGGCAGCCCAGCGCTTCCTGCCGAACGGCACGGCCGTGGAAGTTTTTGACGGCGCCACGACCGCGGACAACTTCCGTTGGAGCCGAGTTCGCACCGATGACGGAGCGGTCGGCTGGATCGTTTCCGTCACCATCGGCCAGTAGGACAAGCCAGTTACCACGGACCCGCGGATTGCCGCAGATCTGCCGGCGCGGAGAAGGGCCGGGGCGACCGCTACTTCGCCTCGACCTCGAGCTTCGTGAACAACGGTGCCGGCTCGCCGAGCTTTGCGCCAGGGATAAGCCGCTCGAGCCGCCAGCCATGGCTGATCAGATCGTCCTCGTACCCGAGCATATGGTGGAGCCGCTCCGCCGTAAAGGGGAGGAATGGGTAGGTCAACACCTTGAGCCCGTTAATCAGGTTGAGGATGCCGAGCACGGTGTCACCCGTCGCGGCGCGGTCTTCGCGAATCTGGCGCCACGGTGCGCGCTCGTCGAGCAGGCGGTTGCCGTACTGAGCGAGTGCCATCACTTCACGGAGGGCGTCCTTGAAGTGGCACCCACCCAGCAGCTCAGCAACGGTTGCGAACGTTTCGGCCGCCCGCGCCTCGACCAGGAGTGTCACCTCGTCACCAGCGTCGGGCACTCCGCCGTCGAAGTTTCGCACCGCGAAGGTCAGCACGCGGTTGACCAGATTTCCCCACGTCGCAACGAGCTCGTCGTTGTTGCGGCGGACGAACTCCTCCCATGTGAAGTCCGCGTCGCGGGATTCGGGCATGTTCGCGGCAAGCATGTAGCGCAGGGGGTCTGGGTCGTAGCGCTGCAGGAACTCAGGCACCCAGATTGCCCAGTTGCGGCTGGTCGAAACCTTTGCGTTCTCGAGCGTGAGGTACTCGTTCGCAGGCACATCGGACGGCAGGTTCAAGCCGCCCTCCCCGAGTAGCTCAGCCGGCCAAATGATCGTATGGAAGAAGGTGTTGTCTTTCCCGATGAAGTAGTAGCTTCTGGCCGGGCCGGTCCACCACTCCTTCCAGCCTTCGGGATTGCCCTGGCTCTTCGCCCACTCGATGGTTGCGGAGAGGTAGCCGATGCATGCCTCGAACCAAACGTAGATCCGCTTGTCCTCGTAGCCGGGCAGTGGCACCGGCACGCCCCATTCGATATCGCGCGTAATGGGTCGGGGCTGCAGGCCTGACTCGAGAAAGGAGACCGTCGCGTTGCGGACCGCGGGGCGCCAGTGGGTCTGCTCGCGCGCCCAATCGCGCAGTGTCGCCTCGAAATGCGGAAGCTGAAAGAAGAAGTGCTCCGTTTCCCGAACCTCGGGTCGTTGGCCGCAGAAGCGGCAGCGCGGATCGATGAGATCGATCCCGTCCAGCGGCCGGCCGCAGTTGTCGCATTGATCCCCCCGCGCGCCCTCAAAGCCGCAGTGGGGACACTTCCCCTCGACGTAGCGATCGGGCAGGTACCGCCGGTCGTTGACGCAGTAGAGGGCCTGCATCGTGTCGCGGGTGATGTGGCCCTCGCTCAGCAGCTTGAGGAAGATCTCGTGTACGACTTCTCGGTGGTTGTCCGTCCCGGTGCGGGTGAAGAGATCGAAGCTGATACCAAGGTCCTGCCAGGTCTTCAGAAATTCCTCGTGGAAATGGTCCGTGATCTCCTTCGGTGCCCGATGCTCCTGATCGGCGCGCACGGTGATCGGCGTACCATGTTCGTCCGAGCCGGAGACCATCAGGACGTCATTGCCAATAATGCGATTGAATCGAGCAAAGATGTCCGCGGGGAGATATGCGCCCGCGACTTGCCCGACGTGGAGCGACCCATTCGCATAGGGCCACGCCACACATACGAGTACCTTGTCCGCCATGATCTCCACCATCCTCACTGAAACGTCCGGTCCGGCGCCGCGGGCGCTGCGCATGCTGGTCCGGGCGACGGCAATAGGGAAGCGTTTGCGCCCCAGGGACAAAACAAGGGGGGCAGTGCCCCCCTTTTGGGTCAACGATAAAATTTCGGCTAGGAGTAGCGACCGGTCCAGGCATACCAACGGACGATGAGGAGCTCTCGGAGCATAGCAATTGTATCACGGGCGGGATTGACGCGACTGGACGCGTCATAGCGCCAGGTGATGGGTACCTCGCGAACGTTGTAACCAGATCGGCTCGCGAGAAACAGCACTTCCACGTCGAACGCCCAGCCATTGACGATCTGCCGGCGAAAGAGGTCCTGCGCCACCTGCCGGCGAAATGCCTTGAACCCGCACTGCGTATCGCTCAGGCGCGGCACCGCGAGCAAACGCACGAGCGTGTTGAAAACCCGGCCCATCAGGTGGCGTCGCCACGGCTCGCCGATACGCCGAGCACCCATGACCTCGCGCGAGCCGATTGCAATGTCGGCGCCAGCTTCGATCGCATCCGCAAGAAGGGGAATCTCCTCGACTGGCATGGAGAAATCAGCGTCGCAAAAAACCACGACCCGACCGCGGCTATCCAGCATACCGGCGCGGACCGCGCGCCCCTTCCCCGACAGCGCAACGTGCAAGGCCCGAAATCGAGGATCCGACCGACTCGCGGCGTCCGCGATTTCCCCGGTGTGGTCGTGGCTTCCGTTTTCGACCAGCAACACCTCCGCTACAAGATCTTGCCCGTCGAGGAATCCGGTGATCTTCCGGATCGCTTCCGGCAGCCGCCGCTCCTCGTTGTAGGCGGGGATAACGACAGAGAGGTCGATGCTGCCGTCGGGCGGCGAAGGTCCCATCACGTCAGCAGGCCGAGGAGGTAGCGCTCCGAGACGCGCGGCGGCGTGGCGCGACGTCGTTCCACGATGAGCTTCGGGACAGCGAAGCACCCCACGATCTGCCCTCGAAGCCGAGCGCGAGCCGCAGGCTCGCGAATGTCGCGAATGGCCCGCACGGCCAGTGCAAGCTGCGTCAGCACAAAACGCGATGCGTACCGCTGCCAGGCAACGCCGGGAACATCCTTCGCGAGCAGCCACACGAAGTTCCGCCCACACTGATAGCTGGCGAGGACCCCGCCGCCGGTCGCGCTCACCCGGTGCCGAACCACGGCCCGGGGAGCATAGATACAGCGGTAGCCTCGGCGCTGAGCCCGGAAGGCGAGATCCACGTCCTCGCAATACATGAAAAAGCGCTCGTCCAGAAGTCCCACCTCCTCGAGCATCGATCGCCGATACGCACAGGCCGCGCCACTCGCGCCGAAGATTTCGACCTCGTCGTCGTACTGGCCCGCATCTCGCTCCCAGACCCCACGGCTGTTCGGGACGCCGGTGCGGCCAAACACATCTCCCGCTGAGGCTACCGTCTGCCCGTCCGGCAACAGAATCTTGGACGCAACCGACCCTGCGTTCGGATGTCGATCCAGGGCATCCACGAGCTCCGCGATCCAGGTCGGCTCGGCAACCGCGTCGTTATTCAGCAACGCGATGATGCTTCCCCGCGCAGCGCGAATCCCCACGTTCACGGCTCGGGCGAAACCCCCGTTACGGTAGAGTTGGACCATTCGCATCGACGGAAACTCGTCGCGGATGATCCGGGGTGATTCGTCCTTGGACCCATCGTCAACGATGATGGGCTCGACCTCCGGGTAGGTCTGCCGCGCGATCGAACACAGGCAGTCTCGCACGAGCGCGGCACCATTGTAGTTGGGCACAATCACCGAGACGACCGGCCGCGCCTCGTTATCGCGCGGGTCCACCGCTCGTCTCCGCGGCGTCTGAAACCTCATCGGCCGCGTCACTGATCTCGGCTGCCAGCACGGCAGCGTAAACCTCCCGGATTGAGATATTGCGCTCGCGGGCGACGCGCGCACACTCCTCGAATTCCGGGCACACGATCTCCCCACCATCGATCATTTTGATCTTGACCGCCAGACGACCAAAGCGGGTCTCGACCGCGGAAGCGCGGCGCGGGCACATCAGCCGCCGTACGGTGTGAAAACGCACGCCGAGTGACGTCGTTTCTCGCAGGATAGCGTGCGCGAGGGCTCCCGCCATCGCAGGCGTCGCCACGACGGTCAACTGGAGGCCAGGTCGGTTCTTTTTCATCTGCGCCGGGGTGAAGAAGACGTCGAGCGCGCCCGCCGCGAAGAGTCGCTCCATGGCGAACGCGACCTCTTCCGGCGTCGCATCGTCGAGGTTTGTCTCCAGCACCACGGACTCGCCCTCTTCGAGGTCGCCGGGGTGACGGTCGCCGGACGGCGTGGCACCGGACATCTCCCCAAGCCAGAGCCGCAGCGTGTTCGGCCAGGGCAGCTCGCGGGTGCCGAGACCGATGCCCACGGCGTGAATCTGCATCGAGGGTCGAGTGAACGTCGCGGTGGATGCGAGAAGTGCCGCCCCTGTCGGGGTGACAAGCTCGGATGCGATATCGACATGGTGGATCGGCGCGCCGACCTCGGCCAGCAACGCGAGGGTGGCCGGCGCCGGCAGCGGCAACGAGCCATGCGCCGTCTCGACCATGCCGCGTCCCATGGGGAGACTGGATGCGTAGCAGGCTGTGATCCCCAGATGGTGCAGGCCGATTGCGAAGCCAACAATGTCAACAATGGCGTCAATGGCACCGACTTCATGGAAGTGGACCTCATCGATCGGGATCCCATGGACCGCTGCTTCGACCCGGCCCAGGCGGCGGAAAACCCCGATCGCACGCTCCTGGATCGCCGCGTCCAGGGAGCTCGCACCTATGATGGCCTCGATGTCCACGAGCCGGCGCGTTGGCGGTCGATTCTCGCCGACCTTCACGATGACGTGGGTGCCGGCGAGGCCACGCCGCTGCGACCGCTCGATCTGTAGCTGAACGCCGGGCAGGCCGAGCCGATGGATTTCCGCCCGCAACAGATCTGCATCGAGCCCCGCGTCAAGCAGCGCTCCGAGTGCCATGTCCCCGCTGATGCCGCTGTAGCAGTCAAAGTACGCCACGCGCATCGGCGTTCCGCGCTGGGAACCAGTCACCCTGTTAGCTCACGACCTGGGGCACACGTGCGTGCGCACCGAGCAGCCATTCCATGATGTCACCCACGAGGAAGAGCGAGCCGCTCACCAATACCGCGCCGTTGGCTGGCAGCTCTTCCCACGCCCGCTGCAGCGCCTCCCCAGGCGCCGGAACGATCGCGTAAGGAACTCCCACCTCGCCGAGGACGGGTGCGATCTCGGCGGGGTCAGTCGACCGCGCATGGCGAGCGCGCGTCACGACTACCCGCTCGACGAGGGGTGCGAGCTCCGCGACGAATGCCCGAGCATCTTTATCCTCAGCCATGCCGAACACGAGCGTTACTCGCCGCCCTGCGAGACACCCCCGGATCGCGGAGGCAAGCGCGCGCGCCGCGGAGCCGTTGTGAGCCCCATCGACGATCGTGAGCGGATTCGCTACGACCGTTTGGAAGCGCCCGGGCCACTCCACGCTGCTCAAGCCCTCCCGTATCGCCTCGTCTGCGATGGACCAGCCCGTCCGGGTCAACGCAACAGCCGCGGCGACTGCCGTGACCGCGTTGTCCCGCTGGAAGTCGCCCTGCAAGGGGGTGCGCAGCCCACCGATTTCGCCCAGCCCGCCCTCGAACTGGAACGAGTCCGGCGACCAATCGCTCGCCTCAGCCCGGAAGTCCCGTCCCAGCGCCCGCATAGACGCCCCAACCCGGCAGGCGTGCGCTTCTATCACCTCGAGCGCCTCTCGTTCCTGCCTTCCAACAATGAGGCTCGCGCCTGATCGTGCCACGCCTGCCTTCTCACGCGCAATCGAACCGAGATCCGGGCCAAGCGTCGGGCGGTGGTCCAGTCCGACCGGACCGATGAGCGAAATGACCGGCTCGAGCACATTGGTCGCGTCCGTCGCTCCACCAACCCCGACCTCCACCACAGCGACGTCAACCCCAGCGCGCGCGAACGAGACGAGCGAAAGCACGGTGCCAACGTCAAACGTGGTAAGGCAGCCGATCTCGGACACCTGGCGTCGGATCAGCTCCAGCGCTGGCTCAATCTCCTCCAGCACCTTTGCCACCTCTCCCGGGGTAATGAAGTCGCCGTTGACCCAGGTGCGCTCGCGGTAGCTGTACAGGTGCGGCTGCGTGTATCGACCAACGCGATAACCCGCCGCCGTCAGAATCGAAGCGAGCGAGGCGGCCATGGAGCCCTTCCCTTTGGTGCCGGCGATCAGAATAGAGGGGTAACGCGCCTGAGGATTACCGACGAGTCCCAGCAGCGCGCGCATCCGGTCGAGCTTGCGGACTCGGCCAACCTTGATCTGATCAGGCGACCTCGCCGTCTCGGAGTAGGCGAAGATCGACGCCAGGGCAGCATGGTAGGCAGGATCGGCGAGCATAGCGTCCGGCGTGGGCAGCCGCCAGGAAACCAGGTTGTCGACGGAGCGTTGAGGAGTCAAGCAGTGCCCGAGGCCGGGAGCTCCGCGATTTCGATGCCGGCCCGCGCGGCGGCCAGGCGGTTTGCGATCCGCGCCGCGCCTGCGCCCGCGCCGACGCCGTTGTCGATATTGACAACCGTCAGCCCCGGTACGCACGTCTGGAGCATGGCGAGTACCGCGGCAACGCCCTTCCCAGCCATGCCATAGCCCGCTGACGTCGGGAGCCCGATGACGGGCACGTCGACGAGGCCAGCAACAACCGAGGGCAGCGCTCCGTCCATCCCCGCGGCTACGATGAGCGCATCCACCCGCTCGTCCATGATGAGCCGACGCAGCGGCGCGACGAGTCGGTGCAAACCGGCCACACCAACGTCATACACGAGCGACGTCTCACACCCCATCTCTTCGGCCATCACGGAGGCCTGTTCCGCATACGGCACGTCGGCGGTACCGGCGGACACGATGCCCACGCGGCCTCCGGTTGGGCGCGGGAGATAGTCTGGTCGACGGACCACCGCCATGCGCGCTCTCGGATACTCGTCCACGCGATGGTCGGCAAAGTAGTCGCGGAGCCCCCGCAAGACGGAGGGCCGAACCTGGCTCAAGATAGCTCGGCCGCGCTCCTCGAGAAATGTCTGGGTGATGACGAGAATTGTTGAGGCGTCCTTGCCCTCCGCCAGAATGACCTCCGGGATTCCGGTCCGATCCTCGCGGTCCAGGTCAAGATGGATGAGGTGAGGCGGCACGCTCGCCGAAGACGTCTCGGCAAGGGCCTCCTCCAGATCATGAAACGGGTCAGACAAGAGGGCTCCTCAGGGCGATAGTTGAGACAAAGCTCGGGGCGTTGCCTGAGGAAACGCTGCGCGCCTCCGCGACAACGTGGTCTGGATGCCCAGCATTATACTGGCCGCTCCTTGGCATCGATCGCTCGTCGTTGACCGATTGACAGCGGTTACGACGGTCGCTTACGATGCTTAACAGTCGCACTTGCGGCACGGATCTCGGGCTGCGGTTAACGCTCGGATCGTGCAGAACCACTGGGGGCAGATGCAGGTGCGCAGCCGGATTGGCCAGGGCACAAGGTTCACCGTTGCCCTCCCCGTGGTCGGAGCCCCATGAGCGCGGCATCCTCGACGCGGATTCTGGTCGTCGACGACGAGGCGACCGTTCGCGAGGCCGTTGCTGAAATCCTGGGCCAGGAGGGCTACCACAGTGCCTCTGTGCCCAGCGTCGACACAGCCCTCGAGTTGCTCGCCAGCGAGCGATTCGACGTCGTCCTGACCGAGCTCCGGATGAAGGGGCAATCGGACCTGAACCTTCTCGCAGAGATTCAGCGGATTTGGCCCGATACCACCACAATCGTGCTGACCGAATCTGAGTCACGCGAATCCGCTATCGAGGCGCGGCGCGGCGGTGCGTACGACTATTTGATCAAGCCCTTCGACGCCGAGGAGCTCAAGGCCACTGTTGCCCGAGCCGCGGAGCGCGGCGCGCTTGCCCGGGCGCTGCGCGAGCGGACGAATGAGTTGGACGACGCGAACGAGAAGCTCCGGTCGCTCTCCGAGGAGCTGGAGCAACGCCTAAAGACCGCGACGGGCGAGTTCAGTTACAAGCTCGACGAGATCGCCGGCGCGAAGCAGGATCTCGAGGAGGCGGAGCGCCAACGGCTGGAATTCACGGCGATCGTCGCTCATGAGCTCAACCAGCCGCTAACGACGATCAGCGGCTCGGCCCAACTCCTCAGCCGCAAGGGACTCCCACCCGAGATGGAAGAGCGCGCCCGGTCGACGATCGTCACAGAGACCCGGCGCCTGGCCCGCCTTGTGCAGGATCTCACGGATGCGTCCGAGCTCGCGGCTGGCCGGTTCCGGGTCCAGCTCGGATCCTGCGACCTCGCCCAAATTACCCGGGAGCAAGTGGATCAGATCGCGATGGCGCGAACCGGACAGGAAGTGACATTGGAGATCACGGCGGACCAGACGGCGACCGCCTGCGATGCGGATCGCATGGCTCAGGTCATCTCGAACCTGCTCTCAAACGCGACGAAATATGCCCCGGGGAGTCCGGTCCGAGTCACCATCCGCAACGCGGACGGCAAGGTTCAGCTCTCCGTCGCCGACCATGGTCCCGGGATCCCCGCCGACCGCCTCGAGGCGATCTTCCAACCTCGCGTGCGCCTCGTCGAAAATGAGCCAGGCCGGGACAAGCGAGGACGCGGCCTCGGGCTGTACATCGCGCGGGGCATCGTCGAGGCGCACGGCGGCCGAATCTGGGCCGCGCCCGGGGACCAGGGCGGTGCCCTCTTCACCATTGAGCTGCCCGTTCGGTCCAGCACGTAGTTCGGCTCACCAGGTCCGGCGCCTACAGATCCTCAAATAGGTAATGGCCGATCTGGCTGGGCGCCGATTGCACGGTGGAGATGGCCTCCCGAAACCGATTGTGCTTGTCAGTCCCGCGATGTCGCTGGTGGGCCTCTACCGAGTCCCATTGAATGAGCAGCACAACCCGCGATGGGTCCTCAATCCCGCGCAGGACCTGGACGCCGTGGCTGCCTTCGAAGCTGGCCTCGGTCCAGGCCTTTTGCCACATCGCGACGTGCTCCTCGCGCCGCTCGGGCTCCACTGTCTGTACGACCATCTCGTAGACCATGCCCCCTCCCAATCGCTGAGCTGCCGGCAGTGTAGCGCCGGGACAATTCTTGAGACTCCGCGAGCTCAGAACCCGAAGTGCCAGCCATCTGAGAGGCCAGGGTAGTAGGAGGCGACAATCTCCTGGAATAGGAAAAAGTCCACGATGATGTGGACCATGAGCACGGTGATCAGATTCTCGGCGCGCTCGAAAAGCGCTCCCTGTGTCAGGGCGAAAATGAAGACGAACACCGGTCCGAAGCCGGTAAACGCCATATCGTAGAGCACGGCCGTGTAAAGCGCGGCCTGCGCCAGATTGGCGACGTGAAACGGGAAGATGCTTCTCAGGATCACGTAGCTCGTGTTGACGAAGAACAGCTCGTCCCAGATGCCGACTGCATTGATCCCAAGGAACAACCGCCACAAGGCATCGCTCTGCGGCGCGTCGGGCAGGACCCAGTTGCGCGCAACCTCCGGGCTGAGCTGAAAGTAGAGCCGCAACGCGGCCATCGCGGCAGGGACGGAAACCGCGACGTACGCGAAGTCCCGAAACCGAATGCGGTCCGGTAGGAGCCGAGAGTGAATGACCCCCGGATCGGTCAGGGCCAAGACGAGCCCCGGAACGAGCACCGCCGCCGCGAAGTACGCACCAAGATGCAGGAAGTGTGCGTCGCCGGTATCCGTGTCGATCGGTGCGAATCCGAGCAGCAAAGTGCACGCAAGAAGGACGCCCATGCGCCGTCGAAAGACGGTGTCCCCCGTGCGCCAGACCAGTGCAGCGCTCGCGCCCCAGGCAGCCAGCCCGGATGGCCACAGGTCGAGCGGAATGATCAAGACTGACGCCAGGCACCACAAAGCGAGGGCTGCCAGCCGCAGGGGCGTCAGGGGCGGGTCTGCCTCATGCAACGGTCCGGCCGGGCGCTCGTTCTTGGGGACGCTGGCAATTCATGCCGCGCTATCCATGTCGTCCTGACTTCGAAGTTGGCTGGCTTGCGAAGCGCTGGGCGACACACGGCGTGCCGTCCGGTTCGACCCAGATCTCTTCGCGAAACTCCCCGTTGGTGTAACGGCTGATGACCGCGCGCCAGAATGCGAGGGCTTGGACGTTCCCGCCGTGCTCCGACACCCACCAAGGACCCGGGAACCGATCGAAGAGCCGCATGGCGACCGCCTCACCAACGCCCCGGCGTCGATGGGCCCGCATCACAAAGAACTCGGCGATCAGGTGGCCGGGGCTCTGCCCATCGAGGATGCGGTGCTCTATGACGAGCGCAAAACCCGCGAGCTGGCCGTCCACTCTGACAAGGAACGGGTAGCGGCCGGCCTCGCGCCAATACGCGTCCAGGGTCGCGTAGCCGTAGCAGCCATCGGGACCGATCGGTCGGCCATCGATGTCCGAGAACTCGTAGAGATAAAGCTCCATCAGGTTGGCCACCGTGGACCGGGTGGAGGCCAGCGCGAGCTCCACGGTGATCGCGGCAGCGGCCGGCCCCACGCCACTCATCCAGCCGCCGCCTCAGAAGCTCAGCATGGCGTCGGCCCGCCCTGCCTGCGCCGTGAAGTCCGCGATGGTGCGCTCCCCATCGAGGAGTGACGTGAAATCCCCCAGAGTCAGCGCCCGCTCCCGCATCGTTTCGGTGCACCCCCAGAAGTGCACGTGATCCCCATGCTCCTTCGCATCCCGCAGGAAGCGCTGCATATCGACGAAGTCCGCTTCGCGGAGCCGCGCCTGCATTGACTCGATGACCTTCGAGTAGGCGGTTGACCAGACGGGCTCGTTGATGGAACCAGAACGCAGCAACCCGAGTGCCTCGCCACAAAACAGTACATCGACCCGCGCCTCGAGTGCAGTAGCCGCTCGAACGAGCGTGGCGACCTGGAAGAGATTGTTCGACGTGCCGCGGGATACCTGGATCACGAGCGAGCGCAGCACCGTGGCCGCGACTCAGGAGCGCGCGTCGAGCGCGGCCCGCAGTGTGTCCCAGGGGAGGAGCGCACACTTGATCCGCACCGGGAATTTCTTGACCGAACGCAGCACCGCCAGCTCTTCGAGCGCGGGGGGAACGGTCTCCCCCTCCTCGGTCATGAGCTGCCGAAACGAGTCCGCGAGCTCGGCCACCTCCGCGAGGGTCTTGCCGCGGATCGCGTCGGCCATCATATCCGCGGATGCCTGCGAGATCGAGCAGCCGCGCGCCGCGAATCCGGCGTCTTCGATAAGATCATCCGTAACACGGGCCCGAATGCGAATCTCGTCGCCGCACAACGGGTTCTGGCTGAAGCCCTCGGCATTCGCGCCGTCGATCTCGCGCCGATTGCTTGGCGTCTGATAGCGTCGAATGATCGCCTCGCGGTAGAGGTCTTCCATGTTCAAGCGATACTCAGCAAGTCATCATCCGAAGATGCGGCGAACGCTCGCCAGCGCCGTGACCAGGCGATCGATGTCCTCGTTGTCGTTGTAGAGGTAGAAGCTGGCGCGCGCGGTGCCCGCGATGTCGAGCTTGCGCATCATCGGCTGGCAGCAGTGGTGCCCCACGCGAATGCAGACCCCCTCGTTGTCCAACACGGCAGCAACATCATGGGAATGCACATCGCCGAGGTTGAATGCAACGACGCCGCCCTTCTTGCGAGCGTCCCGCGGGCCAAACAGCGTCACATCCGTCTCTTCACTCAGCCGCTCGATGGCGTACTCCGTCAGCTCGATCTCGTGGGCCCGGATATCCGCCATCCCGATGCCGGCGAGGTAGTCGACGGCAACGCCCCAGCCGATAGCATCGGCGATGTTCGGGGTGCCGGCTTCGAACTTCCACGGGATCTCGTTGTACGTCGCCCGATCCAGGAAGACCTGGGCGATCATCTCGCCGCCACCCATGAACGGCGGCATCTCCTCGAGGATCTTGCGGGGCGCCCACAGCACGCCGATGCCCGTCGGGCCCAACATCTTGTGCCCCGAGAAGGCGAGGAAGTCACAGTGCAGGTCCGCCACCTGGACGCCCAGGTGCGGCACGCTCTGGGCGCCGTCGATAAGAACGAGGGCCCCGTGCGCGTGGGCGAGATCGGCAAGCTCGACAGCGGGATTGATCGTGCCGAGCACGTTGGACATGTGGACGAAGCTGACGAGCTTGGTCCGATCGGTGATCAGCTTGCGCGCAGCATCCATATCCAGCTCGCCGGTCTCCAGGCTAAAGGGAATGTGGCGCAGCACGGCGCCGGTCTGCTCCGCGAGCATGATCCAGGGGATCAGGTTGCTGTGGTGCTCCATCTCCGTAAGAACGATCTCATCGCCCGCCTTGATGTTGGCGCGGCCCCAGCTATACGCCACGAGATTGATGGCCTCGGTCGTATTGCGGACGAAGATTACTTCGGCGGGTTCAGACGCCCCGATAAAATCGGCGATCTTCTTGCGGGCGCCCTCGTAGCCGGCGGTCGCCTCCTCCGCGAGGCGGTAGATCCCACGGTGCACGTTGGCGTTGTAGCGCTGGTAGTAGTCGTCGAGCGCGTCGAGCACGACCCGCGGCTTCTGGGAGGTCGCGGCGCTGTCCAGGTACACGAGCGGCTTCCCATTCACCTCGCGCTGGAGGATCGGAAAGTCAGCCTTGCGGGTGCGCAAATCAGTCATGCTCATGGTTCACTTCCGTATTAGGAAGCTGCATCAGCCTCAGCCCCCCAGCGTGATCATCTCGATCTTGCGGTGCTCGCGCGCCTCGTAGCCATTGCCGTTCGCGAGCGCCTGCTGTCGTTCCTCGGAATAGCGGTCGGTGCGCCCGCGCCAGATGCCGCCGACGAGCTGAGTCAACTCTTCATCCGAGGCGCCCGTGCGCAGCGGCCCCTTCAGGTCGCGGCCAATGTCCGAGAAGAGGCACGTCACCAGCTTGCCGTCCGCCGTCAGTCGAGCCCGGGTACACGTGCCGCAAAAAGGCTCGGTCACCGAGGCGATGACGCCGACGAAGCCGAAGCCATCCAGAAATTCGTAGTCCACGGCGGGCGCGGTGCCAGCTTCCCGGCCAACCTCTCGCAGGGGGAACCGAGCGGCGATGCGCTCCAGGATCTCCCGCTTCGGCACGACCTTCTCGGACCGCCAGCTATTGGCATTGCCGACATCCATAAATTCGATGAAACGCGCCTCGAAACCGTGCTCGCGGGCGAATTCCACGAGGGGAACAATGTCCTCTTCGTTCACGCCGCGCTCGACGACGGTGTTCACCTTGATCGGTCCCAGGCCCGCTTCCTGCGCCGCGAAAAGGCCCTCCAGCACCTTGGTCAGGTCGCCCCGGCGTCGGATCCGCGCAAACTTCTCCGGATCGAGCGTGTCGATGCTGACGTTCACCCGTTTCAGGCCGGCTTCCTTCAGGACATGCACCTTGTCCGCGAGCAGCGACCCATTGGTCGTGAGGCAAAGCTCACGCAGCCCATCGATTCGAGCGAGACGACCAATCAAATCCTCTAGGCCCGCTCGGAGCAGCGGCTCGCCACCGGTCAGGCGAATCTTGTCGACGCCAAGCCGCACGAACGTGCGCGCCAGGCGCTCGATCTCGTCAAACGTCAAGATCTGGTCCATGGGCGTCCACGGATACTCGTCGAGTGGCATGCAGTACGTACAACGGAAGTTGCAGCGGTCGATGACCGAGATGCGTAGATCCCGCAGCGCCCGGTGATACACGTCTTGCATCGCTACATCAAGCCAAGGGCCAGCTTCGCGGCCTCGGGCATCATGCTCATGTCCCAGGGCGGATCGAAGACGAGCTCGACGTCGAGCTCCCTCACGCCAGGCGTGACCTTCAGCTTGTCTTCGACCTCGGCCTTCAGCACGTCGCCCATGCCGCAGCCAGGCGCGGTCAGCGTCATCTCGATCGCGACCTTGTAGGCATCGTCGGCTGGCGCCACCTCGCACTTGTAGACGAGACCGAGGTCGGCGATGTTGACGGGAATCTCGGGGTCGAAGACCGTGCGGAGCTGGTCCCAGACGAGCTTCTCGACCTCCTCGGCCGTCTCCGGGGGTGGGGCATTCTCGGCTGGGTCGACCGTTCGCTCCCGACCGATCGCGTCCGCGTCCGACGCGGCGATCCGCACCATCCAGCCCTGGTTCGTAACGACGGTGTACGTCCCGCCCAGGGACTGGGTGATGAGCGCCTTCGTCCCCTCGGGCACGGTCTCCCGCTCCCCACTCGGGATCTGGATCACCTCGCAGTCGCGGACGAAGGTGACGTTGTCGTCGGTGTGGCTGCTATACATCGATTCTGTTTCCAACCTGGCCGCGCCGCCTGGCGAGCGCAGCCCCGTTTGCGTCGCGAATGTTCATTATTCGGTGGACACCGTGGCGCCCTCGCCGTGGAGGGCGCTCCGCATCGCGTGCCAGCTCAACGATGCGCACTTGACGCGCGTCGGGAACTCGCGCACCCCGGCCAGCACGACCAGACTGCCGAGCGCTTCCTCATCGTTCGTCGCATCGTCCGAGGTCAGCATCTCGTGCACGCGGTCGAAAGCGGCCTCGGCCTCTTCGGCCGATTTCCCCTTCAGGCTCGCCGTCATCATCGATGCCGAAGCCTTGGAGATCGCACAGCCGGCGCCCTCGAAGCTGATGTCGTCGATCCGATCGCCGTCCAGCTTCACGTAGACCGTGATGTGGTCACCGCACAGCGGGTTGAACCCCTCGACGGTGTTGCTCGCATCGTCCATCTTGCGGAAGTTCCGCGGCTTGCGATTGTGGTCCAGGATGACTTCCTGGTAGAGCTCGCTCAGCTCGGTCATGCGCGCGGTTCCTGGGCCATGAGCTCGACGGCTGCGTCGGGCTCGAGTCGTTCCAGCAAGAGATGGGTCAGACAGGCGCGGAGCGGCTCGAGCTGCACACGTTCCAGGACGTCGCTCGCGAAGGCATAGGTCAGGAGCGCGCGTGCCCGCGCCGCGGGAATGCCGCGACTCAGGAGGTAGAAGTACGCGTCCTCGTCGAGCTGCCCGACCGTCGCACCGTGCGTGCACTTCACGTCGTCCGCGAAGATCTCGAGCTGCGGCTTCGCATCGATCGTCGCGTCATCCGAGATCAGCAGATTACGGTTCTGTTGCTGCGCATCCGTCTTTTGTGCCCCTGGCCGCACCACTACTTTGCCGTTGAAGACAGCGCGCGAGTGGTCGGACATGACGCCCTTGTAGAGCTGGCGACTCGTGCAGTGGGGCATCCGGTGGTCGATCATCGTGTGGTTGTCAATGTGTTGGGTCCCGCTCGGGACGTACAGGCCGTCCAACGTACAAGCGGCCCCCTCGTCGTCCAGCATGACGTCGAGCTGATTTCGCGCGAGCCCATCGCCCGCGGCGAGAACGAACGAGGTGTACGCGCTTGCCCGGCCCTGATGCACCCGGGTGGTCCCGATGTGGAAAGCCGCCTCGTCCTCCAGCAGGAGCTTGGTGTGCTCCACCGTGGCGCCGTCCTCCAGCACGATCTCCGTCACGGCGTTACTCAGCGACCGGCCCGCTCCCGGGGAGACGTAGCTTTCAACGATCCGGACCCGGCTCCCAGTCGCAGCGACGACCAATGTCCGGGGCTGGCTGACCGTAAGGTCATCGCCGGCACTCCCGGTGCTCACAAAGATAATGTGGATCGGCATGTCCAGATTCGCATTGGGCTGCACCGAGACGAACGCGCCGTGGTGCAGGAACGCGGTGTTCAGAGCTGTGAAAGCGTTGACCTCGGCGGGCGCATAGCGGCCGAGGTGCGCGGCGACGAGCTCCGGCCACTCCAATGCAGCTTCGGCCAGGTCCATGACCTGCACGCCGTCGCCCGTATGGCCGATGAGCGAATGCTCCGGTGCATAGGCGCCGTCGACGAAGACGAGCCGCGTCCAGGCCTCGCCGCCGAGACACACGTGCGCGAGCGCACTGCCGCTCAACACAGGCTGGGCTGCGCCGCCTGCGAAGCGCCACGGCGATCGCACGATTGGGGCCACGCTCGTGTACTTCCAGTCTTCGTCCTTGGTTGTCGGGAAGGGGATCTCCCGGAAGCGCGCGAGCGCATCCGACCGCAGCCGCTGGAGCCACGTCGGATCGTCCGCCCACGCGGCATCGGCGCGGTCGAACGCCGCGATGTACCGCTCTTTCTCCTGATCGCGCGTCAACTGTTGCATGGTTCCTACGCCCGCGCCGCGCCGCCGGCGGCCGCCTCGCGAATCCAGTCGTAGCCCTTGGCCTCGAGCTCGAGCGCCAGGTCCTTGCCGCCAGACTGCACGATGCGTCCGTCGAACAACACGTGGACGAAGTCCGGCGTGATGTAGTTGAGCAGCCGCTGGTAGTGCGTCACGATGATCATCGAGCGCGCCGGATCGCGGAGCTTCTGAACGCCCCCCGCGACGATCCGCAGCGCATCGATATCGAGGCCCGAGTCCGTCTCGTCCAAAATCGTCAGCTTGGGTTCGAGCACCGCCATCTGGAGGATCTCGTTCCGCTTCTTCTCGCCGCCCGAGAACCCCTCGTTCAGGGCGCGGCGCAGGAAGCTCTGGTCCATCTCCACGATCTTCATGCGCTCGCGGAGGTAGGTCAGGAACTGCATGGCGTCCATCTCGTCCAACCCATGGTAGGTGCGCATCTCGTTGAGCGCCGCGCGCAGGAAGTACGCGTTGCCGACGCCCGGAATCTCCACCGGGTACTGAAATGCGAGGAAGATGCCCTCCCGCGCCCGGTCCTCCGGCGGCAGATCGAGGAGGTTCTTCCCTTCGAAGGTCACACCGCCCTTGGTCACCGTATAGGCCGGATGCCCCGCCAGCGTCTGGGCGAGCGTGCTCTTACCCGAGCCGTTCGGCCCCATGACGGCGTGTACCTCGCCCGGATTGACGGTGAGGTTGACCCCCTTCAGGATCTCGTTCCCGTCCACGGTGGCGTGGAGGTCTTTGATTTCAAGCATCGTCACGTATCTTTTCCCCAACGGCTCTTTCAGGCGCAGCAGTCGCCCGACAGAAAGAAAGCCTGATCGCTTTAGCCGACGCTGCCCTCGAGGCTTACGCCGAGCAGCTTCTGGGCCTCCACCGCAAACTCCATCGGGAGCTCGCGGAAGACCTCCTTGCAGAAGCCGTTCACGATCATCGAGACCGCGTTCTCTTGCGAGATGCCGCGCTGGCGGCAGTAGAAGAGCTGGTCCTCGCTGATCTTCGAGGTCGAGGCCTCGTGCTCCACCTGGCCCGTCTGGTTCATCACCTCGACGTACGGGAAAGTGTGGGCGCCAGAGGTCTCGCTCAGCAGCAGCGAGTCGCACTGCGAGTAGTTTCGGGCGCCGGTCGCCGTCTTCTGCATCCGCACGAGGCCGCGATAGCTGTTCTGCCCGTGGCCCGCGGAGATGCCCTTCGAGACGATCGTGCTCTTGGTGTTCTTGCCGATGTGCACCATTTTGGTGCCCGTGTCCGCCTGCTGGTAGTTGTTCGTCAACGCGACCGAGTAGAACTCGCCGATCGAGTTGTCGCCCTGCAGGATGAC
>ORMF012155459.1_pt1 | contig 23175 bp, 21 predicted proteins | sample 1779871 | NCBI WGS metagenome assembly ORMF01 (sample SAMEA104232316, study PRJEB22302) | groundwater metagenome | biome: forest; feature: aquifer; material: groundwater | place: USA | collected 2011-08-07 | depth 5.4 m | reverse complement strand
TTTTTTCAACAACGTTTTGTGCGTACCCTGCTCCCGGATTGTTCCGTTCTCAAGCACGATGATCCGATCCATCTTCTGGATGGTGGAAAGCCGGTGCGCAATCACGATCGTGGTACGATTACGCATCACCTGTTCTAAGGCATCTTGAATAAGCGTCTCGGAGTGCGAATCCAAACTGGAGGTGGCTTCATCCAACACCAGGATCGGCGCATCTTTGAGAATGGCCCGAGCGATCGCGACCCGCTGACGCTCTCCCCCCGAAAGCCGTACTCCCCGCTCGCCCACGAATGTTTCGTACTGTTGAGGAAAACTTTCGATAAATTCATCACAATGCGCGAGCTGAGCCGCTCGGATCACGTCGGCATCGGATGCACTCCGGCGGCCATACCAAATATTGTCCATAAGACTGCGGTGGAACAAAATAGGGTCCTGGGGCACCAAACTCAGGGCATCATGGAGACTAGCTTGAGTAATCGAATGGATCTTCTGGCCGTCAATCAATATTTTCCCTTGGTCAATATCATAGAACCGGAACAACAGTTTCACGATAGTGGACTTGCCGGAACCGGAAGGCCCAATGAGCGCCACCCGTTCCCCCGGCTTGATCGAGCAACTGATGTCGTGCAGCACGCGCCGCGTTTGGTGGTAGCTGAATGAAACGCGCTGAAATTCAATCGCCCCCTTCTTGATCGTCAGGGGCTTTGCGGTGGGAATATCAACAATCTCGTGCGGGATGTGGAGGATAGCAACCATTTCTTCGGCATCGGCAAAACTTTCATACATGTCGCGGACAATACGACCAAAGTCCCATAGCCGACCAAAGAGCTGGATAAGATACGTTTGAATCAGGACAAACGATCCGATGGTCAAGAGCCCCTTTTCCCAATACCGTACCGCGTACCACAATAGTAACACTTCCACGCCGATCATCAGCGCCGCTTGGATGCTTTCGATCGTTTCCCCTAAATTCCATGTGAAGTGCCGGAGCCGCCGCAATTCTTCCATCACGCGCTCATACCGATCGCGCTCATAGCCCACACCGTTAAAAAGTTTGATGTTTGTGTTGTTGGTGACCGCATCGGCCAGAACCCCGGTGGATTCCGAATCTTTTTGACTGCGCTCTTTATCATACTTGAGCTTCCAGCGGCTAAACCAATAGTTAAGCAGTAAAAACAAACACGTCCACGCAAAGAGAATGCCCGCAATCATCGGCCGTATGGTATACAGCACGGCAGTAATGACAATGATCCGAATGGCCAACGGATACAGGTTCCAATATATTTTATCGGCAAAAGATTCAAAGGAACGCTGAAGGCGCGTCACGCGTTTGACCAGTGCTCCCACAAAACTATTGGAAAAGAACCCAAACGAATGGAGTTGGAGGTATTCATAGGCGCTCACACTCAGGTCAGTCATCACGCGCGGTTGCAGGTAGCAGTTGGCAAATGCGCAAAACCGATACAGGATCCATGCCAGGCTGTTCACCCCGGCAATGGCAATGATGATCGTTATGAGATTCGCCGTAGCACCAGAGTCGCCAACCCTCGAAGCTCCCAACACATCAAAAAACTTTTTGTAATAGAGCGGCACCCATAATTCCGCCAGCGTGGCGCCGGTGAGCGCAACAACCATGGCCGCGATCAACCCTCGGTTGCGTCGTGCGGAATTCCAATAGGTTCGAATAATTTGGGCAATGGTTGCTTTCTCTTTCATACGATTTGGACTTACGGGTTTGCTGTCATCCCGGCTCTTGTCCGGGATCCAAAAAAAAATCAACGACAATTGTCTTATGCTTTTATCTAGATTATATCATATCCGAATCAAAAACTCCTCCGAACACTCTCGGAGGAGTTTGTTCTTTCAACATTCGCGATCTGTTATTTTGATTCTTTGGTGCAGCAGGAACCCTCGGAAGATCCGCTACTGCAAGTTTTACAACGGCAACCGACCACTAACATGACTGCAGCTAATCCAACGAGTACATACACAACCCGCTCGGCGGTCGGCCAAGATCCCACGAGGGCATGGACCAAATTATATTCAAATGCTCCCATGAGTCCCCAATTCAAAGCACCAACGATTACAAGGACCCATCCGATCATGTGACCAGTGCATTTTTTTCCGCTACACATAGGGTTAAAAAATTAGAAAGTAACAATAAAATACGATCGAATGCTTATACACTAGCACAACACGAGGCACTTTGTATAGTTTATCCGTGTCATTCAAAGTACGGAACTCCCCACCATTCGAACGGATCCACATATCGATGTTGTTTGTCTAAGAGCGCAATACGGTCCATCTCTTCTTTCAAAAGCTCGAAGTCAAACACTTCGAGATTGCTTTTGATGTTCGGGAGTGTCACACTTTTCGGAATCACAATGGTGTTGCGTTGAATTCCCCAACGCAACAGAATCTGCGCAGGAGTTTTGCGATGCATTGCTGCGATTTCAACGACTACTGGATCGTCAACAATGCGCCCATGCTCTCCGTGTCCTGAGCTTTGCCCGGGACGGCCCAGCGGTGAATACGCCGTCACCACAATCTTTTTATACTGACAAAAATCCACGAGCCTTTGTTGTTGATTATATGGATGAAGTTCAATTTGATTCACGGCGGGTTTGATCGTAGCGTACGAAAGCAAGTCCAGTAGCATCGGCGTGGTATAGTTGGCAACGCCAATGGCCTTGACCAGACCCCTGTTCACTAATTCCTCCATGGCTTGCCACGTTTCTTGGAGTGACACGTTTTCTTGTACAACCACTCCGTGCTCATCCACTGGTTCTGATCCTAACTCCTTGGGCGTTGCCACTCCCCAATGAACAAGATAAAGGTCGAGATACTCGAGTTGCAGATCCTGAAGTGTTTGTTGGCATGCTGCCAAAACATCATCGGGCGAATGGTGTGCGTTCCAAAGTTTGCTGGTGATAAAAACATCAGCGCGCTGGAGAATTCCTCGAGAAAATACCTTGTGAAACGCCTGGCCGATTTCTTTTTCGTTTTCGTAAATCGCAGCGCAATCAATATGTCGATATCCGCATTCGAGCGCATACTCCACCGCAGCGCCCACCTTCCCGGGCTCTGATTGCCAAGTTCCCAGGCCGATGAATGGCATTTGCGCCCCAGTATTGAGAGAAACTGTTGGATTCATACTGCTTCAGTCTAACGCCATTTTATCCTACTGTCTAGTCAATTCTGCAGATCAAAAAACTCCCCGACGATTCGGCGGTGAGTTTTTTGGCAGGGGCGGCAGGTGTCGAACCCGCGTCAATGGTTTTGCCTGCCTACGGCAGGCAGGGAGACCTTCATATTCTCTTGGCACGGGCTGAGGGAATCGAACCCCCGACAGCGGTTTTGGAGACCGCAGTTATACCACTTAACTAAGCCCGCACCAAGAAAATAGGAATTATATTCGACGAATATATCCGCTTACGAATACATCCTCGCCAACTTTTTCTGTGGTGAGCTCTGACAATTTTATCGCATCGCCAAAACGCTCGAGTGGTTCCCCTTCCATGGCGGTGGGGGTACCCCCCCCGCCGATGAGCAACGGAGCATACCACAGTTGCACTTTATCAACAAGACGCGCCTTGAAGGCACTCGCAATGAGCTCCCCTCCGCCTTCGATCATGAGACTCGTGATATGGTAATCGCGATACAACACCTTCATGGCTTCTTTCAAATCCACCTGCCCGTGCTGGTTATCATTCACCACGACCACTTCGGCTCCGTGCTCTTTGAGTTCATCGCGCTTAATAAGAGGCGCATACGCTGTGGTCACGATAATAACGCTTCCGTTGGGCGCGTCAAACACACGAGCGTTCGGCGATATTCGACAATGTGAATCAATGATCACGCGGTGGGGATTATTCCGTCCCCGAATTCTTGCGGTGAGTCGCGGGTCATCGATTTCCACAGTGTGAATGCCAACAGCAATCGCATCCATCCGACCACGAAGTTCATGAATTTTTTTAAATGCGCCATCGGAAGAAAATTGGCCCTTGGATGAATGCTCCTTTTTCCATGTAATTTTTCCATCCAGGGACGCTGCAACATTCACCAACACGAATGGTCTTTTTTTCGCAAGGCTCACGAGAAATATTTCGTGGAGCCTCTCGCATTCTTTTTGAAGAACCTTGCCGATGACTCGAACCTTGGCTCGAGTGAGCCAGCGCGTAGACCCTTCTTTGTTTTTGATGTTTGGGTCACGTGCCCCCCATACGACCGTACGAATTCCCGATCGCTTAATCCACTGTGAACACGGATCGCATTCTTTGTAGTCGTTGGCGTGGCAGGGCTCGAGCGTGGAATAGAGAGTTGCCCCTCTTGCCTTTTTACCAAGAGATTTCAGCACATTCACCTCGGCATGTTCTTTGCCCTGAGGCTGTGTGTGACCACGGCCAATCACCCGGCCACCACGCACCACCATGCACCCAACAAAGGGGTATGGGCTAGTCTTGCCCTCCCCCTTCTTCGCTTCTTCCATCGCGAGCCGCATGAACTGTTCGTGATCGATTTTCATACTCCTCCTCACTTACACTATTCTCTATCGTTCCTCATCGGCCATTCCTTTGTTATTTCGTCTCCTTATGCAGCGTTTGCTTGTCGCACCATTGGCAGTACTTTTTGAGTTCAAGGCGTACCTTGATCTTCTTCTTATTCTTTTTGGAGTGATGATTCACCCGCTTGCACACGGTGCATTCGAATTTAATGAGATTATCTTGGCTCATAGTTAGTAAATTAAGTGAATTAACAAAATTATACTTCCTGGAGCCGCCTCGCGGGCTCGAACCGCGGACCTATAGTTTACAAAACTATTGCTCTACCAGCTGAGCTAAGGCGGCACATCCTTCGCTCTAGTACACTAGAGCTTCGGAGTGCAAGTATGTCGTACTAAACAGACTGCTTGCCCTTCGGAGCTCGAGTATAGGCGAGAGCGTAGGAGGGAGCTAAGGCGGCGCATTATACTTCTGGGGAATGAGTCGATGCCGCTGGACCCTCGGATCGTACGGTTGCCGTGGCTGGGATAGGAGTGGATGGGGCAACACTCCGCTTTGGAGAAGGATACACCACCAGCGCCAAGGCCATGGCCAACAACCCAATATCGCGGAATGTGATCAGTAACGGACCGCTGGTCACTAAAATGCCAAAGAGCATGATGGCTAATACAGCGGCACTGAGTCGAAAAAACTTGGGGTGCAACAATCCCAGCGCCAGCACAATCTGCACCACTCCATCGACAATGGCCAAGGGCTTATCTTTCAACGGACTCGCGCTGAGCATCCATTCTGGGAAAAAACCGATCCAGTCGCCAGGATGCCGAATCATATCGACCCCGGCATACAAAAATGTCGCCGAAAGCCCGATGATCAAAATCCAAAATGAGGTGCGTGGCATACAGTAATTTTTTCTATCTGTCCCTTTACCGCCTCGTTCGAACCGCGTTTCAATCCGGTCTCCCGACGAAGTCGGGACGGCTGTAAAGGGCTAATTTCGTTGAACCTATGGTATCAGATATTGCTGAAATTGGCTAGCGCTGGCACTAGAACCGTTTCCACGCCTCCACACGCCTCCAACTTCTTGACAGCCGGTGTACGTTGTGTAAGATGGGCGTGCCAAGGTGGTTGAACTACTGGTTGAATCAGGGTTCAACCAGTAAAACTCATAAAACCATTGATTCTATTCACTATTCTTTACACCAAAACCCTTGACTACTATCTCACCAGAGAATCAACTGAACGGCAAAGTAATAATAATACTAATAAATAACAACATACTAATACTACTAAATAATCTATCTCTAAATATAAAACTAACTACTAAATATACTCAATACTACTAAATACAATAATAAACAATACTAATCTCTAATAAATACCTAAAAATACTACTAAACTGAACTGAAAGAACTGAATACCAAATGACCAAAAAACCAAGAGTGGGATGGGAAAGGTGGGGGGCATGACAACGCGAAGGGGGTGGCAATCTAAAAGGGGTCTAAACTATAAGAAAATGACTCAATGTTAAGAAATGATAAGACCGAACAAAATCCGAAAAAACCTATATCTGGTATGCTAATCAAACTACTGAGACGTATAATGGACCCATAAAACTAGACAGGTATACAAGAGAGGGGTAGGCTACAGAAATATGAGAAAACAATTCACCGCAAGCCAAAAAGCCAAGGTCACGCCTCCTAAAATACACAGACTGAGCTATCCCCCACTCTCACTTTTTTACTTGATTTAGCTTATTGTAATATCGTTCCCGCTGTTTGAATTGCTTCTCCAAAAAAGGAATATTCTCATCGCGATAATCCACAATGGTTTTTTGACCTCCACCATCTCTTAATCGACCAATGTATTGAATTAGTTTCCCTTCAAAAGCGAAAGGGAATGCCAATATAAGGGAAGAGATACTCCGGATATCTAGCCCCTCCCCAAAAAATTGGCCAGTGGAAAGGATGACTCCATAGTGCCCAGAATCAATCTGTTTGAGTTTTGATGTTCTTGATCGCTCTGAATCGTCCCCTGATATGACAATTGTTTCGCACTTGCCCTTGAGATACATAGCCAAAACTTCTAGATGTTCTTTTCGTTCGCTTAACACGAGCACTCTTTTGTTATCGCCTACTTGGGTTAAAATATCTTCAACAACCATCTGGTTTCTGGCTGTATCAAAGCAGATGACTTTTGCCAAAAGCTGAAATTGATCGGTCGTAAATTTAAACGGTACCGCCAAGGTAGTTACGCGGATCACAATTTCGGGTGGCTTGTACGGGAGATTGGAGACCGGTGTAGTATCCGAAGTCTCCATACGAGCGATGATCTCACCGATGTAAATGTAAATTAATTTTTCATCGTTGTGCTTACGCCTTGGAGTAGCGGTAAGACCATACAGATATTTTGGGTTCAACTGAGCGACAACTTCACGGAATGTAGCAGCTGGGATATGATGACATTCGTCAACAATTATTGTCCCAAATTTATCCTTCAACTCAGAAAGGTCGCCCTTACGAGCCAAACTTTGTAACAAACCGACGGTTATTTGTTTCCCAATTTTTTTCTTTATTCCTGAATACTGGCCGATATGTGTTTTTGCAATGCCTAGAAATGTTTGAATCCTTTCAACCCATTGATCTAATAATTGCTTGCGATGAACAAGAATGAGTGTCGGCAGTTGTCTGCGGGCCACCAGCTCCAATCCGACGATCGTCTTGCCACTTCCAGAAGGAGCGACAATGACGCCTTGGTCACACTCCATCGCAATCTCTACAATCGGAATCTGCGCCGGCGTCAGTTCTATCTGGCTCTGGTAAGAAGTTTGTTCGAAATGAGGAGTATCGAATCGTATGGTGTAGGCAATGGAGTGTTCTTTGAGAAAACCAATAAGATTTTCTAGGAATCCACGCGGCAAGGAAATAATGTCTCCCGCCTCATCGATGAGTTTAAAATATTTTTGTACACCATAAATTGATTTTCCCAATCTTCGCTTGGCAAGATATTCGGTGTTAAGAAAATTGAGCTCCTCTTTGAGAAAGTGAATTAGTCCGGGGGGAAGTGCTGATCGTTTGAGGTCAATCTGGTTACTGACGACAATTTCAAGCCCAACGCCCTTTGGCATTGTTGTTGTCAATTTTTCCGTATTTGCAAAAAGTAACTGGTGCACTGAATCCAACTCCGTAACACTGTGCCGTCGTATGGTAGTCAAGAACTGCCATTGATCCGGAAATGGTTTGGCAGTTTCCGGATCAATGAACATCGCATTTTCAGCTATTATGGATTTTCCTTGAAGCGGTAGGGCGATGAGATTACCAAAACCGGCTCCGGTGAGTGTGTCCTGATTGGGAAATAATCGATCAAAACTGACTTCTTTTTCAAACTCGGAAATGTTGAATGCCTTACGGATTAGTTCCAGTGCAATTTGTCGACTTTTGTAACATGGGTAGGCTTCAGAAAAAAACATCCATACATGGCCACCGTTTCCGGAACGGGATCGTTCAAGGTACGCCGAAAATCCGAATTCTTTACACTCTTGCAGCAATAACCGGCAATCAGTGAGCCAATGTTCACCATCAAAATCAGCCACAATGAAATACGAGGTGTTGTCGGGTAGGATTGGATACATACCCACAACAAGTTGTCCGATGAGATGATTTTTAACAACGTCTTCGTTGAGCGGCAACAGCTTTTTATTCTCAAAATTGTTCATGGAGCCGCCACGACGTTTATGCGCCATGAATTCATCCCAATTAAAATCATAGGCCGGACTGTATCCAGACCGGCCGTCCTTTTCCCATCGGCGGGCGTACACATCGGTGCGGCCACGAAACAAGGAGGTGAAGCGTTCAATTTTGAGAGGATCGATAAAGATCACAGGTTCGGCTAAGCGTATTATAGTAAATCGTCGAGATACTGCTTAACAATTTCTTGCGTTGGTTCCTGAACATTGGAAACAAAATAATGGAACCTCAAAAATCTTTTCTTACTATTGCATTCGTTAATAACCTCCTCGATCACTTCCGCTGGAGCTGTATCTGGGGGAATAAGTACGGTCAGTAGCGCATAGGGGCCACCGAACGACAACGATTCAAGAATTGCATCCGTCTTTTTAGTCATTGATTTGACAGCGGTAGAAATGCGTTTTTGTTGTGACGGGGTAAAGGTTTCATGCCCTACTGAGCTGATGATGAAGTAGAACCGCAATCTGGTTCCATCACCTCCGGCGCTTGACATCACGATTTCCGAATCATCTTCTAAAATTTCGCCCGCCAACCTTGATCGGCATTCCGTGAGGCAGATTGTTGCCCACGCGGCGAGATCTTGATCGGGCATCGTGCAATATCGTTTGAGCGCATTGTAACTCTCCAGTGTTCCGCAATGCCCAAGAACAAAAAGTATTCGCTTCTTTTCTTTAAGGGAAACAATGGCATCAAAGAGTGTTGATATTTTTTTAACCACACTTTCTTTTTCGTGTTCCAAATCAACATTGTTATGGTACGCAATGTATTCTTGATGGATCTCGATCGGAATATTCTGACGAGATCGAATAGTGGGAATAGCGTTATTATCCTTGTTATTCATATTTCCCGAAATAATTGTGGAACATATCGGACAAATCGTCGTGAAAACCCCAGCCAATTCCAGATGTAGCTTGGACCATCTGTCGCATGCGCTGAATAAATACACCAGTGAGATTGTGAATTTTTATATATTCACAGGCAGCATCATACATGCCCTCCATACTATTGTAAAATGGCTCGTCAATATCGCCATAGGCATTGGTGAACTCAACGCCCATTTCAACATAATAGACCATGATATCCGCTATATTGTTCTTATTTTTAGCGATTTTTTTAAAGTCCGCAATAGCCTTGCGTGCAATTGAAAGACGGGCCTTGCCAAGGCCGCGGTCGGGCATAAACTCATTTTTAACAATTTTTTTATACTTCTTCAATAACGCATCTTCGCCATCCTCAACATCACTGAGTTTAGCTTGATAATATTCTTGCACGGCGGGGAATAGCTTGTATAGATCATTAATCTCTTTTACGAGCTCTTCACGAGAGGCAGAGTCTAAATACTTGTGTAATGCGAAAAGTTTTACAGCCATAATAAAAAAAATGATAGGGGGTTGAGGATTTATTTTAAAATCACCGTTCATCATCAATAAAAAGTTCGTAATACGCTACGAATGTAGGTGCTCCTAAGCAGATCCAAAAGACAAACTCTTCGAATGCAAACGGAAGACCGAATAGCTCCACCTTCCCAATATACTGACCATGGAAACTCCACTGCTCCAAGTGCAAGGAGGTCAACTCGAAAACCAAAAATAGAAAAATGAAAAAGAGATTTAACATGACGAATTTTAGAATCAGCTGTGATTTTTTAATCAGCAAATAAATCATTGGGATAATGGCGGCAGAACCGAGTACGAGATAAGAATAGGAAAATCGAAGGCTTTGTGAATCAATCACTGCCATCACGAAACCCATTAGGATGGCGAGCGCTGTTGGAATAAGAGCTATTGGTAAATTCTTCGATATCTTATGCGTAATGTCGTGATCTAAGAAATGTTCATAAAACGTTACGATAAACAACACAAGGAAGAAATACCACAACAAGGCATCCACCTCCACGACATCAAAGATCACTAAGGGAATTACAAGTTGTGAACGAGGAACGTTCCAAGCCTCATTAAGGGTGGCGAGATAATGAAAACCGAAGCCCCAGAGTAGACCAAAGACCAGAGCCGCGGTGAAAATCTTTCTATAATTCTTGGGAGCGCGAATAAATAAGTACACTGTTGGGATGACAAAAAAAATTGCCGTTGAACCGAGTATTCTGGCCTGAATAGCATTAACAATAAATCCAGAGGCGATAATCCAAAGGACAAGGACGATGATGTCAATAAATTTTTTACTCCTGACTATTGGCGATGTTTTCATATTGTGCAATAAATTTACTGCGCAAGTTCACTTTTATTTTTTCTTTTGAGGTCTTTTACCTTTCGTGCTCTCTAAATATTTTTGCGTGTCGCGATCAAAGTCGGAGATGAATTCGCGGTCTTGACGGACACGATATTTTCCAAACTCTTTTTGGGCGTGCTCAATCGCTTGCTCGTGCGAGATATTTCCGGTACCTTGTAAAATTTCAAACGTGCCCAGTTTCAAATAGCTGTCAATGAATGTTGCCCACTGTGCCATAGTGGTGACAATGCCTCGCTTTGCCCGATCTTCTGCGAGATCCAAAAAAGCGGAAACGATTCTCCGCAAGCTTGCCAACTCTTCTTGGTTAAGGTAGTTTTTTGCGACCGCTACATCTGTTTTTACAATTTTCCCCTTGGGACTTTGTTTCCATGACGTAAGCCCCATGTTCTTTTTCGAGCTATCCGCTCGATGGTGAATTATTTCTGCCGCGGTGTTGCCGGTGATCGCATAATGCAACTTGTTCTGCACGAACGCAAAGAATGTTTTTGTTGTTTTGTTGGTGTGGTCATAGTCGGCGGCGGTTTCGTAAATATCCGCTATTTTTTGATAGAGTCGGCGTTCGCTCAAACGTATCTCTCGAATGCGTTCCAGCAAATCCTCAAAATAATCTTTTCCGAAATGGGAACCATTTTTGAGCCGTTCATCGTCTAACACAAAACCTTTCACTACAAATTCACGGAGTGTCTGGGTTGCCCATTGCCGGAAACGAACAGCCTTTTCAGAATTGACGCGATACCCGACCGAGATAATCGCATCAAGGTTATAAAATTGTGTTTCGTAGGATTTGCCGTCTGTGGCAGTATTCCGGAATTTCCGGATAACTGATTTCTCCTGTAATTCCCCTGATTTGAAGATATTTTTAATATGTTCACTAATCGTGCGGATATCGACTCCGAACAATTCCGTCATTCTTTTTTGGGTAAGCCAGACTGTCTCGTCTTGAAATAGTACATCCACACGAATGTCACCATCTGGCGTCGTGTAGAGTAGAAAATCTGATTCTTGCGGGATAATTTCTTTTCCCATAAGGTACTTGTCAAGTTGAGTTTACAAGTAAACTATTCGGTGAGAAGTGGGCCTAAATATAGGGTAAAGATCTTCAAGTCTCTTGTCAATAATTCAACCGACGATCGAGGGGGGGGAAACGCAATGGACGGCGCTTTGTAGCGCCGTCCAAAAAGTCGGAGAAATTCCGATTTGTATTGTTATTATGGGCGGTGCAGGACTCGAACCTGCGAAGGCCGGAGGCCGCCTGATTTACAGTCAGGAGCAATTGCCGCTATGCGAACCGCCCACAAAAATAAAAAATGCTCCTTACTTACATCTTGGAGCCGTTGCGCGGATTCGAACCGCGGACCTACTCCTTCGCTTACACCTCTTTTTAATCAACACTTATAAGAGGGCTAGACTGTATATTAGTCCGATACTCATCGGACCCCCTTGTCAGTCGTTCGGGCGCTGAGTTTCAGCGCCACGGTCTTGGCCGTGTGTCGGCTATTAACCGTAATTCGGGATTCACTTCGGCGTTACCACCGGAGTGGGCAGGGATTATGCGTCCCACCATGGAGTTGCTCTACCAACTGAGCTACAACGGCACATTCTTCGCTCTGGTTTTCGCCAGAGCTTCGAAGTGCAAGCATGCTCACGCGTCGAAGCCCGAGTAAAACGAGATTGGATTCTGGTCAAGCCAGAATGACGACTGTCAATGTGCTATGCATTCGGCGTTGATACCATCGATGCTCGTAACTCTTTAATTTTTTCTTCAAATTCCGGAATTTTTTGGTTCTCTGGGTTCACGGCTTTGAGTGTTTCGACGGCCGCGGTTGCAACGTCAACATTGGCTCCCAGTATAGCACTTTCGGCCAGAAGATCAAGCGTTCGGGGCTGATTCGGCTCTGCGGCCAATGCTCGTTCAAACGCTTCCACTGCCTGCGGAGCATTCCCTAATTCTAACGCCGACTCTCCCCATCGATGAAAGTACCCCACGGGAGTTTTTTCTTTTAATCGTCTGAACAAAAATCGGTACGTTTCCATTGCCTCCTTCCAATGCCCCAAATTCCAATATACTTCGCCCAATCCTTCGTAGGCGCGTGTATGCGATTTTTCTAAGTTGAGAATCGCGATAAACTTCTGCTCCGCTTTTTCATATTCTTCCTGTTCCAACAGCGCATCCGCTTCTTCTAATGACTTCGTAATAAACTCGACTTTTTTTGTGCCAGAGAGCATCCGCATTTGTACTGTTTGCCGATAATGCTTCTCGAGCTCGACAAGACGGTGGTACCGTTCTAAGACCATGGTCCGAACCCCATTCCATAACGGAACAAGGTAATGCGAGGTGGTCTGATACCATCGTGAAAACGTGCGTTCGATGCGCTGGCTCATAATTTCTTGCTTGCGGAGATGCTCCTTTTCATGCTGATGAAGGTCGGTAAAGCGCACGAACCAATGACCGCGATGTTGCCATACCAACCAAGCCATCGTCGCGATGGATGCGACGAATAAAAGTTCTACGAGTCGAATGAGAATGTTCATAGCGCGTTAAGGAATCATGGCGTGGAGAAGCTTTGCGCATCCCTCTCCACTATAGCTGGCGCGCCCCACCAATACGCCGTCGACATTTGGAACTTGTACAATGGATCGAATGGTCGATGCGTCGACGGCCCCGCCGTACAACACACCAACCGACACGCTCCGGGCACCACTCCACCGACGCAACCAGCGCACAATTTCGGCATGGACTTCGGCGATGACAGTAAGGCTTGCGGGTTTTTTTGCGCCGATAGCCCACAAGGGTTCGTACGCCACCAAACACTTAACTGTCGGAAGTTTCTTTAATGACTTCAAACCTCCTTCTAACTGCCGACGGATCACCACAAACGTTTCTCCTGCTGTTCGTTGAGTTTTCGTTTCTCCAATACACAGAATGGGACGCAAACCCATCTGATGTGCGCACAACATTTTTTGCGCAATGTGCGCATCTGTTTCGCCCTGATGAATCCGTCGCTCCGAATGTCCAATAATCACATGCGAACAACCCAGTGCACGAAGGTCTGCGGCCGAGACTTCACCGGTGGCCGCACCGTCGATCACCCCGGCACAATCCTGTGCGCCGATCATGACACCGCTGTACGCCTCGCGCACACTTTGAAGCGCCACAAACGATGGACAGACCACTCCATGCGCACGGAGCTGAGGTGTTGTATGCTCCATAAGAGCCTTCACTTCATGTAACGCGCTCTGAAGGGGTACCCCCATTTTCCAATTAGCGACGAGGAGTGGTTTTTTCATATGATTTAACAAAATCACGTCGCGCACTGTCCTTTGAAGCGCGACGCGTGAGCTTACGTTTGATTGCTGGGAATAGGCAGCGTACTATTGATCCATTCTAAAATCGCTCGAGCTTCTTGAAACCTCGCATCAAATGTTTTTGCCCCAAGGACGACCACAATGAATCGATGCCCCTGAACAGATTGGGCAGCAACGGCGACGTGATACTGCGCTTCGGGGATAAATCCTGTCTTGCCGCCTTCGATCGTAAGATCCCCTTGCATAGCCTTGGGATGAATCAATTCATTCGTATTGATCACACGTTTATGTCGGACGATCTTCCCCGTACGATCATAGAACGGCCATGTATACTGGGGCTTAGAAATGACCGATCGAATCTCGGGACGCTCCAACGCTTTTTGTAAGATAACCCCAATGTCCAGCGCTGACCCCACGGTGGTTGGTATAAGCCCCGTGGGGTCCGTAATGACTGTGGTAGAAAGACCCCACTGTTGCGCTAATGCGTTCATTTCAGAAGTCAATTGTTTCGATGAAAGCCCCACAACCCGTCCTAACGCCATCATGCCGGTATTGGAAGATCGGATCAACGTCGCGGCGAACAAATCCGCAAACGTCAGACGATTGCCCAAGTCGACAACCTGTTCTCCTTCGCGAATATCTTCGGGAAGGATTTCAACCATTGCTTTCCAATCCTGAACATGATCGACCACAACAATTGCCGCTAACAGCTTGGTAAGGCTGGCTAACGGCATCGGCACAGTACTTTGGCGCTCTTGGAGTATCTCACCGGTATCTTCATTCATGATCAAAAAACTTTTATTCGTTAATGATTTTTCAAGCGCTTCCGGCAACGCGGGGCGCAGTATGGCTTGCGTTGGAGCGGGCTCTAAATGCGCTGTTGGACGCACAAACTCAACAGCATCTTCAATCACAGGGACCTCAATAGCCGCTGAGACCACACTCCCCATAACAGGCAGAGATCGAACCGACCGTTCCAATCGGATACCGATGGTCGTTATTAATAGGATGGCTGATAGGATAATTAACTGATGTTTCATAGCCCTGTGTGAACTTGTTCCAACGCCGCGATCAATGTAGGATGGTTATGGAGTGCCTGATACTCCGGAAGTTCTTCGACACTGCCTAACCCCAAATGTCGCAAACAATCCATTGTAATACTGTATTCGCGTTCGTAGGGTGAGATTTCTTCGTCGGTCTCGATGAGACCGCGTACCAGGAGATTACGAATAATCAGCGCACAATTAACTCCACGAATCTGGTCGAGTTCTGCCCGGCGAATAGGTCCGCGGTATGCGATAATCGTGAGTGTTTCCAATGCCGGGCGGGTGAGCTCTCCCGAAAGCTCATCGCGATACAGAAGCCCGACAATATTGGCAAACTGAGGATGGCTCGTTAATTGCAATTGGCTCCCCTGTCGAAGGAGTTGGATCCCTCGCTGTTGGGATTGATACCAGACTCGTAATTCTTCGGCTGCCTCTTCAACTGCTTCAATGGTCACATGGAGTAACTCTGAGCATTTCTTTATGGTGAGTGGCTTACTGGCGACAAACAACATCGCCTCAAGCTGCGTGGTAAGAGGCGCTGTCATACCGGGGAATGCGATGAAATCGTCATATCGCCGTACGCATCCGCCTGTTCAATACGAATATGCCTCTGTTTAACCAGCTCTAATAATGCCAAAAAACTGACAATCATTTCGGTTTTATTCTCTCGAGAGCCCACGATACTCGAAAACTTTAATTGTAGTTCTTTGGTGAGCCGATAGGTAATGTTCTGGATAGTTTGTTGAAGGCTAATCGCCCGATCCACTAATTGCCGAAAGACGGTTTTGGGAGGAATAATACTATGGATCACACTCATCATCAGGGCTCGGAGATCTCCAACCGCAAGGCTCTGTGGCGGACGAAATTGTGCCACCCATTCCATTGCTGGCTTGGGTCGGGGGAACGCATGTGTTGGTGAAGACCATAATTGAGCCATAACTGTAGTCTTTTGATGATACAGCTGATACATCTTCAACTGTTCTGCTAATGTCGGGCCTTCCTCTGGAACATCTTCGAATGTTGGAATAAGAGTCCGCGACTTGATGAGTAATAGTTTCGAAAGAATCACGAGGTAATCAGCCACTTCTTCCAATGGAATCGAAACGCTTTCGTAGACAAATCGGCTGTATTGTTCTGTTACACGCGCCAATGCAATGTCATTGATTTCTAACTTCTCGGCTTCGATCATCTGTAAAAGAAGATCCAGGGGGCCCTCGAATTGGTCAATCTTGATCGGGTTCATACCCTGGCTTTCTTTTTGGCCAATTTCTTGATCTTCTTTCCCGATTCAGAAAACGCTGCAATACTCGCCGCTGTTGCCTTCCATAATTCTTTACCGCTCATTTCCAATGAATGTTCAAATGAGCTACTGGGCACCATCACCTTTTTTACTGCCAGTAAACTTTTTTCCATCATCACGGGAATATTTTTATACAGCACCCCAAACGGCGTTAATGCCGCCTTTTTAATCTGAAGGACCTTCTGTTGAACATGTTCTTTTGCGATTTCGATCTTCTTGGCCTTTAATAATTTTTTGAGCTTCGAAAGGTCCACGCGCCGGTGTCCTGGCAACACCACGATCAGATGCTTCCTATCCGCGATAATAAGAATAGATTTTGCGACCGTGTCGAGTTTCTTTTTCAATGTTTGCGCTACGTCGTAGGCCGTATACACGGTTTTGTGTTCGATAATCGCGTATTTAATTTTGGAAGTATCGAGGTGTGTTAATAATTTTTTCGAGATAGCCATACGATTATTGTGTTAATGGCAATGTCTGTTGTACGCCGCGGAATTTTTTGGCCACACGCTTTCCCTCCGGAGTCAGGCGTACTTCATGAATAAACCACTTATGTTCCGTTCTGACACCATGGCCGATTAATAGTCCGTGATCAATGAGCCGCTCCAGACTTTTTGTGACTGTATTCTGTGCATCACGATAACTCATGTCCCGTTCTTGACCTAATTGAGCATACCATTGCTCCAATAGTATTTTCTGAAGTCTACCCTTACGATCCAAGCACCGGAGGAGAATTAACTTTTGGAGTGTGCTTAATCGTGGCATATGCATTATTCACCTCGAATCTTGATATGGAGCTCGCGCAACTGACGCTCATCGACAACGCTCGGTGCGCCCATCATCACGTCTTCGGCCTTTCCATTTTTCGGGAAGGCCGTAATCTCCCGGATGTTGGGCTCGTCTCGCAGGAGCATGGTCAACCGCTCAATCCCGGGGGCAAATCCGCACTCGGGTGGAGCGCCAAATTCGAATGCTCGGATCATGGCCCCAAATTTTTCATCGACTTGTTCGCGTTTGTACCCGGCAATCTCGAACGCGCGATACATAATCTCGGGTGTCACATTTCGAACCGCACCACTTGAAAGCTCAACGCCATTACAGACGATATCGTATTGATACGCCAAAATGGTGAGCGGATCTTGATCATTCAAGGCTTCAAGCCCCCCTTGTGGCATTGAAAATGGGTTATGACAAAAATCCACCTTTTTCTCTTGCTCGTTATACTCAAACATAGGGAAGTCAACAATCCAGCAATACGCCATGATCGAATTGTCGATGAGGTTCAATCGTTTCCCCAGCTCTGACCGTACGGCGCCCAGCGACCCCGCGACGACATTTTTTTCTCCGGCGCCAAAAAATATAATGTCCCCGGGTTTTGCGTCCAACTCTCGAATGAGTTCTGTGGTCAAATTATCCCCTAAAAATTTTATAATCGGAGATGTCGGACCATCCTCTTTGACAATAATATAAGCAAGCCCCTTGGCCTTGTTCTTACGCGCCACCTCGGTGAGTTCATCAATCTGCGAACGCGTCATGCCAGAGGCCCCTGTTGCGCAGATAGCGCGCACCACACCTCCGGCTTTTGCGGCGTCGCTGAAGACCGAAAAATCACACTCCCCCACCAGACTCGTCACATCTTGGATTTCCAACCCAAATCGGATATCGGGTTTATCCGTTCCGTATTTTTCCATCGCTAGGGCAAATGGAATACGAGGAAATGGTTTTTTAAAAATCGTTTTTTTGGTTAAGCTTTCCGTGAGCTCAATAAAGAGTGGTTCCATGAGGACGAAAAATTCTTCTTGTGTCATGAAACTGGTTTCGACATCGAGTTGATAGAATTCTCCAGGGCTCCTGTCTGCCCGCGCATCTTCGTCGCGCATACACGGCGCAATTTGAAAATACCGATCAATCCCACCCACCATCAAGAGCTGTTTGTATTGTTGCGGCGCTTGCGGGAGCGCATAAAATTTACCCGGATGGAGTCGAGAAGGCACTAAAAAGTCGCGCGCACCTTCGGGAGAGGACACGGTGAGAATCGGCGTTTCTACTTCAATAAAACCTTGATTCACCATCCACTGTCGGATAAACAATGTCAGACGAGAGCGAAATTCTAAATTTTCCAACATCCGACGACGGCGAAGATCAATAAAACGGTACTTCAAACGAAGGTCTTCATTAACCGTATCTGCGGTATCCCCTTCTGTTGGCCGAAAACGCACTTCAAATGGAGGAGTTTTACTCGAATTGAGAATTTCGACCGCACTCACACGCACTTCAATCGTGCCGGTTAACAGAGCGGGGTTGACCATTTCCTTCGGGCGTTCATCCACACGGCCTTCGACACGCACTACAAATTCATCGCGCAATTTTTCGGCAATCTCCCATGCCGCTTGATTGACCGTTGGATTAAATACGACTTGTGTGATGCCGTACCGATCGCGCAAATCAATAAAAATAAGCCCCCCGTGATCACGGCGGCTGTTGACCCACCCAGAAAGGGTGACGTTTTGAGCGATGTGTTGAGCGGTTAACTCTCCACAGGTATGTGAACGGAACATATGATTCAACAGAATCATGCCGCGCACTGTCCTTTGAAGCGCGGCCTATTTCTTGATGACAAATTCCATTAACAAGTGTCCTCTATTATACTGAAATGAGGTAAATAAAGCAAACGACTGTGGATTGTCACAGTCGCGATGGATTTTTTTTGACGGCCTACCACAACAGGCAATCCTAAGCTCTTCTATTGCGAAATCTGATCCGTCTGATGCTTTTGAATCAGGGGGAATTCTTGATGGGCTTTCATCCAGCCCCGCCAGTACTCTACGTCATCGAGTTCAAGAATGGAACCTCCCCCATTGGGCGCCATGCGGCTAATGGCTTCGGCAATCAAGGGAGCAATGCAGACTTCGCGAATACTGGAACCGGACGGAATCGTGGTGGGGAGCTGAAACCGTACCGTATCCGAAACAATAATCGCTTTCGGGTTGGTGGCAAACAATTTTTCCCACGCAGAGCCCGAAAAAATTCCATGACTGGCAACATACACCACTTCTTTGGCGCCTTTTTTCAAAAGCGCTTTCCCCGCATTCACCATGGAGCTTCCACTGGCAATTTCGTCGTCGACAATCACGGTGGGACCCTTGGGGGTTCCCACAATATCGACAATCCGCGCTTCGCCGCGCGCGTCCCGTTTTTTCCATATCGACACCAAATGTGAGCCTTCAAAATGTTTGATGTACGGTGTGGCCAACTCCCCACCCTTTAGGTCAGGGCTAGAAAATGTGAGCGCCTTACTGCGCGGATAAATTTCTTCGAGTGCTAAGAGTAACAGCGGAGTGACATTGAGCATGGTCATCGGGATAGAAAAAAATCCTTGAATCGCCGGATTATGAATATTCACCGTTGTGACCCCGGTCGCACCGATCACCTGGAGAATGTCCGCCTTGCTACGGGCAATAATCGGCACACGCGGATAATCTTCTTTGTCACTGCGAGCATATCCAAAATACGGGATCACCACATCGATGGATGCCGCACCCGAAAGGCGCGCCGCGGCAATCAACTGCTCGAGTTCGGCGTACGTCGTGTTTGTGTCGCCGTCGGTGGAGCCTAAAATACACACATTCTTCCCCCGGACATCTTCCCCGAGTTGGATGCGAAATTGCCCTAAGGCATAGCGTTCAATCGCCACCGGCGAAAGCGGAACGCCTAAAAGGTCGCCCACGCGCTGTGCCCAGGCTGGCTGAGTGGAAAGACTAAAAAGTTTGAGAGAGATCATACATCATTGAGTAAATGCCCATTGTCCCCATCGCTCCACCTTGGAATCCCATTCGCGATGGAACAGAAGGTATGAACGAATAATATTCTGAATTGTCCGAGATTGCAACACTCGTATGGGGATTTCTTGGTACGGCTGCTGTTGGAGGGTCATGAGTGCAGAACGCTGTTCTGGAGTGACTTCCCATTTCTGATTTCCCACTTCAATCTTCCCCGCACCACGATCATCATCGAATCGCAAGTGCCACCCTAATAACGAAAGGGATCGCAATGGAAATGCCCACCGAACAACCATCGGAGGAACACCCGCTTCCAACGCCATAAGGCTATCGACCAATAATTCCCAAGCAGGAAGATCGGTAAAATCTTCTTTCATCCAACGATCATAGTGTTCTAAGAGCGCGGAAGCAACAGCCAACCGTTGAAGATTGTTTCGAATCGTTGGGAATGATTGCTCTATTTGGGCGGCAGTGATGGTATCAAAGCGTTTCCCATGAACAAACGTCACGCTACTCAACATCCCTTCTCGCAGATGACCCGCCAGCTTGCTACGAACCTTTTGCATGCCTCGCCCCACCACTACAAGCTTTCCATAATCTTTGGTGTAGAGAGTGATCATTCGGTCGTATTCGCGAAACGGCCGAATGCGGAGGGTGATGGCGAGAGTCGTTTGCATACGAGAAAGATAAGTAAATTAGGCTAGGTTGTCGATCGGGCTTATCTCGCTTATTTTACTTGTCTTGCTTATCTTGCTTGCTAAGGTAGCTATCCAGTATCAGCATCGCCGCCACCGCATCGCGCTGCCCAGAACCACCAAATTCTTTTTTCAGTGCATCGGCACCTTTACTGCTCAGGCGTTCGTCCTGCCACACGATAGACGTAAGAGGTAAGTCGTAAGTCGTAAGAACCTTGACGAACTCCTCGGTCTTTTTTTCTATCTCTGTTTTGTCACTTCCGCGCATCGCCTTTGGTCGACCCACCACAACGACATCAACGTATTCTTTCCGAATCACGTCAACCACTTTTGAGATTTGAGATTTGAGATTTGAACTTTCCAGCGTTCCATATGGAACGCTGGGCGTTTCATCCGTCGCAATGGCTAACCCAATTCGAACTGTTCCAAAGTCGATACCCAGATACGTCATAACGCCCTCGTCATTTCGAGCTACAGCGAGAAATCTCACCTCTCGACGATGAGATCTCTCGGCAAGCTCGAGATGACGACGATTAGGCCATTGTTAAGATCTCCACCCCATCTTTCGTGACAACAACGGTGTGCTCCCAATGCGCCGACAGACTTCCATCAGCCGTGACGGCCGTCCACCCGTCGCTCAAGATGTCAACGTCCCCGCGGCCCACGGCCACCATAGGTTCAATCGCTAAACACATCCCTGGCCGTAATGTGTAATTCGGAAACCGGCGGTCCACAAAATTTGGAATCTGCGGCTCCTCATGAAGTTTTTTTCCAATCCCGTGTCTCACAAAATCACGGACAATCGAAAATCCGTGCTTCTCCACAATCGTCTGGACTAACCGACCAATGTCGCGCACACTCATCCCGGGCGTGAGCTGGGCGATACTGCTCTCGCACGCTTGGCGCGTGATATCAATGAGCGTTCGCTTGCGCGCATCGATATCCCCCACCGGCACGGTCACGGCCATATCCAAAAACATCCCATTGTCGCGCGGAAAGATGAGCCCCGAATCAATACTGAGGATGTCGCCATTTTTGAGCACGCGAGCGGGCACCGCCGGCGCATGAACGACTTCGTCATTCAGACACGTGCAGAGGCTGGCCGGAAACGGCATCACACCCTCTTGATTTTTATACCCCAAAAAAGCGCTGCGGCAGTCGAGTTGGCCCAAGCGCTTGTTAAAATGATCTTCCAAATCTTTCGTGGAGATCCCGGGCTCCACCATCTGGCGCAACTCGTTCATGAGAAGCGCTAAGAGCCTCCCCCCTTCGCGCATTGTCCAAATTTCTTGATCGGTTTTGATAGAAATCATAACACTGATAGTGTGCCGGAGTTTTACTGTTTCGTCAAAAGGAGTCGTTGTAAAATTTATTCACTGAGCTTGTCGAATGTGGTAAATTTTACAATGGCCTTCGACAGGCTCAGGCAATATTATCGCCAAGCGTAAACGTCTGCATCGGCGTATACTCCGGCCCGCCTTTTTTCAAGTCCGACTCGAACAAGATCAATGTATCCACGGGCACGATCGGTTGTGCACGCTTAAACATTTCGAGCTTAATATCATCCGCCGCCCGTGGATCGTTGAAACGTGCCACGGTCACATGCGCTGTAGGGCCATGGGCCTGACTTCTCATTCCTAAGTTCTCGCGAATCCCAGCTTGGATTGCTGCCACGAGTGTTCGAAATTCTTCACTGGGTTTGAAGGAAAGCCACACCATCCGCGGCGGCTTGTTGGGCGGACCAAATTGGAGTTCCCCCATCTCTAATTCAAATTGGTGAATATCGCTTATGGTGTTCTGGAGACAATCCACCAATTCCCCAATTTTTTCGTCTTCCACAGCGCCAAAAAAATGCACGGTAATGTGCAAGTTCTCTTTGTGGCTCCAACGCACATTAGGAACGTCGTGAACACCTTGAAATTTCGTGATCGCCGACACAATCGGTGGCGGCAACGGGATAGCGAGAAACAGGCGGTGGGCTTTCATAAAAGTACCCTCTCTTGAGAGAGGACGTATTTCTGCGCGGAGAGCAGCGGGGTTGAACCGCCTTCGCTTTCGCGAAACAATAGGTGTCAGCTATTGTCCAGCACCGGCTGGAAATACTCTCCACTACTCATCCGCGCGTGGTGAGTATATCATGTTTCTAAAAAACAAAAATAGCCCCGAGATCATCGGGACTATTTTTTGTTCCGCGTTGCGGAAGCAGTTTCAATAGCTGACACCTAAAAATAGAATAGCAGAATGATTGTATTTTGTCAAATTGAAACACCTCGGATTCTGCAATCCCTCTGGATTAGAATCTTTCGATGGATGTTGGGAGTTCTTAAGTTTTAAGATGAATTTTTCACCCCACACACGTTGAAATTCCTCGCGGAGTAATTTAAGATCTTCTTCGAAGAACATATGATTCAACAGAATCACGTCGCGCAATTGTCCTTTGAAGCGCGACGTGTGTAGGTAAAGAATGGGAGATGTCAAGTATAGCAAGCAAGAAATTAAAAATGCAACAATGGCGGGGGTGCCCCCCCTCCGCTCTGGCCACCGCAGCGTGCGGGGTCCCGCC
>ORMF011469531.1_pt1 | contig 23203 bp, 16 predicted proteins | sample 1779871 | NCBI WGS metagenome assembly ORMF01 (sample SAMEA104232316, study PRJEB22302) | groundwater metagenome | biome: forest; feature: aquifer; material: groundwater | place: USA | collected 2011-08-07 | depth 5.4 m | reverse complement strand
TCGACAACAGCATTTCTTCGCGTCTTGCCAGCTTCAATTTCGACTCACCCATCGGGTGACTCCTCAAATTCGTCGTAAGACCACAGTTTGCCGCCTTTCCCGCAGCTTGGCTCAGCGGCAACTCGGGTTTTTAGGTTGAAAGCGCCAACCCGATAGACAAGCCGCAGAACCTTGCCGATGGCAATGGACTTTACCTCTGCATTCCCAAAGCGCCGAAACCACCGACCTACAGGTGTATTTCTGTGGCCGACGGGTTGATGCTGGCTTCTGCTTTATCATCAACACTGAGAGGCTGTGCTCGATATGTGCTGGCGCGGCTTTGATGCCATCGCGTTCCTGTCCCTGCTACAGATGACTTTTCATGTCCATGTTCTGGTGCAGGACGCGCATGATCTGAATGCCTTTGTCCTTTGGCAGGTAAAACACGACGTGTGACTCATATTCGAGCCGCCGCAAACCCGGCGAGAGTTCGCTCGCGCTGCGACCCTGCATCGGGTTTTCCGCAAGACTCCCGAATCGCTCATGCAAACCGGTGAGATACTCCCGCGCCTTCTTCAGGCCGAAATTGAGAATCGTGTATTCGTAGATTTGCGAGAGATCGACAGCGGCCTTCGCGGAAAGGCTATAGACGGCCATTCGATCTCAATCGGAGTTCGACTTCCTCCATGATCTGCGGCACAGTCCGATCACTCTCGCCGCTGTCCAAGCCTTCTTGAATGGCGGCCTTGAGGGTCTGAAACTTCGCGTTTTGTTCCTGGTCACGGCGGATCAGGTCGCGAAAATACTCACTATCATTGGTGTAATCGCCGCTGGCGATTCTTCCCTTAACCCATGCGTCTTGCTGGTCGGAAAGGGTGATGGTCTTTCGAGTGGTTGCCACTGTTCGTCTCCAATAGGGATTTTAATCATACAATTGGTGCAATATAACATACTATTGAGAACGCCGCAAAACCCCAGCCTTGTCTTTGCTCACCGTCGCCTGAATTGCCACGATCAAGTCCGCACCCTGGTCACGGGCGTTACTGACGCGGGTGCTGATCCGGTGAAAATGACGCGGGTGCTGATCCGGTGAAAAGCAATCGCGTCGTCGGGGTTCGGTTGCAGCAGTTCCATGGCTTTACCGGCGTCGGTCAGCGATCCACCAAGCCACTGCTCGGCCCGTTCAGGTGGCAGCACGAACGCCATGCGATCATGAATCTTGCTAAATGCCGTGTTAATCACCGCGCTGCCCGGCAGGCCTCGGCTAACCGCCGATATCCGAACTTCAATAGTAAGGTTTCAATTTGCGATGCCTATGACACTTCGCAATCATTTCATGCAGACACGCCACAATTACCGCAGAATTACCCCGTTATGCGAATCGTGGCGTTGCAGGATGGCATGTGACAGTCCAACCGGCAGCTAAGTCATTAAACGAAGGGTGGGGCGAGATGGGCGAAACGAAGAACAATCGATTCCTAAAGTATTTCCCGCTGCTTATTGAAGCACTCCGCTCGACGGACCCGAGGGCCATGGGACCAGCAGAGGCTATGGCGTGGATCAGGGCGAAGGTCGACGTGCCGGCAGACGACCTAACGCGGCATATCTTAAACGGAAAGCAATCAATCTTCGAGAACGATGTCCACTGGGCGCGCTTCTATCTGGTTAAGGGTGGTCTCATCGCCAATTCAAAGCGCGGTTTTTGGGGCTTAACGCCGGAAGGCCGCACCTCGCAGCTAACGCCCGAGGAGACATGGAATATTTACATTCGTATCCGCGACGCTAACCGGCCTGGCGCCTCCAAGAGCGAAGAAGACGTACCCGCCCCCGCGGACGATAACGATGAGGACGAAAGTTCAAACTGGTTCGTCGGGGCGGTCTGGGATGAAAATCAGGATCAGACGCCTCGCTTTCTCGCAGATGGGATCTGGGAGAACGGATACGACGAAAAATTCTCTGATCTCGTTAGGCGTATGAAACCGGGCGACCGGATCGCAATTAAGGCGGGCTTCGTGCAAAAGCGGAATCTTCCGTTCGACGTCGGCGGAAAGTCTGTATCTGTCATGCGCATTAAAGCGACCGGCGTGATCGTCGAAAACCTTAATGATGGTCGGAGGGTAAAAGTAGCGTGGGACCCATCCTTCCCGCCGCGCGACTGGTATTTCTACACATACCGAACTACCATCGTCGAGGCCGACATGGAGACCGAGTACGCGGGCCGTTTGGTCGACTTCACATTCCAGCGTAAGCCGCAGGACTACGCCTGGTTCCTTGCGCAGCCCTATTGGTCCGAGAAGTACGGTGCCCCGAAGATACCCGTAGCCGGGCCTTTGGTAGAACATGTGGGTACCGATGACAGCGAACTCGTCGAGGTCGAAATGGAACCGACCTATACCGTTGACGACATCATCGCGGATGGGTGTTTTTTTACGCGCGATGAACTCGCCAACATCCTTGATCGCTGGCGCTCGAAGAAGAACATCGTTCTACAAGGGCCGCCGGGCACGGGGAAAACGTGGCTTGCGAAGCGTCTCGGCTTCGCACTCGTGGGTTCGAAGGACCGCGAGACAACCCGAACCCGACTGCGTGCCGTGCAGTTTCATCCCTCGCTCGCCTATGAGGACTTCGTGCGCGGGTGGCGGCCTGACGACGACGGGCGGCTGTCCCTGGTAGATGGCATCCTAATGCAGGCGATTGAAGCTGCAGCGAGCGAACCGGATCGTCCGTTCGTGCTTGTCGTCGAGGAGATCAACCGTGGGAATCCGGCTCAGATCTTCGGCGAGATGCTTACGCTTCTGGAGGACACGAAGCGCAGCCCCTTTGAGGGGATAGAACTTGCCTATCGGAAGGCCCCCGGTGAGCGCGTCCATGTACCTAAGAACCTTTATGTTATCGGTACGATGAACATCGCGGACCGTTCGCTTGCTATCGTTGACCTCGCGCTGCGTCGTCGCTTCGCCTTCATCGATCTCGAACCAAGGTTTGGGCTTGCCTGGCGAACCTGGTGCACAATCCGCGGCCTTGAGGAAGAGATCCTCACGGAGATCGAAACCCGGATCAATGCGCTTAACGCAGACATCGCCGTCGCCACTTCCCTCGGTCCACAATTCCGGATCGGGCATTCGTACGTGACACCGAACAGCGACGAGAAGATCCTTGACGGTCGCGCATGGTTTTATGCCAAGGTTGAGACCGAGATTGGCCCTCTCCTCGACGAGTACTGGTACGACTCCCTGGAGATGGCAAAGGCGGCGCGGGCGAAGCTCCTCGCGGGGCTGGCTTAATGCTCGTAGCAGCTGAGGCGGTCGCAGATCAGGGTGAACGCCTGATCGGCCGCATTCCGGTCCGAAATCTCTGGCTCCTGATGCTCTACGCGTCGGATTTGACGCGAGTTGGAGTACCTTTCAACGCGCTCCTGGACGATGATCTCGACGAATTGCCGGATCTAATTGCGCGCCTGTTGGCCGACAACGTGGAACGCCGGCTTCGCCGGAACCTGACTCGCGGCTACCGTCATAAAGAGATGGTGCTCGCGAGGGTCCGTGGCCGCATCAATATCCTGACGACCGAAGCGCGCCAACTTCTCTCAAGAGGGGAAGTCTTCTGCCGCTTCGAGGAGTTGACCATAGACACCCCGCGCAACCGACTTGTCTGCGCGGCTCTTAATCTAATGGTACGACTTGTCCGCAGCAAAGAACTGGCACACCGATGCCGATCTCTGGCGGCTGACCTCGCGCGGGCTGGGGTAGGTAGGATGCGGCCGTCGCGTGCCGACCTCGTGACCGACCAAATCGGGCGGAACGATGCGGCCGACCGTTTCATGGTCGCACTCGCGCGGCTCACCTTCGATCTAGCGCTTCCCACTGAAATTGCCGGCTCGACATCCTTCGTCGCTCCAGATCGGGAAGAAGTATGGGTGCGTCGGCTATTTGAAAAGGCGGTACTCGGGTTCGCGCATGTTGAATTGGAACCGCTAGGGTGGTCTGTACGTGGCAGCATTCCTCTCGACTGGCAAGTCTCGTTCGGCTCGGACGGACTCGCCGCAATCCTTCCTCGCATGGTGACCGATATCGTACTTGACCCGCCTGGCGCCAGTAGACGCATGGTAGTAGACACGAAGTTCACGTCAATCTTGACGACCAACCGCTTCTTCGATGCACGCCTAAAGAGCGGCTATCTCTATCAGATGTACGCGTACCTTCGATCTCAGGAGGGTCGCGACCTACGATGGGATGGAGCGGCTGGCCTGTTTCTGCACCCGGCGGTCAACGCGTCACTCCGTGAGCGGGTCGTAATCCAGAACCACTCGATTAGCTTCGCTACGGTCGACCTTAGTGGTGAGGCCGCAGCCGTCAGGAATGAGTTGAGGAGCCATTTTTGCATCTTTGCTGAAGACCCGGCTGCATGAACCTTAGAAAGCCAACCAGAGTCTGTGGGCCTTCGTCGAGCGCGAGTGTCTGGAATGGCGGAACTCAGCTGGATGCAAGCTACCGTGAAATGCGTCTGCATTGCAGTTAGAAGCTTTCTTCCATGGATGATCTGGGGCGCTCTTGCGGCATTGCCGGTGGCGGGCTGCTGACACGGTAGAGCATCCAGAATCAATTTGTTGGCCTCTTACGCAAGGGGAGGCTCGCGCACGGTGTAGCCAGGATGTGGGAGAACGATAGACAAACATAAATCTACGTGCGGGTATCCACATCTAGGGAAGGTGACGGTATATGCGACGCCAAACAATGCCATTCAGTCAAAAACACTACGCCCATGCTCGCCTATGACGAAAATCAACGGGGTCGCGCGCTATATCGAGAGCCTACAGCACTACGGTGCATAGTCTCCAATAGAAAGTGACAAATCGCGAGAAGGCTAAGCGCGGCTGCGGCGCTATGTAGCCGTTAGCTACATAGCGGGTCAACATCCGTTTCAATACGTTAGAGCAGCGTCGGACTAGTGTTTCCGCGCGTCTTCTTCGGCTTTCTTCTTTTCTTCCTCCGCTTTCGCTGCATCGATCCGCAATCCTTCGACTTTCGCTCCAACGGCCCGCAATGGTTCGGCCCTTGCTGCCGCGGCCTTGGCCGCTTCGGCTTTCGCTGCATCGGCCCGTGATGCTTCGGCTTTTGCTGCCGCGGCCTTGGCGGCTTCGGCTTTCGCGGCGTCAGCCTTGGCTGCGTCGGCTTTCGCTGCATCGGCACGCGATGCCTCAGCTCTTGCTGCGGCGGCCCTGGCGGCTTCGGCTTTCAAAGCGTCGACTCTAGCTGCTTCAACTTTTGCTGCATCGATCCGTGATGTTTCGGCTTTTGCTGCCGCGGCCCTGGCGGCTTCGGCTTTCAAAGCGTCGACCTTGGCTCCTTCGGCCTTCGCTGCATCGATCCGCGATGTTTCGGCTCTTGCTGCGGCGGCCTTGGCAGCTTCGGCTTTCGCGGCGTCGGCTCTAGCTGCTTCAACTTTTGCTGCATCGATCCGTGATGTTTCGGCTTTTGCTGCCGTGGCCCTGGCGGCTTCAGCTTTCAAAGCGTCGACCTTGGCTCCTTCGGCCTTCACTGCATCGGCCCGTGATGTTTCGGCTTTTGCTGCGGCGGCCTTGCCGGCTTCGGCTTTCAAAGCGTCGGCTTTAGCCGCATCGGCCTTCGCTGCATCGATCCGCGATGTTTCGGCTTTTGCTGTCCCGGCCCTGACGGCCTCGGCTTTCGCGGCGTCGGCTCTAGCTGCATCGGCCTTCGCTGCATCCGTTTTTGCTGCATCGCCGTTGGCCGCCTCGGCTCTTCGCGCATCCGGCGACTTGCCGGCCGGCGGGGTCGCCGGCGGCGGTGCGGTCGGAGCCGGCGCCTGGACCGCGGTCACCACGCTGATCTTGGGCGCCGCTACTGCCGGTGCAGCGGGTTTCAGTTGTTTGCGCTGTATTTCGTCGATCGGCGCTCCTGGCTTGGCGACCAGTTGCTGCTGCTGGACGGCAAAGGCGACCGGTGGTGGTGGCGGCGCGGTGCGGGCGACGACGGCTCGCTCACGGGACGGAGGCTTGGCGCCCGCGGTGGGGGCGCCGCCGCTCACGCTTTGCTGCACCGGTGCCACCGTGGCAACATGCACTACCGCCGCGCTCGCGGCCGCTTCTCTCGGTACCGGCACCGCCGCCCTGGCCACCGGCTGCGATTGCACGAACGCCTGCGCCGGCACGGCGACCACCGCGCCCGTCACCTGCTGATTGACATAAACCACCTTGGTCACGTTGGTGACATTGGTGACGTTGGTGGTGTTGTAGACGTTGGTAATGGTAGCGGGGGCGATCACTGCGTTGCTGCGGTTGATATAGTCGAAATAACCGCGGCTCACCGGATAGGAGGGCTGATAGACTTCGCGCGGCGCCAGCGGAAACCAGCCGACGACGGCGGCGATGGTGCTGCCGACGGAGAGCGAGACCTGAAAATTCTTGCCGCCGACAAATGCCACCAGCGCCGGCGCATACACGGCCTGCTCGCGCGGCGGACCCGGGACCCATCCCCAGGAGCCCCTGATGTTGGCCCAGCGGCCGTAATGAGACACGGCGTAACCCCAAGGCGCATCATCCACCCAAGTCCAGCCCCAAGGGTCGACCCAAGCCCAATGGCCGTCGTGGTAAGGGGTCCAGCCAGAGGCCACGCGAGTCGGCGTCCAGACGCTGCCGTAGTTCGGGTCGGAACGCCAGGTGCCGTTGGCGTCGAGGTCCTCATAGCCGACCACTTCCGGCGAAACATAACGCGCGGACGGCGAATTATCGCCGCGGCGGTCGCGTTCGCGCGCCCAGCGGTCCATGTCGTCATCGCGCCGCGCCGCCAAGACGTCATAATCGGAGAGGCCGGTGCCAAAAAAGCGATACCCTTGCTGCGAATTGACTGCATACGACGCGCCTTCGCCATACACCTCGGCCTGGCCGCTTTGCACCCTGACGGCAGTGGCGTCGTCGTTCGGTTCCACATCGACGCGATATTCGCCCGGACGGCGCAGGGTGAAGGCGAGATTGGGCGTATCCACTTCAAAAGCCTGATTTGGCCCCAATCGGCGCACCCGCACTTTCAGCGTGCCTTGTGAAAGCTGCACCTGCGCGATGCGATCGTCGAGATTGAGCAGGGTCACGCTGGTGTACGCGCCCAAGCGGATCGCCGCGCCGCCGACCTGCAACTCGGCGCGCGAATTGGCGTCCACCCACAGGCGGTCGCCGCTGGTCAGCGGCCGGTTGACCACAGCCCGCACCCAATCGGGCTGGCCGGCCGGCGAGAAACTCACCGTACCACTGATATAGCCCAGACGCGCCGCGCGCGAAGGTGGCTCCGCCCAGACCCAGCCGCTCATGGCGAGCGCCGCGATACCAACCAGCAAGACCCAGAGCCGCGGGCGGGAAGCTTGCATGTGCATGGGGATAGCTGACATAGGTGCGCCTCGAGACAATTCAAATAGCCAACGGAAAAGCCCGCGGCGACATTCCGCAACGAGTCACGCAAGCGTAACGCCGCAGCACCAGAGCTTCGCGAGCTACCCTGTCATCATCTGTCTCGAATCGAGATTTCTCTGTACGATGGCGCACGTATCGAGGATTATTATTACAACGCATCGTGCGTTTTACCCGGATTTGAACATTTCGCAGAGCCTTCACTAGCGTGGTTCTTGCGGCAAAGAAAGCGCAGATATGCGAAAAAAAACGACCGTCGCCGGCGCTTGCCTTGCTGAACAAGGAGTCGTCAATGCAATCGAGGAAACCACGAATTTTCTACGGCTGGTACATCGTGCTCGCGGCGTTCATGGGAAATATCACCGCGGGCGGCATACAGTCGTTTACGTTCGGCGTCATTTTCAAGCCCATGGCGGATGCCCTCGGCTGGGGGCGCGGACCGCTCGCCGCCGGCCTTGCCCTGCGACTGCTCGGCGGTGCGTTCATCGCGCCGCTGTTCGGCATGTGGATCGACAAGTACGGTCCGCGCTGGGTCATGTTTGGCGCGGCGACGGTCGGCGGCATCGCCACCATCCTGGTTTCGCAGGTGACGCAGCTGTGGCAGTTCTATATCGCCTATGGCATCGCCGGCGCACTCACGCTCACCGGGGTCGGGGAACTCATCGTCGCCTCGGTCATCCCGAAATGGTTCGTCCGCAATCGCGGCAAGGCGCTGGCGTGGGGCACCATGGGGAACCCGGCCGCCGGCATCCTTGTCGCGCCCATCCTTGCGATCGTCATCGTGAAGTGGGGTTGGGCCGCGGGCTGGTGGTTCCTCGGAATGCTGATGCTTCTATTCGCGGTGCCGGCATCCTTCATCATGCGCCGTCAGCCCGAGGACATGGGCTTGTTGCCTGACGGCGATGCGCCCGATGGGGCGAGCGTGGACAAGCACGGGCATGCGCGTGCGCAGCGGCGGGTGGAGGCAAGCTGGACGCTGAAAGAAGCATCGCGCACCCCCGCGTTCTGGCTGCTGCTGGTGTCACTGAGCATGGGCGGGATGGCGGTGGCGGGCGTTGTCATCCACGAGTTCAGTTATCTCACCGACCGCGGCTTCTCCGCCGTCATTGCCACCTCGGTGCTGGCCACACACTCCTTTGGCAGCCTCATCGCGCGGGTGCTGTGGGGCACGCTCGCGGACCGGTTCCCGGTGCGGTATCTGGTGGGCAGCGTGTTTCTCGCGTCCGCGGCGGGCCTTTTGATTCTGATGAGCGTGCGCACGGTACCGATGGCGTTCACCTTCGCGATTATCTACGGCGTCGCGGTGGGCGGGAACGCGGTGTTGAACCCCATGACCTGGGCCAACTATTTCGGACGTGGATTCGTGGGCACCATCCGCGGCGTCACGATGCCCGCACACTTGATCGCCCTCTCGCTCGGGCCGGTGATGGCGGGATTCATGTTCGACTGGACGGGCTCATACATGATCCCGTTCAGTGTGTTCGTGTGCACTTATGTCGCCGGCGGTTTGATCGTCCTTGCCACCAAGCCGCCCATGAAAACGCCCGCCCTGGATCCCGTGCCAATTCGGGGATAGTCCAGCGCGCGATACGCAGGAGGCGGCGCGCTGGACTTGAAGGCTCCGCTATACCGTCATCCCGGTACCGCCGTCGAAGTTGATCGATGCGCCCGTGATGTAGCTTGCGCGATCGGAGACGAGAAACGCGAGCAGGTCCGCAAACTCGCTGGCGAGGGCAACCCGGCCCAGCGGCACACGCTTGCCCATTTCCGCAAAGTGCGCTTCGAGGTCGCCCTTGGCGCGACGGGCCATTTGCGCAGTGCGCACCAGGCCGATGCAGATGGTGTTGATGCGAATATTGTCGGCTGCGTACTCGTTGGCAAGCGACTTGGTGAGATTGATCCCGGCCGCCCGCGTCACCGAGGTCGGCACCCCTTTCGCTCGCGGCGCCTTGCCGCCCACGGTGGTGATGTTGACGATGCGTCCGTCGCGGCGCTTTTGCATCGTGGGCAGCACCAGCCGCGTCATGCGCACCGCGCCCATGACCTTAAGGTCCCAATCGGCCTGCCAGGCCGCGTCGTCCACCTCCCCGAAGCCGTTTCCGGCCGAAGTGCCGGCATTGTTGAAGAGGATATCGACGTCCCCCCACTTGTCCGTCACCGCTCTTACGTACGCCTCGCAGTCTGCGGCACGGCTCACGTCGGCGACGTGGGCGTACACCTGCCCACCGGTGGCCTTGCGAATTTCGTCTGCGGCCTGTTCAAGATGTTCCTTGCGCCGCGCGGCAATCGCCACCTTGACACCCTCGGCCGCCAGCTTTTCCGCGCTGGCGCGGCCGAGCCCGTCGCTGCCACCGGTGATGATGGCCACCTTGCCTTTCAGACCCAAATCGAGCATGGAGATATCCCTTTCGCGTGTTGACGTTGGTATTGGCGGGGCGCAGCCCCGCATCGGTTGGTATTTTTGTTTCGGATTTTAAGTACCCGCGGCCTACGCCGCAACGGTGAGCGCGAGCACCGCGCCTACGTCCTTCACCTGCTCCAGCTGTCGCAGTTGTTCCAGTAACTGGTCGATGCGGGAGTCGGACAGGCCGGCTTGGTCACGGCCCATCGCGCGGAGCTTGCGGTCCTGATCGGCATCGGACATGGGATTCGCGTGATGGCCCAGGTGGTAGTCGGCGCGCGCCGTGAGCAGTTTGCCGCCATTCGTTTCCACTTCCAGGATGTGTAGCGGCGCCTCGGGCCAAGACTTGGTCGGCTCCTCCGCGACGGTCACCGTGATCTTTTGCATGAGCGCACGCACGTCAGGGCGCTTGTAGTACGCCTCGTCGTAGTGGCGAATCGCGAGGGTGCCCTCCATCAGCCCCACCGCCGTCGTGAACGGCAGCGAGTGGTCGGCCGTCTCCCGCGTTTCAGGCGTCCAGTGCACCGCCTCCGCGTAATTCATGCCGTTGGGGTAGGTCAGGAGACGCACGCGTTTGATGTCATTTACGCTTGGCAGTTGCGCGCGGATGCGCTGCGCCGCTTCCACAGCTGTGTGGCAATGATAGCCTGCCGGGAACGGCTTCATGCGCGACTTCGAAATGCGGAACTCTCCGCCGCGCGCGCCGAGCGCGGGCATAGCAAATGTGCCTCCCGTCGCCTTGAAGTACCCAAAATCGCTCTCGAACAGAACGTCTGGTCCAGTCATGCCTTTTGCAGCCAGCATCGCAGTGAAGACGGCATTGCGGCCCGAATTCGGAACGGCGCACCCCTTCCAGTGCGACAGCGCGCCGCGCCTTACCCCGCCCACCGTGAGGTGGGATGTGGCTGCCAGGCTCAGCGCATGGGCCATGCGCTCCTCATCCAGGCCCATCGACTTACTCACCGCCAGCGACGCCGCGATGATGCCGAACGCGGCTTGGTCCCAGGTGCGCGAGTTGCGCATGGCGCCTGAGTCGGTGATGCCGCAGTAGATCTCGTAGGCAAGCGCCACCCCGAGGATCAGGTCCTTTCCGCCGCCGTGCACGGTCTCTACTGCCGCCAAGACCGGCCCGAACATGTCCGACGGATGGCAAAGTCCCATAGGGCCGACATAGGCATCCGAGAAATCCTGATAGCGCACGAGCACGCCGTTGACGAAAGCCGCAAGGTCGGGGGAGGTTTTCTCCCCGGTGAGCATGAGCGTGGCGGGATGCTTGGCGCTGACTTCCAGCGCGACGGCACGCGCGATCGCCACGGGCTCGGCCCGGGCTGCGCCAAGTGCACACCCCACCGAATCGAGGATGATGCGCTTGGTCTTGTCCACGACCTCCGGCGAGAGATCGGAGTACGTCAGTCCGGCGGCGTAGGAAGTGAGCTGCTTGGTCAGGCTATCCATAACGATGTTGCTCCGTAGAGTTGATGCAGGCCGCTGCTGCGGCAATCTTTCCCGCGCTCTTGGGAACGACGAAGGCGATGCGATCGCGGATACCTCGACCGGTCCGGTTCCGCAGCGCCTGATCCGGGCTCCCGCCGTAACGCACGGCGCAAAGCGCGCCCCGATGCAGCCTACTTTGCAGTGGTCACCGCGTCCATCAGTACGGCAACGTCCTTCAACGTATCCAAACGCCGCACCAGTTCAATCGGAAGCGCAGTACGCTCGCGGCCCAGGACTACGCTTGCGTTGGCGCGGAACTTGTCGAGCACCGCCTCGCCTGTCAGATGCATGGCCGGCCCCAGCACGAGGTCATGTACGCGACCGTCGCGCATGGTCACGCGCAGCCTGGCCTCAGGGTTGCAATCCGCGATATGCGGTCGGCGCAGCACCACATCGTTGTTGCGGGCGAGGCGTATGCGGGCCATGAATGCCTGCAGGTCGCCTTTTGCCACGCGCTTGTCGGTGTAGGTCTCATAGTCGACCTTGCCGTCGATAATGGCCGCAGCGATGTTGTATGCCATACAGAATTTCCCGTGCAGTCGCTCGCGCACGTCTTCGCGCAGCAGCGACATCGTGTACGGTACCCTGGGGCCGAAATGCTCGATCAGCGCCACGTCCTCTGCCTTGATCGATTGCTCCTTGCACAGCGCCAGCACCGCGGTCAGCGGCTGGTGATTGCTGCCGCAGCAGGGCCACGGCTTGATGCGCGTACCTTCTGTTGCCAGGAAGTACGCCTTTCCCAGAAACTGGGTCATGGCCGGAATATTGCACTTGGGTCCACCAAAATTGTCCGCGTAACCCTGCCGCCCCTCGATGATGTCCGGATCGGACGTGAAACCTTTGGCCGCCAACTTCGCGGCCACCACGCCGGCGCGCGCGGCTTGACCCGGATGGAACGGCTTGGTCATGGTGCCGAAGTTACGCCGCAGGCCTCCCGCTTCGGAACCGGCGATGCCCAATGCAAAGCGCGTGGCCTCGACACTTAGCCCCAGGAGCTTGCTCGCCGCAACCGCGGCTGCCATGGTCCCGAAAATGGCGGTGGGGTGCCAGTCTCGTTCAGGGTGCAGGTTGGTGCTCAGCCTGGTGCCGACCTCGTAACCAACCACCCATGCCGTAAGTACTTCGCGACCCGACAGATGCAGTTCGTCCGCGAGGGTGAGCACGGTGGGCGTGAGAACCGTCGCCGGATGCCCGCCAACGCCTCCCAGATCGTCGAAATCCTCGGAGTGGCCCATGGCGCCGCTCGCGAATGCGGCCGCGGCGCTCCCGGTGCGAATATTCGTTCCGATGACACGCGCCTGCGGATTACCGCCCTGCTCCCGCGTGAAGTCGATGATGATGCGCCCGAGCTCGCTCGTCGTGCCGTAGATGGCGGTACCCACGTAATCGAGGATCGATTTCTTCGCCTGATCGATTGCCGCTGCCGGGATGTCCTCGTATTTCGTCGCGACGATCCAGCGGGCCAGCGTTTCGGTGGTTCCCATTGAGTCTCTCCCTCGTATTATTTATACGGTGTCCGAAACCTCGGCCCCTCCCCAAGGACCGCCGCATCGTCCCATACATCTTTTTGACCGTCAACCGCTTGCGCACAGCGCGTCTCGAAGTTCGCAACATCCTTCCCCTGTTGCGGATTCCTGAAAATATTCGCGTCAAAAGATGCCCAGCTCAACCCTGGCGGTCCCCGGCCGCTCGCGTAGCGCTTACCCAGGCGGGTTGCCGCTTCTCGCGGAAAGCCGCCATGCCCTCGGCCGCCTCGGCGCTGCGGAAGGTACGCGCGCTCCATGCACTGGTCTCACGCAGGGCTTCGTCGCGCGGCAGTTGCGGCACGCGGCGTACCAGGCGCTTGCATTCGGCGAGCGCCAGCGGGCCACCGAGGCACAGCATGTCGATCTCGGCCTGCACGGCAGCCTGCAGCTCTTCGCGCGCCACCGCGCGGTGGACCAGGCCCAGGGCCACCGCCTGCGCGCCGCTGAAGCGCTCGCCGGTCAGGAACAGCTTCATGCCGTGGTGTATGCCGAGCTTGGGCAGGCAGACCACCGAGATCACCGCCGGTATCACCCCGATGCGCACCTCGGAGAACGAGAACGGCGCATCCTCGACCGCGACGACGATGTCCGACGCCGCGACCAGGCCCAGGCCGCCCGCGAAGGCGGCGCCGTTGACGGCGGCGATCACGGGCTTGGGCGCATCCTGGATGCGCGTCAGCACATCGGCCAAGCTCACGCCGGAGCGACCGTCTACGACTTCCCCGGGCGGGCTCTTGAGATCTGCGCCGGCGCAGAACGCGGACCCGTTGCCAGTGAGCACGATGCAGCGCACGGCCGCATCGTCGAGCGCGGCGGCGAGGCGGGCATCGAGTTCGTTGACCAGCGCCGCCGACAGCGCATTGCGCGCTTCGGGGCGATTGAGTGTGATCCAGGCAGCGCCCTGGCGCACGGTATACAACGTGGCATCGGCCATCGGTAAGCTCCGGTTGTAGCGGGGAGGATGAAGGCAGGGCCGCGCGCCGCGGTGGCCGCGGCCTCTGCCGATTTGTCCTCGGGCTATCTTGGCATTAGCGGCTTTGAAGTTCAAGCCGTGCCGCAGCGTGCAATCCCTGCGTCCGATAACGCGAAGCGCCGACATCCGCCCGCGATCAAGTCTTTCGCGGACCAGGTTCCCGACGATTCCCGGTTACGAGGCCGATTTGCCGCGCGACATGAATCGCGCCATGTACTCAGCCGGTTCACGCGTAGCGTAAGCTTCAGCGAACGCCTCGACACTGCGATCCATGCTGTCGGCCAGGCTCGCCTCTTCCCAATAGCGAAGCAAGGCCTTCTGCGACCTCACCGCCCTAGCGCCGCTCGCCAATATTGCGTGTAGCGTCTTCTCCACCAGCTGATCCAAACCCGCGTGCTGGCTTTTGAACTGAAGAAATCCCCATTTCAATGCCTGCTCGGCGTCCACAGTTTCTCCCGTCATCAGTAGCCAATTGGTCGCACCAGGACCGATCAGCTTGGGAAGAAGAGCAGCGTGTATCACCGACGGTATGCCCACTCGCACCTCGGGCATGCCGAACTGTGCCAGTTCGGATCCCAAGCGGATGTCGCATGCTGCCGCGAGTTCGAGCCCGCCTCCAAGACAGTATCCTGGGATGCGAGCGATCGTCGGCACCGGGATGGCGCGCACTGCGTCACACAAGGCGCGTAGAGAACATATGAATCGCCGCGCGCTTGCAGGATCGAGCGCCGACATTTCGTAGATGTCGGCGCCTGCAACAAACGCTCTTTCACCGTGGCCGCGCAGCACGACCGCGCGCGCGTCTTCCTCGCCGGCGATCCATTGCGCTGCCGCGGTCAGCCCCTCGATAACCGCGCTAGAGAGGATGTTGATCGACTTTGCGTTCTCGATCTGCAACGTGTAGACGCCCCGCGTGTCGCGGGCCACGCGCGCATGAGAAAAGGACGGAATTTCATTCGGCATAGGATTGGGCTTCTCTCGGCTTTCCGGACATTACCTTAGATCGGGTCAATTTGCCTCACGCAAACAACGAAGACTCTCAAATTTACCTGTGAAAGACTGAATTAGCTCCCATAAATATTTCGGGGATAATGGGATTTCTTGAAGTCACTGAAAGTTAACAGGGCCATTTTTGAGATGTGTTCTAGTTCTTTTTCGGCACAGCCGGCGCTGGTGCAACAGGCTGTTGCCCGCCACCTTTGAAGACCCGGCCAAGGGCGCCGCCGATGCGCGCGCCAATCGCGGTGCCGATGCCAGGCAGCACCGCAGTGCCGATGACCGCGCCTGCGAAGAATCCCGGCGGCACCGTGGCTTTCGGCTTATCGACCGGCCCGCTCAGCGTGAACGGCACGCCGAGCGCGCCCTCGACCAAGTCAAGGTTGCCGCTGGCTTCGATCTGTCGCTGATAGACCGTGGCTTTGCCCGTGGCGATGTACTTGCCGGCGCGGGTCTTGATGCCGGTGTAGGTGACTCGCATGCCCTCATCGGTGTTCTGTGTGTCCATCTGGCCCGTCAGCGCCTGCAACGCGGTCTGGCCGTCGTGCTGCTTGCCGCGCGTACTGATGGCCTTGTCCAGGTCAAAGCGCAATACCGTTGCGGATTCGACCGAGAACGTGGTGCGCGTATGAAGCGAGCGAGCCAGCTCGCCCACCGATTTGCCGTTCGCAGACAACACGGTCTCACCCGAGAGCTTGCCGCCGACAGATGACGGGACCTTGAACGCAGTCAACGCGCTGGCCACCTCAATGGTATGTGGTGCCAACTGGCCGCTGAGGTGCATGGCGCCGTTTGCGGCGGTCTTCAACACAACGTTGCCATGTGCCGTGCCGCCGCCGACATGAATGCGCGTCTGCCACTGGTCGGCATGGGCCTCGCGCGTCAACGTCAGCGTGAAGGCAGGCTTGATGCCGGGGCGGCGCAACTCAGCATGGCGTGGGCGCCAGTGCGGATCGAAGTCGATCTCACCGTCGTAGGCCACGGCGATGCCGCTATAGTAGATCCAGGTCAGGTTGCGAAACTCGAAGCGTTCGAGCGGCACGCCGTCGTCCGCTTCGGGCTCGCTCGCGCCCAGTTTGGCATAAAGGGCACGCACCGAATTGCGCGGGAAGACCGCGTCATCGATGTCGATGCGCTCAAACACGAGCTTGCGCTGCAGCAGCATACGCACGTTGGGATGTGCGCTCAGCTGCTGGATGACCACCGCTTGCGCCTGCTGCGTGCGAAAGTCTTTGACCACGACAACGAGCTTTGGCAGTAACGCCCAGTGGGCAGAGCCGATGGTTACCTTGACGCCCAGCCGTTCTTCGGCCTCAGCCGTGAGCCGGGCGGCAAGTTCTTCGTCGGTGGGCAGCCACCACGCCGCGGCAAGCCACGCTACGCCCAGCACAGCGGCTGCAATCCCCAAGCCGACTGCCCACGTCTGCCGGCGCCTCATGGATGTGTGCCGTAGGTCCTGCCGCGCAGCGTCAGGACATAGCCAAGAATCATGGCCATTGCAGACCAACGTGCCTTCATCCGTTACTCCTATCGTCGGCGAACCAAGCTAAGCTGAGGCCGTAGAGAAGACGTTGGACGCTCGGCGAACCCTGCCGAGCTTCTACGATTGAATGCGCGCCGTTGGTAAAGAGATTTGCACTGTAACTAACAACCGAAAGTCCGTGTGTTGGTGGTTCAATTCTGTCCTTGGCCACCATTTCAATCCGGTAGTGTCCCAAGGCACTTTTGCGTCTTCTTCTCCAGCAACGCACACCACACGCACGTCCGCACGATCGGGAGGTCAATTGGACTTCGCCGCACCTTGTTCCAGCAGGTGGTCGATCTCGGCTTCGCTGTAACCGGATTCATGAAGAATCTCACGCGTGTGTTCACCCAGGTGCGGAGCCGGGCGCCAGTCCTGGCGGTGCCCGCCAGAAAGTTCATTGGCTGGACGCAAGTCAAGAATTTTTCCTTCGGTTGGGTGTTCTCTTTCGCACAACAGGCCGACATCCCGCAGATGCGGATCTTCGATCAGGGATTCCAGGGTGTTGTAGGGCGCTGCGGGGATGTCGTGCTTGCTGCACAGTTCCAGCCAAAACGCGGTGGTATGCTTACGCATGCCTTCATCCCGCAATTTGTAGTACTCGTGAACATTCTGAAACCGAGCGGCCACACTGCAGAACTTGGGGTCATCCTTCAGATGAGAAAGCCCCATGGCATCGAGCATGGGAAATACCTGAGCGTCCGTGTTGGCTGAGATGCAAATGTATCCGTCCAGGGTTTTGGATGGAGCATAGAACTCGTTCAAGAGCCTCGGATCTCCAGCCTCCCCGATCGCAGGCAGATACGTCCGGTTGTACAGGTGCTCGGTAAGAACCTGGGTGGCCATGTTCTCGAACATGGGCACCTCGATGCTGTGGCCCAGGCCCGTTCTTTCCCGATGAAACAATGCCATGGCGATCATCTGTACGGCAATGAGACCGGCGGTCCGATCTGCCAGCACGTAGGGCACATACGTGGGGGTGCCAAAAGCTTTTTCATGCAGACCCGCTACGCCAGCCGACCCCTGGATGATGGGGTCATACACGGGGGTTTTCGCGTAGCGCCCGCGCTGGCCGAACCCGTACATGCCACAATAGATGATCTTGGGGTTGATCGCCTTCACCTCCGCGTAACCCAGGCGCAGTCTTGCCATGGAGTCGGGCCGAACGTTCCAGGTCATGACATCGGATGTCTGCATGAGGCGCGTGAACGCCTCGTAGCCGCCCGGATGCTTCAGATCGAGGCAAATGGAGCGCTTGTTCCGGTTGAGATGCAGGAATTTGGGCGCCATGCCGGGTGTTTTTCCGCGCCCGCCCAAATGCCGGCCAATGTCACCCGCCGGACTCTCGATTTTGATGACCTCGGCACCGTGGTCCGCGAGAATTTGGGTACACAAAGGACCAACAACGACCGAAGTCAGGTCGATGACGCGAATGCCCTCAAGCAATCCATTGGACACGCATTACTCCTTTTCTATACCGGCAGCCTTGGTGACACGGGCCCACATCGCCGTGTCCTGCGCCTGGAGTCGTGCGAATTCGGCAGGCGACAGCAAGTTGATCTCGCCCCCCGCGGCCTCGTGGGCGGGTATGTCGGCTCGAACAGCCGCGTGGATCAGGGCGTTGAGCTTGGACACGATCTCTGGCGGCGTCATGGCCGGGGCATAAACACCCCCCCAATTGAATAGCTCATAATCGGGGAAGCCTTGTTCGATCATGGTGGGAACGTTGGGGATGGTGCGCAAACGGTTGCGCCCTGTCGCCGCCAGAGCCTTGAGCTTGCCCGACTGGACCATGGGGATGGCTGTGCGCAGGTCGGACCATATCATGCTCACCTGGCCGCCGAGAAGGTCGGTGAGGGCTTGCGGCGCCCCTTTGTAAGGGACGTGCGTCATGCGCGTGTTGCTCATCATCACGAACATCTCACCGCCAATTCGGCTGGGCGCATTGCCGCTCGCGAAAGTGTATTTGTCTGGATTCGCCCTCACGAGCTTGACCAGATCCGCGACGTTTTGGGCAGGAAACATTGGCGTTACCACCAGAACAAAAGCGCTCCTGCTATAGGGGGTGATCGGACTGAAGTCCTTCACGGGGTCGTAGGGCAATTTCTTGAACAAGCTAGGGTTGGCCGCGTGGGTGGTCCCCGTCGTCACCAGCAGGGTGTAACCATCGGGAGGGGCCTTGGCCACGGCCTCACAGGCCAGGATTCCGCTGGCGCCGCCCTTGTTCTCGACGATGATCGGCTGCCCCGTCATTTTGGTCAGTTGCGGCGCAATGAGTCGCGCAGCGATATCGGTGGCACTGCCCGCCGGAAAGGAGACAACGAACTTGATCAGTTTGTTGGGATAGCTCGTAGCTTGAGCCCAGGAAAGGGGTGCATGCACGGCCAGCGCGGTCAGCACTGACATGATCAACCACGATGGACTCCACCATTGCTTGTGCATCGATTTCTCCTTTGGGTTCGCACTGACCGGACTTCAGGCTGATGACTTGTCGGCACGCAGTGCGGCTTGGGCACATTATAATGACTGTTAGCGGATTGCCTGGCCGGTTTTGTAGCACATGTAGATTGCACCCCGTCAATTGACTCACACGCCTCCTACGGTCCCCGTGCGCTAGTGCCGCGGAACGGAATCGATGACCCCACGAAATTCTGGCTCATGAACTTGGAGCATGATCCGACCCGCTCGATGAGCGTGATCGAGTTGTATCGCTACGCCCTGGAGCGCCGCGGCTACGTCGCGGAGGTCTCCCAGATGCAGGCGGTCGAGCGCTTGCAACAGCTCTACGAGGAGTGGAGTGCCTACAAGGCGCGGCGCAGAACCGCTGTGCGAAAGCTGCTGGTGCGTCCGCCGCTGCCGCGCGGGGTGTACCTGTGGGGCGCGGTGGGGCGCGGCAAGAGCTTCCTCATGGACAGCTTCTTTCATTGCCTGCCGCTCGAGCGCAAGCGCCGGGTGCATTTCCACGACTTCATGCGCGACGTGCACCGCGAACTCGCCGAGCTGAAGGACAGGGAAGACCCGCTCGATGCGCTGGCCGGTCGCATCGCGCGGCGCTGCCGCCTCATCTGCTTCGATGAATTCCACGTCAACGACATCGCCGACGCCATGATCCTCGCGCGGCTCCTCGCCCGCACGCTCGCGCGCGGGGTGGTGTACTGCATGACCTCCAACTATCCGCCCGACGCCCTTTACCGGGACGGACTGAGGCGGGATGACTTTCTTGCGGCGATCGCGCTGGTGAAACATCACATGGACGTGCTGCAGGTCGACGGCGGGGTCGATTACCGGCTGCGCGCGCTCGAACAGGTCAAGGTTTATCACACGCCCCTGGGCAAGGCGACGGATGCGGCGCTCGCGGAAACATTTCACCGGATCGCCGAAACCGAGGACGAGGACGAAACCGAACTCGAGGTGGAAGGCCGCAACATCCCCGTGCGGCACCGGGCAGGCGGGATCGCGTGGTTCGACTTCATGGCGCTGTGCGGATGGGGCCGCTCCCAGCACGATTACCTGGATCTCGCTCGGCGCTTCCACACCGTCATCCTTTCGGGCGTACCGCGCATGGGACTGGCGCTCGCCGACGAAGCTCGGCGCTTTACGCTGCTGGTGGATGTCTTCTACGATAACCGGGTCAAGCTCATCGTGTCCGCCGAGTCGCAGCCCGGGTCGTTGCTGAAGCGCGATGAGGCTGCCAGAGAGGGACGCATCCGGGCGATGACGTTCGAATTCGACCGGACCGCCAGCCGTCTCGCCGAAATGCAGACGCGCCATTACCTGGAGCAGCCGCGTCGTGAGTTTCAATCCGCTTGAGCGCGGCCTGGGGGCGGAGGAACAGCTGCTGGGGCAAACGGAAAAGCGTGCCGACGAACGACCGGTCCCGGCTTTAGATAAGACGCTCGCCGCTACTCGGTATCGGGCCATCCATTCGGCCTAGGCCATTTGGCCTCTTGCCCACGCGAACCGTTAAGCTTGACCATGACGTTGGTTTTCGCTTTCTATTGCGCATCCAGCTAGCGGCAACGCTAGACGGGTAGCAATCCGCTGCCATCGGACAGGCATGAGAAGAACGCAGGATTGACTCTCCTGTCGTTTGATTTATCAAATAGAGAAGAACTGATGGGGGAAACAGAGTCGGAGTCATCCAACAATTTGCGGATGATCGGTAGTCTGCAATTTACCTTGCATTCGATTTCGGTAGTTACTTCAAGTCAATAAAGGGGGGAAAATGAAGAACACGCTGGCAGTTTTGATTGCGTCCGCTTTTGTCGCTGGTAGTGCATTGGCGCAAGCACCCGCGGGTGGCGGCGGCGCGGGTGGTGCGGGTGCAGCCGGTGCTGGTGCCGCAGCGGCTGGTGGGATTACCGCTGGCGCCGTTGCCGCTGCCGTTGCTGTGGCTGCGGTCGCTGTAGCTAGTGTTTCGTCGTCAGGTGAAGAAGCTGTCGTGGCGACGGGAACAGGAACAGCGAAATAATAGATTGACTTAAGTGGTCTTGGAAACAATCCTTGGCGGACAAGCCAAGGATTGTTTGTATCTCATTGAGGTAAACCCCCGGCTTTGCCGGCGGAAATTTGACCTCCAAATCGAAAGCTTGGCGATCCCTGGGCGGTTTCCGGCAATTATTGGTCCGAAAAAGTTTGGCAGGTCTATAGGCGCAGCGGCACGCACGAACAATTCCGTTCGAAGATCAAGGCCAAATTGGCTTAAGCAATCGTCTGCAAGAGGGAGATGCCATGGAGGTTGTTCTCACCCCTTCAGCTTCGTGAGCCCGGCTACAAGATCGGATCCTTCTATCGCCCACGCTCACGTATTCTGCGACCTTGGCTGCCCCGGCTTACTCGCTGCGGATTCCAGCTTCCTTTGCCACGCGGGCCCACTTCGCGATCTGGCTCGCATACAGTTTCGCAAAGGCTTCGGGGGGCGCAACGACGGGTTCAGCTCCTTGCCCCTCGAGGCGCCTGACCATGTCCGGATCCTTCAATATCGCGCCGATTTCGGAATTGAGTCGGTTGACGATGGCTGCCGGCATACCGGCAGGCCCGAGCACGCCCCACCAGATTCCGTCGTCGTAGCCAGGCACGCCGGATTCGGCAATCGTCGGCACATCCGGCAGGAGTGGGGAGCGCTTCTGGGTGGAGACGCCGAGCACCTTCAGCTTCCCTGAGCGCGCGTGAGGCAGCGTCTGGACCAGTGAGCCGAATCCCACTTCCACACGGCCGCCCATGACATCCACCATGGATGGTCCGCCGCCCTTGTATGGCACATGGGTCATCTTCGCGCCGGTCAAGCTATTGAACAGTTCTCCGCTGAAGCGATTGTGTAGACCGCCCCAGGCGAAGCGTATCGCTCCGGGCTTTACTTTTGCCAGTGCGATCAGATCCTGTGCATTGTTCGCCGGAAGGTCGGGCGCTGCGAAAATGACATTGGGGCCGTAGCCGACCTGCGCTATCGGTATCAGCGACTTGATCGGATCGAAGGGCACCTTGCGCGTCGCGGGAAGCATCGAGAAGCCGGTCGATATGAATAGGAGGGTGTAGCCATCGGGCGCGGAGCGCACGACCAACTCGCCGCCGATGACGTTGTCGCCGCCGGGACGGTTTTCGACGATCATCGGCTGGCCTATACGCTCGGACATCTTCTGGGCGAGAAGCCGGCTGACGATGTCATTGCTGCCACCCGGTGGAGAAGGCACAATCAGCCGGATCTGGCGCGAAGGGTATGTCTGCGCCGATGCGGTCGTAGCATGCGCAGCCGCAAACAGCGCAAGCGCGATGGCGGCGGCAATACGCGCGGCGCCAAAGCGTGCGCAACGGGTCATATTCGGGATGGTGGTCACGGCTGCTCCTCCTTGCTGGAAATGTTTGCTGCGTTGAGATTTTGGACGAATCCCGGGCTTGTTAAATCCTCTTAGATAATCCCAGATTGTCCTTTGGTGCAATGCAGTGAATTATCGGCACAGCCTATTTTTGTAATATTTGCTGACTGCTCAGGCAGGCATCGCATGATACACCTGTATGTTGGCGGAAGAGAGTGGGAGTCGAACCCACACAGAACCGAATACGGCCCTCACCGGGTTTGAAGTCCGGCCGCCCCACCGGGAGCGATTCCCTTCCTGCGCCTGGCGTCTGCCCCTTGGTGCCGCCTCTTACCCACCGGCACGGATGCCGTTTAGGGCCAGATCCAAGAGTTGAATGTTGATTATAGGGCAAGCCGCACTCAGACCGACAGCCCTTATTGCGCTGCGTGCTTTGGCGCGCTCGGATGAGTGATGCCGGTGCCGATCGCGATGAAGTCAAAATTCGAATCGGACATCTTGCCCTCTCATCTCTTCGGTCTATGCGGCCCTGCACGCCGCTGCTGCGCATGCGGATTAGGTGGAATCGCTGCCTTGGGTGCGATTGCGGACTTAGGCGCAACTGCGGCGGGCGCCGGCGGCGCGGTCGCAGGACCCAGGATCGGGATGAAGTCTTTATGCATTTTGCGAAAATCGCCGATGCGCTGAGCGATGCCGAGCCGCTCGAGGCATTCGAGAATTTCCATCGCAAGGCTGCGGCCGATCCCGCTCGCGTCGCGGAACTGCGCCACCGTGAATTGCCCGCCGGGCGCCGCCCGTGCCACGGCCTGCGCGAGCGCCGCGAGCTGCGCGAGTGTCGCGCGCGGAAAAAAGCGCTCAGTTCCCACGCGAATCAACTCGCCGGTGCGACTCTTGCGGTACAGGAAATCCTTCAACGGCGCTTCCTTGATCTGCGTGCTGACAATCAGGTCGCGCAAGGCTGGCACCTTGAATCCGGCGCCCTCGAGCACCGGCTTTATCGTCTGCCACATCTTCTCATCGGCCGGGTTGGCGGTCGCGACATGCCGCGGCAGGCGCCCCAGCCGGCCCGTGAATTCTCTCCC
>ORMF011543712.1_pt1 | contig 23206 bp, 25 predicted proteins | sample 1779871 | NCBI WGS metagenome assembly ORMF01 (sample SAMEA104232316, study PRJEB22302) | groundwater metagenome | biome: forest; feature: aquifer; material: groundwater | place: USA | collected 2011-08-07 | depth 5.4 m | reverse complement strand
GAACCCCCTCACCCCAACCCTCTCCCCAATGGGGCGAGGGAATATCAAGGTTATGAAGATCACCATCAAATCCTCAGGGCTCGAATTAACACCCATGGACAAAAAGGACATGGACCGCCATATTGCAAAACTTCGAAGATTGGTAGCGAAATATGGTTCAGGAGTCACCTTAGATATCGAAGTATCTCGCATGAGCAATCATCACCGCAAGGGGATGGTGTACCAAGCAACCGCCACACTTATTTTTCACAAGAAAATGATGCGAAGTCAGTGCCAGGGCGAGAGTGTGACCGGGGCGTTTGAGCAGTGTCGAAAAGATTTGGAGCGGGAAGTGGAAAAGTATAAAACCAGTAAAGAAGAAAAAAATTATCGTGATGCAAGGAAACTCAAAAAAATGAGCAGAATGACCCCGTTAGCCTGGCGCGGGGCAGGAAGAGAGAAAGAGCAGAAGGAAGAGACCGAAGTTCCAATCGAAGAAATGAATTATTAAAGTTTATCGCTCAGTTGTCATCATCGGGCTTGCCTGTCCCGCTTGCGGGGACCCGAGGATCCAGAAAAAATATAAAAAAATTTAGACCCCGCTTCACACCCCCCTTCCTGGGACGTGAGCGGGGCCTTTGATTCAGGGCTTCGTGTCCAGCTCCATGTCGAGGGCCATTGGCAATGGAGGTCTCGGCACCAGAGCCGCAGTGACGGCCTGCTTGAAAATTTCCAAGACCAGCGGCTGGGTGTCGACCACCGCGTTGATCCCTTCCTTCTGGGCTACGAGACGGTCGAATTCGAACCGATCGCTCAAGATCACGAAGGGGATGGTCATACCTTCCTGCACCATCTTCTCGTGCAACTCGTAGCCGCTCATGATGTCTGTCGTGGCCTCGCACACGATCAGATCGGGGAGTGGCTCAGCGGCCGCTGCGTGTCTTCGCAGTCTTATGAGTGCCTCTAGGGCGTAGTGATATGGGAAATCGACGTTGAATCCCAGCTCTTCTAGTAATCCCTGTACACTGTTTCTGAGTGCAAGATCCCTTGCTACCAGCATTACTTTGCGCATGCTTCCATCCTTTCGTGAGGCAGCCCTCCCGCCTCGGTCATTGTCGGATTGGTTACAGTTTCAGGGCCTCGCAGATCGCCGTTTCCAACAGCTCGGAGCGGTAGGGTGTGCGGAATGCTTGTTTCACGCCCAGATCGCGTTCTTCCTGAAACTCGCATTCATTCGCCTCTCTGGAGTGAATAACGAAGATAGCGATACAGTCGCCGCAGAGGCCTTTGATGCGTCGGATGACATCGAGGTACAGCACATCCCGAAGTCTGTCATTGACAATCAGCAGGTCGAGACCGTCCCTGAACCCTACTTGAGCCGCACGGATCGCGTCTTCGCCGAGCGTGCAGATTCTGAGCGGTTCCCAGAGGGTCTTCGTGATGTGTTTGATTGTTCCTCGGGTCCCGCAAGGCGAATCCGCGAATGGATCTGCAATCAGCGCAGAGCGTTCTACTCTTTCCATTGTGAGCCTCCGTGGCAATGCCACTTTTTTTGGTTGTCGAGGTACTTACGAATTGGTAGAGACCAGCATACCAGTATTAATACGCTTTGACAACCCCGAATCGTTGACTTCGTGAATAAAAAAGGGCATAATTATTCAACGATAATAGAAATCTTACGTATGTCGTTTCTCAAAGCAATTTTCGGCGATTCCAACAGTCGCGTGGTGAATGCGCTCCGACCTATTGTGGACCAGATCAATAGTCTGGAGGCAGTCGTGCGCGCAAAATCTGATGCTGAAATCAAAGCCACGGTCGAACGGTTGCGCTGGGAGCTTGCCAGCGGAAAAACTCTCAACGATCTTTTGCCCGAGATGTTTGCCCACACACGTGAAGCCGCGCGCCGCGCTCTTGGTCAGCGGCATTTTGATGCACAGTTAATGGGGGGGGTCGTGCTCCATCGCGGACAGATCGCAGAAATGCGAACTGGAGAAGGAAAAACCTTGGTGGCGACATTGCCAGTGTCGCTCAATGCCCTTGCAGACAAAGGCGTGCATGTGGTGACCGTCAACGATTATTTAGCCAAGCGCGATGCGCAATGGATGGGCCGCGTGTATCATGCCCTGGGGCTAACAATTGGCTGTATTGGTCATGAAGTGGCTTATGTCTATGATCCGGCAAGCGAAGCGGAACTCAAGAAAGTTTCCCGCCAAGATGCTTACGCCGCAGACATTGTGTATGGCACCAATAATGAATACGGGTTTGACTATCTTAAGGACAACATGGTGATGCGCCTATCCGACCGCGTCCAACGGGGGCATTTCTACGCCGTGGTCGACGAAATCGACTCGATTCTCATTGATGAAGCCCGCACACCGCTTATTATTTCTGCGCCCGCCGAAGAGTCAACTAAAGAGTATTATCAGTTTGCCGAGCTTGTGCGACGTCTCGAAAAGGATACACATTACTCTGTTGATGAAAAACTCAAAAGTGCAATTTTGACCGAAGAGGGGATTCATCGAGTGGAACAGGCACTCAGGATTGAAAATTTATACGCGCGCGATATTCGGTTGGTCCATCATGTAGAACAAGCCTTGCGTGCTGAGGCGTTATACCAAAAAGACCGTGACTATGTCGTGAAAGAAGGTGAGGTTATTATCGTCGATGAATTTACTGGTCGGCTGATGTTGGGTCGACGTTACAGCGAGGGGCTTCACCAAGCGATCGAGGCCAAAGAGGGCGCTGAGATTCAGAAAGAAAGTCAAACACTGGCCACCATTACATTTCAAAATTATTTTCGCATGTACGAGAAGCTCTCCGGTATGACCGGCACGGCGGCCACCGAAGCCGAAGAGTTTTTTAAGATTTACAAATTGGAGGTGGTCGTGATCCCCACAAACAAAGATTCGGTTCGCAAAGATTACGGCGATCGTGTGTATAAAAATGAGCAGGGTAAATTTGTCGCGGTGGTGGAAGAAATTCGCGAGTGTCAGAGCCGCGGGCAACCGGTGTTGGTCGGCACAGTTTCGATTGCAAAGAATGAACAACTCAGCACATTTCTGACACAAGCTGGGATTGGCTTTGAAATGCTTAACGCTAAGAACCACGAACGCGAAGCCGCTATCATTGCCAATGCGGGGCGCAAAGGCGCTGTCACGGTCGCCACCAACATGGCCGGTCGTGGTGTCGATATTATTCTGGGCGGCATCCCTCCTGCGGAAGTGGCATCTGGCGTGTATGTAGCCGAGCGCACTCTTGATGACTGGAAAAAAGAACACGAAGAAGTAAAACAGCTCGGGGGCTTGCATGTGATTGGCACCGAACGTCACGAATCACGGCGCATCGACAATCAACTGCGCGGACGTTCTGGCCGACAAGGCGACCCGGGTTCGACCCGATTCTATCTATCGATGGAAGATGACATCATGCGCATTTTTGGGGGAGAGCGCGTCAAGAGCATTATGGAACGTCTGGGGTTGCCGGATGATGTACCGATTGAGAATCGTCTGGTGACCAAATCCATCGAAACTGCTCAGAATAAAGTAGAAACGCATAACTTCGAAATTCGTAAACGCTTACTTGATTATGATGATGTGGCGAATAAACAGCGCGAAGTTGTGTATAAACGGCGTGTCGAGTATTTAGCCGAGCCGAAAAAAAACCACGAGACCATTCGCCAAATGATCAATGTCGAAGTGGATGTAGCGCTCTCTTCGCATTTCCCGGACGATCAGCAGCAGAACGTGGATGGATTTTTGGAATCAGTGGCAAGCATGTTCCCACTGGCCAATGGCGCGGAAGAACAAATTCGGACACTAGCCGATGATCAGTCCGTCACCGCGTGGGAAAAACGTACAAAGATGGGGGAAGTGGTTGGTACAGCCACAGAGAATTTTTTTGAACAGTTCGAAGGCAGTGTCACAGAAGATGCCACTCGCCGCAATCTTATCGATCCACAAAAATCTGTTGAACATCTTTACACCAGCGTGCTCACACGAACTTTGGACCTGCTTTGGATCGAACACCTCGATGCCATGGATCATTTGCGCACAGGCATTGGCCTCAGGGGCTACGGTCAGCGGGATCCGCTGGTAGAGTATAAACGCGAGAGTTTCCGGATGTTCAACGATCTGTTGGCGCTTCATCAACAAGAAGTGGTGCGTACCATTTTTAAGGTGGGTGTGGCAGCCATCGAAGCCCAAAGCGTATACGAACGAAAGGGGATAACGCTTTCAGCGCCAGCCAAAAGCGCGAATTCCGAAATCCGAATGTCGAATGGCGAATCCGGTATGCAAAAAGTAGGTCGAAACGACCCATGCCCGTGCGGCTCGGGCAAGAAGTTTAAGAAGTGTCATGGTTAATAACCCGTATGTGTGATCGAGAAGAACTCAAAGACTATTTACAGAAACTAAGGATACCCATCAATCAAGGAATGGAATGACACTCCCAATCAGTATTATCCTGAGCATCATCATGGAGTGAATCAACTGTTGATCGTGATGAGCGGCAGAATGGAAGTTGATATGGCAGGTGTTCATCATACACTGAATGCGGGAGACGTGCTACCCTTTTCGGCTCATACACCACATACGGTCACAATCGGTCCTGAGGGGTGCGAATATGTTGTTGGAGAAAAATAAACATGAGTAATAATATATCGAAATTTCGAAATATCAACATGTCGAAATCTCTACGGTATGAAACATCCATTCATTAGTCTCACGAGTGACTTTGGTGTTCAAAGCCAAGGTGTGGGCATTATGGAAAGCGTAGCGCGCGAAATTGCGCCGGATGCTCAAGTGGTGCACTTTATGCATGGACTCCCTGATTTTGATATTCGGTGCGCGGCGCGGACAATGGAAACGGTGAAGGATCTCCAAGTTGGATGTCATGTCTGTGTGGTGGACCCAGGTGTCGGAACAAAACGTCGTGGCATCATTATTAAAACAAAACGCGGTGATTACTTGATTGGGCCAGATAATGGCGTGCTTCTGCCTGCCACGCAGATACTCGGAGGTGCCAAGAAAGTGGTGAGTATAGAAAATCCCAAGTATATGCGTCAACCCGTTTCACCCATTTTTCATGGCCGTGATGTATTTGTTCCAGCTGCCGCTTATCTTGCCAACGGTGTGCCTATTGAAGAATTTGGATCAGAAATTCCATTCGAGTCGTTAATCCGTGCTCCGTATGACGAGGCCAAGGTCAAGGGGAATACAATCGAAGCGGAAGTGATTCACATCAACAAATTCGGATCGATTCATCTGAACATAACCCATGCGCAGTGGGAACAATTAGGGCTTAAGCATGCGCATAGTGTTCTGTTGCGATTCGGTAAAAATGAAATACCGATGCCATTCGTAAGAACATTCGGAGAAGTGGAACCGGGGCACCCTCTTATTTTGAAAGATGATTATGGCCGAGTGGAAGCTGCATTAAATATGGGAAATTTTTCCCAATCTTATACTGTCAGCACCGGTGATCAGTGTATAATCACGTTTTAGTACGTATGATCACACTTGTCACCGGAAACCGAGAAAAACAAAAAGAAATTGAAGCCATTATGGGGATTCCGTTGGAGGTTGAATCGATCGACCTAAAAGAAATCCAGTCCATGAATTTGGAAGAAGTCGTCAACGCAAAAGCAGCGGAAGCCTACGCCCAACTCAAGCGTCCACTCATCGTTGAAGACGTGAGTTTTGAGGTGGAGGCATTGCACGGATTCCCTGGGCCATTGGTCAAATGGTGGGAGAATGTGGTAGGGTATGAAGCAATGCTTGAGTTCGTTCGTGGAAAATGTCTGGCTGTTCGTGCTGTTGCGATGGCAGCATATATTGATGACACACAGATGATTGTGGCAACTGGAGAAATGAGAGGAACACTTGCCCCACGCGATGGAGACGATGGATTTGGATTTGATTTCTATTTTATTCCCGAAGGGTACGACAAGACCGTAGCACGCCTCGGTCGAGACGTAAAAAATCAAATTTCGCATCGGGCACAGTGTTTTCGCCAGTTGGCGGAGAAATTAACAAATTTACACGTCGCGCTTTAAAGGAAGCAGCGTTTCAAAGGACAGTACGCTGCACGATTCTGTTGAATCGACTGCGCGACATGATTTTGTCAAATCATATGATTCTTGGTTGCGCAACAGGGACCATGCGGTCCACCGGAATTGATACCTTGTCACCAGAACATGTGGCGCGTATTAAAGCGATCGGTTGCAATGCGATTGAATTCAGCTGTAATAATGTGGAGCGGCTCGATGGATTGGCGACGATCCAGGGTTCAGACGTCGAAGGATTCAAATATGTGGCACTTCATGCCCCGGCACTCAAGTTTGTCTATCGCAACGATGTGCTCACCAAAGCGGTGCTGAATGCCCTCCAGGAAGCACATCGCCGCTTGAAGTTCCGGTGTGTCGTCCTCCACCCCGATCGTGTAGAGGACTGGGAAGTGCTTAAGAAGTTTGAGCTCCCGTATGCGATCGAAAATATGGATAATCGGAAAGAGGTTGGGAAGACAGTTGAAGACATGGAAGCCATTTTTTCTGAGCATGACTACCCTATGGTGTTAGACATCAATCATTGTTTTGTGAATGATCAGTCTTTAGAACTTGCAAAAAAATTATATACTCGATTTCAAGATCGTATTATTGAACTCCAAGTCAGTGGCTATGAATCTATGCACGATCCATTGTTTCGGACACAACAATGGGAAATTCTTCAAGCAGTTCCAAATAAGAAATTGCCCATTATTATCGAAAGTCAAGTGACTGATGAAAATGAATTAAAACAAGAATATGAGTGCGTGAGAGATTATTTTGCAAAAAAATCATATGAAATGGGAAACACTCCAGCGCGAGATCGCGTATAAGAATAAATGGATGGAAGTGACCGAAGACAGGGTTCGAACCAGCTTTGGGAAAGAGTTTGTGTTTAGTGTCGTTCACAAAGCCCCATTTGCCTTGATTGTGCCTTGGGATGGAACACGCTTCACGTTGGTTGGCCAATATCGATACTCGGTAGATTATTTTTCTTGGGAATTCCCCATGGGGCATTGCGAACACGACTCGGCGCTTGAGACCGCCCGGGTGGAACTCCAAGAAGAGGCAGGATTAGCCGCTGCGTCTTTCGAAGAAGTTGGTCGAATCCATCTCGCCAGCGGAAGCATGGACCAAGTAGGGTATCTATTTTTAGCTCTTGGTCTTTCACCCGTTCCAACCGATCGGGGGGAAGCCGAGGAGGGGATGGAGGTGCAGTCTGTTACGTTAGAAGAGTTGGACGAGATGATCCGGAACGATGTGGTCGTCGATGGACCAACCTTGGCGGCGATTAGTCTGTTGCGGGCTAAAAAGATTACACCCTTTGATAAAGCGTAGGTAGCCTCTTGCAAACAAATCCACTTCCTTGTATACTACCTTCACTTATTCGTAATTGCTGTTGAATCCATGAGCTCTTCAACACCACTCGTTTCCGATATGGTACAAACCCCAACACTCGCGAGTCTTCTTCAAGCTGGTGTCCATTTTGGTCATATCAAAAGTAAATGGCACCCCAAGATGGAGAAATACATTTATACAACAAGAGGGGGAGTACACATTATTAATTTGGAACAAACCGTCAAAATGTTAGCAAAAGCGTTAGAATACATGGAAAATCTTGGGAAACAAGGTTCCCTTGTTGTTTTTGTGGGCACGAAGAAACAAGCCGTTGTGGCGGTGGCGGAAGCCGCTAAAAAGACTAGTATGCCCGTTGTGACGACACGTTGGCTTGGGGGTACTCTCACAAACTTTACAATCATTCGCAATCTCATACAGAATTTTTTGACTATCAAATCAACATTAGAAAGTACTCAACGCGATCGGTATACTAAAAAAGAACAACTCATTCTTCAGCGGAAAATGGAGAAACTGAATACAACCGTTGGCGGACTTGTCCCCCTGACACGTAAACCGGATGCGATGGTGATCGTTGACCTCAAACGAGAACGCACGGCTGTAGCCGAAGCTCGAAAAACGAATACTCCCATCATCGCGTTGGTCGATACCAACGTCAACCCAGAAAAGGTGCAATATCCGATCCCTGCCAATGATGATGCGGTCCGCTCAATCGAAATTATTCTTGGACTTTTAGCAGATGCGTATTTGGAAGGCAAGAGTCAAGCAGCGGCACAGAATCTTTCCACTCAACCTATTCCTGCTGAAAATTTAGCAGCACAGTCAAAAGAAGCAGCAACGGTTTAAATTTCCAATCCATCGTCGTCATTCTGAATTTATTTCAGAATCTCAAGGTTTTCGATACACGGAGATCCTGAATCAAGTTCAGAGCCTGCCCCGAACTTGATTCGGGGATGACGGGAAACTCGTAAGTGTTAATTTCAGCTATCTACTCGTATGGTTGACATTCAAACAATAAAGCAGTTTCGTGAATCAACCGGGGTTGGTATGGTCGAAGCCAAGAATGTTCTCGATGAAGCGGGCGGTGACATCGCGAAGGCAACAGATATTTTGCGTTCGCGCGGTGTGAAGGCCGCATCAAAGAAAGCGGACCGAACGACCGGCGAAGGATTCATTGGTTCATATATTCATTCCACTGGCAAGGTTGGTGCGTTGGTGGAAGTTTTGTGCGAGACCGACTTTGTGGCGCGCACGGATGATTTTCATGCGCTGGCTCGGGACCTGGCGATGCATGTGGCGGCCTCCAACCCACTCTATAAGGCAGTGGAAGATGTGCCGGCCGAAGTCATCGAGAAGGAGCGTGAAATATACAAACAGCAGTTGGTAGAAGAGAAAAAACCCGAGGCCATTGTTGAAAAAATTATTGACGGAAAACTCAATAAGTTTTTCGATGATGCTTGTTTGTTACGCCAGAAGTTTATCAAAGATGAAGAGCTGACGATTGAACAGCTGATCCAAAATGCAATTCAGAAAATTGGAGAAAAAATTCAAGTGGGGAAATTTGTACGATTTCACATTTAACGAGCTTCCTAGCTTCCTAGCTGTTTAGCTTCCTAGGACAACGGCGTTTCCCGATTGTCTAGAAAGCTAGAAAGCTAGAAAGCTAGTCAGCTTCGCTGGCTATGCGTATCGCCATTAATGGGTTCGGGCGGATTGGTCGCGCGGCGTTTAAGATCGCGCAAGACATGAAGGGTGCCACGATCGTGGCGATTAACGACCTTACCGATCCCAACACTCTTGCCCATCTATTGCGATACGATACGAGTTACGGCGTATATGATAAAACAGTAGCCGTGAAATCAGGGAAGTTGATTGTTGGAAAGAATGAAACACTGGTTTTGTCTGAAAAAGACCCCACACTTCTTCCTTGGAAAAAATTGAATATCGATGTGGTGTTAGAATGCACCGGCCGTTTTACTGACGAGGCCGGTGCGTTGTTGCATATAACGGCTGGAGCCAAACGGGTGATTATTTCTGCTCCAGCAAAAGGAGAGGGCGTCCCGACACTGGTCTTGGGGGTGAATGCAAACAAATTAAATAAGTCCATGAAGGTGATTAGTAATGCTTCTTGTACCACAAATTGTATTAGTCCGGTCGCTGAGGTCATCCATCGTACAATTGGAGTAAAAAAAGCAACCATGACCACCATTCATTCCTATACTCAAGATCAAGCGCTTCAAGATGGCCCCCACAAAGATTTGCGTCGTGCGCGCGCTGCAGCAGAGAATATTGTTCCCACCACAACAGGGGCAGCAATTGCCACTACCGAGACAATCCCGGATCTCAAGGGAAAATTTGATGGACTTTCGATTCGAGTTCCCACACCAATCGTATCACTCTCTGATCTGACGTTCGTTCTAAAGCGTGCAACAACCGCGGAGGAAGTGAATGGCTATCTCGAAGCGGCGTCGAAGGAAAAACGGTACAAGGGAATATTGGCGGTGACACGGGAGCCATTAGTGTCCAGCGATTTTATCGGAAACACCAATTCAGCAATCGTTGATCTTTCACTCACAAATGTGATCGATGGGGATCTTCTCAAAGTTATTGCGTGGTATGATAATGAATGGGGATATTCGTATCGACTGGTACAGATGGCTTTAGAAGTGGGGAAAACCATTTAGCATTCACTCATACGCGTTATGCATCAACGAACACTCTCTCTCACACTGCTGGCAGCGGTGTTTCTTGTCATTGGTGATGCCGTGCTGCAAATCGCTGCAGTGGGGGCGTTGCCCGCCACATCTGCACAATGGGCCGATCTTGCAAAGCCGGAGATTGTCAATGCCCTGACGTTTATCGTGGTGATGGTGGTCGCTGGGATGTCAAGTATTTCATTCGCTCCTATTGCCGGCCTCGTTGTGTCTGCGCTGGTGAGCAATGGCATGCACCGTTGGATCGTCGGACCAGGGTTTACACCCTTAACGATGGTCGTCCACATCATCCTCTTCTTGTTACTAGGGTGGATGGGTTTATGGCTTGCCGCTGTGTTCTTAGGTAAAAAGTCTTCTTCATAGACTCTCTTTGTGTCGATGCATTTTCTTCGTACAACTCTTATTCGCCCCAGAACAACTGTACTTTTGCGGGTGGATTGGAATGTTCCTATCAACGCGTATGGCCGTGTTGATAGCACCGAAGATTTTAAGATTCAAAAGACACTCACGACAATTCGATGGTTATTGAAACGGAAGGCCCGGGTACTGCTGGCAACGCATCTGGGCCGGCCGGATGGGAAACTTGATCCGCGGTTTGTCCTACATCCTGTTCAGATTCGAGTGGAAAAACTCCTCCACGAGCGCTTGTTGACGATCGCGAATATCACCGCAAAAGATATTGGCCAGGTTCTTTCAAAATTTCCTTCACAACAATTATTTTTATTACAAAACCTCCGATTTTGGAAAGAAGAAGAACAGAATTCTTTACAATTTGCGAAGGCACTTGGCTCGTGTGCTCAGTTGTACATCAACGATGCATTTGCGGTGAGCCATCGCGCGCATGCGTCTGTGTCCGCGATCACACGGGTATTGCCCTCGGTTGCGGGACTTCTGTTAGAAGACGAACTCAAGAATCTTGAGTTCGTTGTTAAAAAGGTCAAACATCCCTATTTGTTTTTGCTCGGAGGCGCAAAAATTGAAGGAAAGGCTGAGTTAGTCCAACGGTTTTGTGCTATTGCCGATGCGGTGGGTGTGGGGGGCGGTATTGCTAATACCACCTTGGGGTGTCTGGGATACGCAGTGGGGAGATCGTTAAGTGAGCATTCAAACGCACATTATTGCAACACACTCCACCATAAGGGTTTGGCGATCCCAAACGACGTGGTGGTTGGCAGTGACTTGCATGCAACGAAAACAAGAAATATTCCTATTACAGACATTAAACCCAACGAAGTCATTGGCGACATTGGTCCCAAGAGTGTAGCGGCATTACTGCCGGTGATAAAAAAAGCGAAAACAATTGTATGGAATGGGCCGTTGGGGTTTACAGAAAATCCGAAATTTGCAAAAGCAAGTTATGCAATCGCGCAAGCCATTGCCAACAGTAGGGCCTATAGTCTTGCCGGCGGTGGGGAAACTGTGAGTATGCTGATTAAATTTGGATTGGCTGAAAAATTTTCGTTTGTCTCCACAGGCGGGGGAGCGATGATCGAATATCTCGAAGGGCGGAAACTCCCAGGCATTGAGGCGTTGAAGAAGTAGTTTAATTTCTATTTAATACATATCTATGGTCTCGCCCGAGTTTCCACAAGTATCGTCGCCCGATTCACAATCTTCAGGATCTCAATCTTCTTCAGAACGCGGTAAGACGCATGTGTTTAGAATGCCAGTCGATAATGAGGATTACAGCGTAGTCCTCAATGAATTGGCCCATGCAGCGGAACAAAATGGAGTGATTCTGAATAGTGACGGAACAGTATTGGAGCCCCTCAAGATCGTTAATGCCGTAAGATCTGTCATTGAAAAAATAAACCAGGCATATGATCCTTCGAAACTCACCAGTGTCATGCTAGATGCTGAGTTGGCCGATATCGGCATTACATCCAATGGTGGGTTGCGCTTAGCATTGGTTCGTGGGATTCTGAATTCATTACAAACACGGAAAGGTTGGGCAACTGATTTAAGTAAACCATCGTTGATTAAATGGACAGGACACGAAAATGCCGCCGTCCAAAAGATAGAACGGGCATCACCAGAACGCATTCAAGCGGAAGTCCGGAACATACAATCTCTTCTGTATATGGATTTTATTCGAAAATACCCACCGGGCGCCAAAGACCAACGCGTGCTTGTTCAGAAAGCTATTGATGATGTGTGGGGTGAAATTGAAAAAAAGCTCAATACTCCTAATCGATAAAATAGATTGCTCATTCGTCGAAATATTTTACAGGTGCAAGTCAGCTTCAATTTTAATGTATTCATTTATAGTCACTAAGAGACTATTTCGAGGCCACGGATGAACATGGAACATACCGCATCATAATTAAAAAATTGAGGTGAAGCAACTGTATGGGTTTCGAATTTGAAGTCGCTCAACCATTCAAAGAATCTCCACCTCCAAGTTTAGGTTTAGATTCTCAAAAACCGCCAGAGGTTGAAGAGGAAGATGAGACGATATTCACACAAGAAGAAATCTGGGGATTTCAACTCGATAATGATTACGATCAAATTATCGAAAAGAAGGCGGGATCTACATCTTTAATTAAACAATACGCACAATGGCTTGCTTTAGGGCAGCGTCATCAATGGAATAGGATGATGGTGGGACTACTGAAAGATGAGCAATTCGGTCCAATGATTGATCAATGGAAGGTCTCTGGTAATGAATTATTTTCTGCAACACCTGTCGAGGAACTAGACCAGCAATTAGTAACATTTCTCGAAAACGAAGAGCTTATCCATCGGGCGGCTGTACTCGATGGGTTCCTTAGTAAAACGCAGCAACTGTGTACTCAAAATAGCCCAGAAGCACTTGGACCGATTAACGAATATTGGGTAATGTTGTACAAGCACTGGAAAAGCATCCGATTAGGGGAGCTTCAACAAGTGTCGAAAGAATCTCAGTCATATATTAGTGAGTCGCGGCAAGCACTGTCTCAATTTATCTCTGAAGAATTCCCCGGCTTTGCCAGCAACGAAGGCGTTGAACGTGTTTCTTTGATACCAACCAACATACGCAACGATTTTATGCTGGGATTTGAATACAATCCGCCAGCGGGGTGTTATGTCGATTCGACAAGTCCATTCGGCCCAGCAATCATGCTTTGGGAATCGTATGCGAGGCGGGGAGTAAAAGACCTAGAATTCGGGTATAGTTTTTTTGGCCACGAGGCAACGCATGCATTTTCTGGCCATGGCTCCCAAGAGAAACGAGAAAAGAGCAATATCGGCAGCGTCAACCATCGGAGTGATGTTATTTCTGATCGCCGGGTTGGTGTCGGCCGATGGGGGAAGTATGTTTGGCTGAATGAGGCGCTGACAGAACGATTGACGATCCGATTTACCGAAAAACAATTTAATCGAAAGCACGAATCCTGGGCCTATGCATTTGAGCGGTCGCTATTGGAACACCTTCTCAACGTACTCAACATCGATGAGAAGGAATTATATCGGTGGTATTTTACAGAAGGCGATGATACTGATGTGGTACGGATGTTATCAAACCACTATCCTCAGTTACTTCCCATTCTCGAAGCACTTGAACTTGAATTAGAAAAACAATCGGCAATGGTTGTGGATACGCGAGAGCAGGATAAGGCCAATGAGCAGGCCCTTTTTGACATTATTGATTCTCATAGAGAACGGAATGTAAAGCAGATATGAATAATTTTGAAATTTGACACGAGGAGTGTGGTAGAGTACGATAGTATTACAATAATAGTATCGATCAATAAATCGTATGAAAAAGAAATTTCCTCCATTATCAGCAACCATAGTGAAAGTTTCGCCAAAGTATCAGGTTGTCATCCCAAAACAGGTTCGGGAACTGATTAATCTTCCTGTCGGATCGCGTGTGGAGATTTTTCCCTACGATGGCCGCATTGAAATTATTCCTGTTGGAGACATTCGCGAACTTAAAGGAATGGCGAAAGGTATGGACACGACGATCAAACGGGAGCCCGATCGCGTATGAACTCTGATATCAATATTGTGGACTCCTCTGGTTGGTTAGAGTATATTGCTCAAACTCCGCGTGCTCGTTTTTTTTCTTCTGTTATTGAGGATACAAAACATCTTCTTATACCAACAATTGTACTATATGAAGTCTTTAAAAAGGTGTTGAATGATCGAGGAGAGAAAATTGCTTTGCAAGTTGTCGCTCGTATGTATCTTGCGTCAATCGTTGATATGAATTCAACGATTGCGCTTTCCGGAGCACGGGCAAGCCTACAGTACAAGCTGCCGATGGCTGACAGTCTTATTTACGCGACCGCGCGACAATATGAAGCCTTACTATGGACCCAAGATGCTGACATGGAAGCACTTCCTGGGGTGAGATATTTCAAGAAAACATAGCTATGACCATTCTCATCACCGGCGGGGCGGGATTTATGGGGTCGCACATGGTGCGGTATTTGTTGCGCAACAAAAAAGATGTTGAGATTATCAATCTTGATAAGTTGACCTACGCTGGGAATTTGGAAAATCTCAAGGAGGTAGAATCAGACCCTCGATACACCTTTGTGAAAGGTGACATTACAGATCAGAAAACAGTTGAAGATATTGTGAGTAAAGGTGTTGATATCATTATCAACTATGCGGCGGAAACGCATGTGGATCGGTCTATTGAAGAACCGAAGGCTTTTTTAGAAACAGATATTTTTGGAACGTATACACTCTTAGAGGCGGCTAAAAAATTTAACGTCAATAAGTATATTCAGATTTCGACGGATGAAGTATTTGGCAGTATTGAAAAAGGCGAGTTCACTGAAACATCTCCATTTGAACCCAATAGTCCATATTCAGCCTCGAAAGCGGGCGGTGATCATCTGTGTCGCGCGTATCATGTGACTTACGGTTTACCCGTGATTGTCACGCATAGTTGTAATTTTTTTGGTCCTAATCAATATCCCGAAAAGCTGCTGCCGTTGTTTATCACCAATCTCATCGAAGGAAAGAAAGTCCCGCTTTATGGCGATGGCTTGAATGAGCGAGAATGGATTTATACTGAAGATCATTGTCGCGCCATTGACACAATTGTCGAAAAAGGAACGATCGGAGAAGTGTATAATATTGCGAGCGGGTGGAGGTATACGAATACAGCACTCACCGAAATGGTGATCAGAGAATTTGGTTTGGGTACAGAATCTATTGAGTATGTGAAAGACCGGCCAGGACATGATCGCCGCTATGCGCTCAATGCCGATAAATTGAAAAAACTTGGCTGGGCTCCTGAATCGGATTTTGAATCTCGGGTTCATGAGACAATTCAATGGTACAAAGAAAATGAGCAGTGGTGGAAGAAATTGAAGAGCGGATAATATTATGCATCGCGTCCTTATTCTCGGAGCAAATGGGATGCTCGGTCAGGCCCTCCAACGTACCAAACCCGACACCATCGAGTTGATCGCATGGGATCGTGGCGACTGTGATATTACACATCTACAAGAGGTCATGGAACTGATCCCCGGGACCAATGCGTCATGGATTGTTAATTGCGCGGCGTACAACGATGTTGATGGGGCGCAAACCCATCACGACCAAGCGATCGCTGTGAACGCGCAGGCCGTGAAGCATATCGCTGATGCAGCAACTCGCACCCACGCTCGTCTTCTTCATATCAGCACAGACTATGTATTTGATGGAACGAAGCAAGAAGGGTATGCTGAGGGTGACCCACCTAATCCACTGAGTGTGTACGGTCAGTCCAAGTTAGCGGGCGAAACAGAGGCTCTTCGGGCCTCAGGAGGCATTGTGGTGCGTACCTCACGATTATTTGGTCTCCCTGGCGAGGGGAAGAAAAGTTTCGTCGACATTATTCTGGATAAATTGAAAATTCAAGATCGTATAGAAGTGATCGACTCTGAATGGAGCTCACCGACGTTTGTTGATGATCTCGCCAAAGAATTGTGGAAGATGGTTGCGGGTCCCCTGAGCGCCGCTGGTTTGTACCATCGCACGAATGATGGGGTGTGCACATGGTATGAATTCGCACAAGAAATCATTGCGATCAAAAAAATTTCATGTGAACTAGTTCCAGTAGATGCATCGTATTACCAGCGTGCCGCTCAACGCCCAAAATATTCAACATTGTTAACAACAAAACTTCCTCTGATGCGTTCATGGCAGGAAGCGTTGAAAGAATATTTGCAATCACAGTCGTGATTCTTTATCTCTTCACCTCTTTATCTCTCGTCCGTATGAAAGGTGTCATCTTAGCGGGAGGGTCTGGCACACGGCTGAAGCCTCTCACAAAAGTCACTAGTAAACAACTTCTTCCGGTGTACGATCATCCCATGGTGTATTATCCACTTCAAACGCTTTTGAAGGCGGGCATTACTGATATTTTGGTCATCACCGCTGCGGAACACGCCGGCGATTATTTAAAATACTTAGGCTCAGGTCGCGAATTCGGGGCCCGTTTCACTTATGAAATTCAAGAAGAGCCCAAAGGACTTGCTCAAGCATTGGGAATGGCTGAGCACTTTGCGGATGACCATGCAGTTTCCATGATATTAGGAGATAATATTTTTGAAGATGATTGCTCGAGTTCAATCAAGAAATTTAAAAAAGGCGCCATGATTTTTGTCAAAGAGGTGCCTGACCCCGAGCGCTTTGGCGTTGTGGAACTCGATCGCAAGGGTGCTGTCCGTTCGATTCAGGAAAAGCCCAAGCACCCCAAAAGTCATTACGCACAAACGGGTTTGTATGTGTATGACGCGAGCGTCTTCGCGCGTATTAAAAAACAGAAACCCTCTGCGCGAGGGGAGTTAGAAATCACTGATTTAAATAATACATATTTACGAGAGGGATTATTGAAGGGCGTGGTGGTGCGGGGTGAATGGATCGATGCTGGAACATTCGATTCATTGCTCTATGCGAGTAATTTTATTGCTCGCAAGTCAAACAAACAATAGTTTGGGGATTATTCTGTGAGGAGGCGTACAAAAACTCCTTGATCCGCATCTCGTTTCCCGCTTATATAGAGTCGTTTTCCTTGAGGATCAGCGGATAGCGCTGAGATGATTAATCCATCTTCCAAGATAATCATTCTATCTTCGGGTACCCAGCTACCCATTACCGTTGCAGGAAGTATTTCGCGGGGCGTTGAGTGGAGGAAGAGTTGATTGCCCGCGCGTACGGCAACCCAAGGACTATGCGGTAGTGAGAAGACTGCCGTTATTTTTTTATTCGTCAGAAGTGGGGTGGACAACACGACGCTGGGATTTGTTGACTCCAAGCGGTAGAGGACACCGTGATCGCTCGTGATCACATCGTCACGGGTCGTTGCAACGGTGTCCGATGCGGGAAGTTCGGCAAGGAGGGAAAATTTTTGGCTCGTCATCTCCACGACCAATGTTAATGTGCTTGTTTTTAATAATGGCAACGGGAATGTCGAATGTAAAAAACGTGTTTCTGGAGGAAGGAGTCCAATAGCATTCGTGAGCGAGGCATTGACTGATCCCCCTGTTGTTAACCGGATGAGTTGTAAGCGTTTGTTCACTTGTTGAAGCGCGAGAAGGTTGTTGGGTAAAGAATAAATATCGACAATTCCTGAAGTTGTTGCAACAATTTTTGGGACCCCTGTATCGATTGAAATTTGTTGGACACCGAATGATTCGATCAAGAACAGAGACAAGGAATCCGCTGACCAGCGGACAATCTCTGGCAACTTCATCGTGGGAGTGTACTGTTGAGTATCGAGTTGATAGACATTTCCGACGCGAGTCTTCCCTCCCTTTGTCATAATCAGAATACTGGAACTATCGGGCGACCAATGTGATTCGATTGTACCGGTCGAAATATTCAAGCCTGTTGGGGTGGCGGGAAGCGAGCGAAAGGCGCCTCGAGTCTGGTCCAGAAGCGCCAGACTTTTTTGTTTTCCCGTTGACTCAATGGATACCAGAGACCAATATCCATTCGCAGAGGTGGAGAGTATGTGACTGTTGAATGGCAAGATAACGAATGATTGTGTTGAGCGGATAAGAGAAATCGGTGGTGGAGCAGTCACGCCTCCGGCAACGACGGTGAGGTTTTGGCTCCATGATAGATACCCTTCTTTTTCAAGTGTGATCGTATATGCTCCCGTTTCGAGAGAGGATATACGGATAACACCACGACTGCGCGAGGAAGACTCATCGCGTGTTCCATTAATATGGATTGTTGCGTCTTCTGGTGAAATCTGTAGGAGAATCATGCCAGAACGCACTACTGTCTGTGCCCGCCAGTCCAGTGAATATCCCGAGATCACCAACAGAATTGATGGAGCGACAACCAAGAAAATAATAACAAAAAGGTAAAAAATAATGCGCCTCAATTGAATAGTCATACAATGATCCAAACTACAGAGTGTAAGATTCTTGATCGTTGACCCGATGGCCCAGATAGGGTATAGTATGCGTATGTTTTTATTATACTGGTCGCGCTTCAAAGGACAATTGCGCGACATGAATCTGTTGATTCATATGAGTATTTTACGCATTAGCGGAGGAAAAAAGTTGGTCGGTGACATTCGCGTTTCTGGGAGTAAAAACGCGGCCACGCCACTATTGGCCGCCACACTCCTCACTTCTGAACCGTGTACGTTGCGCGGGATTCCTCGGATTCGTGATGTGATGAGCATGGTGGATATCCTCAAAAAGATCGGCGCACAGATCGTCTGGAAAGATGATCATACTCTGGTGGTGTGTACAAAATCCGTGCAGATAAAACGGCTTACGTTACCAGAGGTTCGGCATGCCATCACCAGCATGCGGTCATCAATTCTATTAGTAGCACCGTTACTCGTTCGATTTGGGTCTGTTACTCTTCCGGAGCCCGGTGGGTGCATTATTGGGAAACGTCCGCTCGATACGCATTTTTACGCTCTCAGTCAACTCGGGGCGCGTATTACCCAACATCGCAAGAGTGGATATAGTATCACCGCAAAGGCCTTGCGTGGGGCAACAGTTATTCTACCAGAACTATCGGTAACCGCAACGGAGAACGTGCTCATGGCTTCATTGGGTGCTCGTGGGAAGACTGTTGTCCAGCTTGCGGCTGTAGAACCCCATGTTGTTCAATTAGAGCGAGTACTTCAACAGATGGGGGCAAAAATTCAGGGTATTGGGACACACACTGTGATGGTTGAGGGTTTAAAAAAACTTCACGGATTTGATGTGACGGTCATTCCTGATGAAATTGAGGCGATGACGTTGGCGATTGCCGGTGTTCTGACTCAGGGCAACCTCACTATCCACCCCGTGATTCCCGAGAATATCTTATTGCCGCTTCTCACATTACAACAGTTGGGTGCTGGGGTCGAGATGAAGGGGAGTACACTCCATGTTCGTCCACCCCATCGATTACGGGCATTTTCGATCAAAGCATTGCCGGCCCCAGGGTTCTCGACTGATCTACAATCTCCCTTTGGTGTATTAGCCACACAATGTTCTGGGACAAGCTTAGTCCATGATCCATTGTACGAGGGTCGTTTGGGGTATGTCTCCGAATTAGTGAAGATGGGTGCAAATGCGATTATCTGTGATCCCCATCGCGTCCTCATCACGGGCCCCACTCCATTGGTGGGTGGTGATATTCAATCGTTGGATTTACGAAGTGGGGCAACATTATTACTCGCAGGTCTTGTTGCCCGAGGTGAAACCCTTATTCATCATGCAGAATTACTTGACCGTGGTTATGAACAAATCGATCAACGACTCAATTCCTTGGGTGCTTCCATCCAGCGTGAAGGATAATACTATGAATCCATTTTCCCGTTTGCGAACGATCGGCGCGGTGCTTCTGATTGCGACGGTTTTTTTTGCAGGTGGGTGGTATGCGGGCACGAGTCGCGCCACTTCAACAAATGCACCACCTTCTGGAGGAGTGGTTACGAATATTAGTATTCCACCAGAATTTCCAAAAAGTGTTGATTTCGCATTATTTTGGAATGTTTGGAATATTGTGAAAGATCGATCAGTACAGCGACCGATTGATGATCGTGCGTTATTCTACGGCGCAGTAAAAGGCATTGTTGCTTCACTCAAAGATCCACATTCGAGTCTGTTAGATCCAACCGAAACAAAACGATTTACCGAAGATCTCTCTGGTGCATTTGACGGAATTGGCGCTGAAATTGGGTACAAAAATAACCAATTAGTGATCATCGCACCCTTGCCGGAAAGTCCTGCCCAAAAAGCAGGAATTAAGGCGGGCGATATTATTTTGACGATCGACGGCGCTGATACATTTTCATTAAGTCTTGAGGAGGCTATTCTTAAAATACGAGGGAAAAAAGGAACTATCGTGAAATTGCAGATTGCGCGGGCGAATATGAAACAACCGAAAGAAATATTGATTACGCGTTCACGCATCGAAATTAAGAGTGTCACATGGAGTTGGGCCGATAAAAAACTTGTTCCTTCGGCGTTTGTGAATAAAAAGATCGCGGTGGTAAAAATATCGAGTTTTGATGAGCAGAGCACAGAGCGATTTTCAAAAACAGTCCAAGAAATGATCGTCGGTGGTGTTCAGGGTATTGTATTAGATTTACGCAACGACCCCGGGGGGCTGCTGGATGCGGCCGTGACAATCGCGGGAGAGTGGATTGACCATAATCTCGTGGTAACGGAACAACGCGGACCCGATGCCGGAAGTGAGCGAGTGGAGTACCGTTCTCAGACGAAAGCCCGGCTGGGTAATATTCCGACCATTATTCTTGTGAACCAAGGTTCAGCCTCTGCATCCGAGATCCTCGCGGGAGCGCTTCAAGATTATGCAAAAGCTAAGCTTGTTGGAATAAAGACGTTTGGGAAGGGTTCTGTGCAGGAATTGACAAGGCTGCCGGATGGTTCCGCCTTAAAACTCACGATTGCAAAGTGGTTGACTCCGCATGGTCGATCCATTGATAAAAATGGCATTCCACCGGATGTAAAAGTGGAACCCAGCGATAAAGAAGGGGCTGAAGATATTCAGTTACAACGCGCCCTTCAGGAATTGTTTAAACGATAATATGACGTATCGTCCGACAATCGAACAAGCGATTACTGCAGTGCGTGCAGGCCGCCCCATACTACTGACCGATAGTCCAACTCGTGAAAACGAAGCGGACTGTGTGATTGCGGCAGAGTTCGCGACCCCCGAGAATGTGAATACAGTCATTACTCTTGCGCGCGGAGTCCCCTGTGTCGCGCTTTCGAGCCAGCAGGCCGATGCGTTCGGTCTTCCGGTGTTCGCAACACAGTTTACGAATCGATTTTCACCCGCGTTTACGCTCTCGGTTGATTTACGCGAAGGCAACACCACCGGCATTTCTGCACAGGATCGCAGTAGAACCATTCAAGCGCTTGCCAACCCTCAACGCACACTCAATGAATTTGTGATACCCGGTCATGTGTTTCCGATCCGCGCCAGTAGTGATGGGGTGTTTGTGCGACAAGGTCACACCGAAGCATCCGTTGACCTTATGAAGATTGCCGGTCTTGTCCCAGCCGCGATGATTTGTGAAGTGTTAGGCCCTGACGGAAGTGCTCTGAGAGGGGAGTCACTCAGAGCATTTGCGACTCAGCAGGGGTGGCCCCTACTGAGTATTGAAGAGATTGTTGATTATCGTCTGCGAACAGAAATGATCGTGAAGGTGGAAGCGAGCGCCTATTTACCCACAGCCTTCGGAGATTTCGAAGCGCTGGTCTATTCGATGCCCGGTCAAGAACGTCCTGTTGTGGCATTGGTAAAACGTGGAGAACGGGTCCATTGGAATCATCGCGTTCTTGTCCGACTCAACTCCGAATGTTTTACGGGCGATGTATTAGGGTCATTACGATGTGATTGTGGCGCACAACTTATGGCCGCATTGGAGCGAATTACCCAAGAAGGGGAAGGGGTATTACTCTATCTTCCTCAAGAAGGCCGCGGTATTGGCTTGAGTGAAAAAATTCGCGCATACGCTCTGCAAGAACGCGGGTTGGACACAGTGGATGCTAATCTTCATTTAGGTCACCCCATTGATGGCCGAACATACGGGTTCGCCGCGCAGGTGCTCAAGGAGTTGGGTATTCGTTCGGTGACCATGTTGACGAATAATCCTTCTAAAATAGAGGGTATTGAACGATATGGCATTAAAGTGGTCGATCGACAAGCGATCGAGATCACTCCCTCAACTTATAATCAGCGTTATCTCAATACAAAACGGGAACGTTTAGGGCACCGCTTACATACTGTGCTGGAGACAGTGGAAGCTCATCGATAACAGTGTATGTTCACCGGTATTGTCCAGGCCACCGCCGTCGTTGTGAGTATACACCCCGAGCGTGATGGCACGATGCTCACCCTAACGCGCCCGAAAAGTTTCCGGGGCTTGCACACTGGGGCAAGCGTTGCTGTTGATGGCGTCTGCCTGACTGTGAGTGGTAGCGCTGTCGGTACTATTCAATTTGATTGCGCGCCTCAAACATTGAAACTTACCCGACTGGGGAGTCTGCAGGTTGGGGAGTCTGTCAATCTTGAGCGTCCGCTACGGATGGGAACCGAATTAGGAGGTCATTTCGTCAGTGGGCATGTCGACGCTATGGGTACTGTTCGCGCGGTCCACAAGGATCGTGGGTATTGGCTGACCGTGAGCATCCCTGTAGCACTCAAACGTTATTGCCCCGCTCGCGGAAGCATCAGCATCAATGGTGTGAGTCTCACTATTGCTCGCAGCCGTGGGCGATTGGTCGGTGTGACGCTCATTCCGACGACGTTGCGTCAAACGAATCTCGGTCAGTTAACGCTAGGGGATGTGGTTAACATCGAAATTGATCTCATCGCTCGGTATGTTGAGAAACTTATTCAGCAAGATAAGTAAAATAAGCAAGATAAGCGAGACAAGCTTCGTCGACACGTTGAGCTTACTTTACTTAATTTACTTATCTCGCTTATCTTGCTTAACCGTATGACCTTCCGAACATTTACCAACACTCCTTCTGCTCGTGGGTATCATTTTGGTATTGTGGTGGCGCGGTTCAATCCTGAAATTACCAATGGTCTCCTGTCAGGCGCTCAAGAAGCGCTCATTACGGCTGGCGCCGAAGAGGGTTCTATGAGTGTGCAATATGTTCCTGGGAGTTTCGAGCTTCCACTCATGGCACAGAGATTG
>ORMF012542588.1_pt1 | contig 23216 bp, 23 predicted proteins | sample 1779871 | NCBI WGS metagenome assembly ORMF01 (sample SAMEA104232316, study PRJEB22302) | groundwater metagenome | biome: forest; feature: aquifer; material: groundwater | place: USA | collected 2011-08-07 | depth 5.4 m | reverse complement strand
GCTCCGGCTTTAAAGGCTACCGTGCTCGATGGTTTTCCGATGAGAAAAAAAGACGAGGGGCGGCGCGCCCTGGGGACTTCTCTTATGGCCGGGGGGATGACTGAACTCGTAGCGGAGGTAAAAAAGCGGGATTGGGCAACGGCCTCCACCGGCGGCGAGGAACTTCAGGCGACGGCGAAAAGGCTGATGGTGGAGCCGCCGGAAATGATCGAACGGATAAAAAGGCTTTTGGCGAAGAAAAAAAAGGAGATCTTGTATGACAAGAATGATACTTGCCCTATTATTGCTCGTTTTATGGAGTTCTAATCTTTACGCCCAGGCGGATTTTTATAAAGGCAAGACGATCAGAATCGTGGTGGGTAATCCCCCTGGCGATCTCTACGAGCTGTGGGCGCGTCTTATCGCCAGCCACATGGCAAAACTCATTGCCGGCAACCCCGACATCGTCGTGCAAAACATGCCTGGCGCGGGGGGCATGATAGCAGCCAACTATATCTACAACGTGGCCAAGCCCGATGGTCTGACTCTCGGCATGTTTCTACCGGCCCTTTACATGGATCAGCTGGTTGGGCGCAAAGAGGTCCAATTCGATTGGGGCAAGTTCGCCTGGCTCGGCTCCCCGGTGAAGGGCGAGCATCAGATGTACATGCGCGCCGACACTCCATACAAGACCGTTGAGGATATCCGCAAGGCCTCCGTGCCCCCCAAGTGCGGCACCACCGGGACAGGCTCGCCATCATATTACGTGCCAAAGCTCATGGAGGAAAATCTGGGCGCAAAGTTCGCTATTGTCAGCGGCTACCCTGGAGGCGTGGATATCGACCTGGCAGCCGAGCGTGGAGAGATACAATGCCGCGCTTTTACGATCGAAGCTTTTTTTGCCCGCGAGCCTTTTCACACCTGGAGGAGAACCGGCTTTATGCGCAACATCGTTCAGACCGGGCGCACGCGGGATCCGAGATTGGCGGATACCCCGACCATTTATGAACTCATGGACCAGTACAAGACCCCGGAGGCCGGCAGACGGTTAGCCGCGGTGGTTCTCGCCGGCGGCGCTCTCGGTCGTCCCATGGTAGGCACTCCGGGGATCTCAGCGGACAGGATCAAGATTTTGCGCGAGGCCTACGCCAAGACGATGAGAGATCCAGAGTTCCTGGACGAGATAAAGAAGCGAAAGTGGGAACTGGACCCGACCAGCGGCGAGGAGTTGGAGGCTATAGCCAAGGAGTCGGTCGCGCAACCGCCAGAGATTGTCGAGCGGATGCAAAAGCTACTGGGTAAATAGTTCAGAAAGGAGAGCATTTATGACGAAACGTATGCCAATAATAATCGCTGCGATGGTGTTGAGCCTCTGGTTCACCGCTAAACTCGCGGCTCAAACTGACCCTTTTTATAAAGGCAAAACTATTCGAATCGTCGTCGGCCTTAGCACTGGGGGAGGTTATGACCGCTCGGCGCGCCTGATTGCCCGGTACTGGGGAAAATACCTTCCGGGAAATCCCGAAATCATCGTACAAAACATGCCCGGCGCAGGCTCTGTAATAGCCGCCAACTTCGTTTACGGTGTAGCCAAACCGGACGGGTTAACCCTGCTTGCGCCGCATAACAATATTTATCTAAACCAACTGGCGGAGAGCGCGGAGGTCAAGTTTGATCTGCGCAAATTTAATTGGATTGGCGCCGCGGAGAAGGACGACATGATGGTCTTCATGCGCGCCGATGCCCCCTACAAGTCTATCGGCGATATTGTCAAGGCCAAAGAGGCGCCTCGGTGCGGCTCCACCGGCGTCGGCAGCTCGGATTACGTCATGTCGAGAATTCTGGAGGAGAGTTTGGGGGCAAAAATAAATAATATCCTGGGCTACCCGGGTAGCAGCGAGATCGCTCTAGCCCTGGAGAGAGGGGAAGTCATATGCATGGGCTTGACCGTTTCCACCTACTTCACCCGCGAGCCTTTTTTGAGCTGGCAAAAACGGGGCTTTACTCGATTTCTCGCCCAGAGTGGCCGCAAACGGGATGAGCGAGTGCCGGATGCCCCGACGATCTATGAACTGATGGATGAATATAAAACTCCTGCCACAAATCGCCGGGTAGCCGAGGCGATGTTGCTTGGCGGTGATTGGGCCCGGCCCCTGCTGGTGCCCCCGGGCACTCCGCCTGAGATCCTTAAGATATTGCGTGAGTCTTATAGCAAGGCATTAAGCGATCCTGAACTGGTGGCCGAGGCAAAGAAAGGAAGAGTGGATATTGAGCCGTCAAGAGGAGAGGACTTGCAGCTTCTTGCCAAGAAAGTCATGGAGCAGCCTCCCGAAGTAATTGAGAGGATAAAGAAACTCTTTGTGCAATAGCGCCTGGATGGTTGTCCGGCTCAACCGATATGAAAGGAGACCTAATCATGAAGTTTGTCATGCGCGGTTGTTTATTTTTCTTTTTCGGTTTGATCCTATTGCTAACCCCGGCGGCCGCCGCCGAAAGGCCGTTTTACCAGGGTAAAAACGTGAACTTCGTCATCAACTTCGCTGCGGGCGGGCCCACGGATATCGAAGGCCGAATCGTCGCGCGCCATCTCGCCAAGCACATACCCGGACAGCCCGCTATTGTCGTGCAAAACATGGCGGGCGCAGGCGGGGTGATAGGAATCAACTTCTTGGGCGAAGTGGCCAAGCCCGACGGCCAAACCATGGGCTATTTTACAAGTCCTTATAATCACCAAATGATGCGGACGCCAACGCTGCGGGGCGATCTTGGCAAGTATCCTTTCATCGCTTCGGTTGACGGCGTCACCGTGTGTTACATCCGTTCCGACGTGCCTCCTGGGATCAGGAATCCGACGGACATCGTTAAGGCCGAGCGATTCAGGGCGGGAGGCCTGAGCTTTGACAGCAACAAAGACCTGCGCTTCCGTCTTGCGTTCGACATACTGGGATTAAAGTATGATTACGTCACTGGTTACAACAGCAGCAGCGATGCAAGGCTCGCGGTCCAGCGCAATGAAATTCAATACCACGATGAAAGCATTCCGGGTTACCGCGGAGCTGTGGAGCCGCAACTGGTCAAGACCGGCATTGTCACGCCGATCTATTATCACGATTCTTATAGTCCCGATGGGGCCTTAAGGAGCAGTCCGGATTTTCCCGAACTGAGTTCATTTACCCAGGTCTACAGCCAAATCTTTGGAAAGCCTCCGTCGGGGATCAAGTACGAAGCCCTCAGAGCGGCGAATATCGCCAGCGGGAACATGAGCCGCGTGGCCATTTTACCTCCGGGCTCGCCGCCGGACGCGGTCGTGGCGCTCAGGCAAGCCTTCGCCGCGCTCTCCAAGGACGAAGAGTTTATTGCCGAGGCGAAGAAAGTGATGCGATTTCAGCCCAGATTCGAAACCGGCGAGGAGGGCGAGCGACTCCGTCAAAAAATACTGCAGGTGCCCGCCGAGTTGGTGGATTTTATCCGCCAATTTATCGACCAAGCGAGGAAGTAGCGGCGGAGCATCGCCGGAGTCATGGACGAGTCAATCGGCAAGATAAGGGAACAGGCGGCAAGCGAGACGCCCGTGGCGAAGGCAAGACACAACCGAAATTGGGAATCGACGGGCGAGTAAGCACTGGAGGCGAAAGGAAGCGATGAACGAATCTTTGAATCTCGAACCTAAAGAACGCTTTTTCGATCACGGCGGCGGGTTGAAACTTCATTACTGGGAGCGGGGAGAGCCGAAAGAGGAAACCTTTGTTTCCGTCCATGGGGTTCGGGATCAAGGCCGGAGCTGGGATTCGTTTATCGCTCCCATGATCGCACGGGGGCTATCACTCCAACACGCGGTGGCGCTGGATTTACGCGGCCATGGCGACAGCGAATGGCCGAACACTAGTCGAGGCTATCAGCCCGAGGATTTTCTCGCCGACCTAGCGGGCCTGCTGCGTCACCTGGACAAATCTCCGTCAACGACCATCGGCCATTCTTTGGGCGGGAGCATGGCGCTTCTTCATGCCGGTGCTTTTCCGGAAGTGGATATAGAGCCGTCAAGAGGCGAGGATTTGCAGCTCCTTGCCAAGAAGGTCATGGAGCAGCCTCCTGAGGTGATTGAGAGGATCAAGAAGCTCTTTGTGCAATAGCGCCTGGACGGTTGTCGAGCGCGACCGAAATCAGGAGGGTTTTTTATGACAAGGCAGCAGATCATTATAGCGCTAGCGTTTACGATATTGATTTCCTTGCTCCTGATCTTGCCGCGCACGAGCAGCCCGCGGGGTCGGAGTACACCTATTTTACATGAGGAAAAGATCATGAGGTTCGTTGTCGCTGTTACTGGACAAGTGTACGACCGAGAAGCGCACATTTTAGGATCGCCGCCGATGCAAGTAAATTCCGGGGAATCGCTAGATGGCGGTACGCAAGGGATCTCTCCCCAACTCTCAATAAACGATCTGCAAACGAGTTAGGAGGCAAAATGCTCGATGCGGCGATCAGCGGCTTTTGGCAAGTCCTAGCGTGGCCGGCTTTTGGCTATCTCCTCGTCGGCATAGCGATCGGCTTTTTGGTCGGGTTGCTCCCCGGCCTTGGCGGCCTGGCTACGCTCGCCCTCATGTTGCCGTTCGCCTACGCGATAAAGCAGCCCGTAGAGGCCTTTTCGTTCCTTCTGGGCATGCTGGCGGTAACCGGAACTACCGGTGATATTACCTCAGTCCTGTTTGGTATTCCCGGCGAAGCATCTTCCGCCGCGCTTACATTGGATGGTTATCCGATGTCGAAAAAGGGCGAGGCGGGACGAGCCTTGGGTGCCGCTATCATGAGTTCTGTCGTGGGCTCCATAGTCGGCGCCCTGGCATTGGCCGTGTCGATTCCGATCATGCGTCCTCTGGTTCTCCTCTTCGGCTCTCCAGAGCTTTTCATCATCGCGATCATGGGAGTCACTTTCATCGGCACTCTGGCCGGCGCTTCTCTTGCCAAGGGGCTCCTGGTTGGAGGAGTGGGTTTGATGCTCGCGGCGATTGGCGTGGACCCCCAGACCGGCTCTCTCCGTTACACGTTCGGCTCCCTCTATCTCTGGGACCGGCTGGACATTGTTCCTGTGGTCGTCGGGCTCTTTGCCATCCCGGAGATCGTCGATCTGGCGGTGCGAGGCACGAGCATCGCCGGGGAACGGCCCAAAAAACTTGCCGGCGGCATGGAGGGGGGTAAAGATACCTTTCGCCATTTTTGGCTGGTCATGCGCTGTAGCCTCATCGGCGTCTACTTCGGTGTCCTTCCCGTGCTGGGAGCTAACGTCGCGCAATGGATCGCCTATGGCCATGCGGTAAGCGGCTTAAAGGACAGGAACCAAGCTGGGAAAGGAGTGGTCGAAGGCGTGTTGGGACCGGGATCGGCCAACAATGCGACCCGCGGCGGCGACCTCATTCCCACGATAGCCTTTGGCATCCCTGGGAGCGCGAGCATGGCCCTTCTCCTTGGCGCTCTTCTGATTGTCGGTCTTCAACCTGGCCCGGAGATGCTCAAGTCGCGTTTGGATGTCACCTTCTCTATGGTCTGGATCCTTATCATCGCGAATCTCATCGTCGCCGGAGTTTGTTTCCTCATTCTTAACCAACTGGCCGCCCTTACATTCATAAAGGGATCGCTCCTGATCCCATTTCTTTTGCTGCTCGTCTTCATCGGCTCCTTTACCGCGAACAACCATATCAACGATCTGATCGTCACCGTCATTTTTGGCGTCCTGGGCTATTTCATGGTTCTGGACGGTTGGCCCCGGCCCCCTCTCATCTTAGGTCTGATCCTTGGCAAGATCGGGGAGAATTACCTCTGGATTTCAACCGCTGCCTATGGCGCCAAGTGGCTTCTGCACCCGACCGTAGTTGTCCTCATTATCATCACCGTGCTCATGGTCGCCTATCCGACATTCAAAGAAAAAAGGGCCAAAAGATTAAAGGCACAAAGCCAGCAGGGCTGAGATGCGACGGGATGTGAAAAGCAGGAAGAGGAACCGATGAGATGAAGCTTAAACTAGGGGTTGTTTTTAGTCTGCTGCTCATACTGTTCTTCGCCTTCTTTGTCTGGGAGGCACGCAACTGGCGTCTCCAAGCGCGCCTCTACCCGTGGGCTATCGGGCTACCGATGTTAGCGCTCGCTCTGGTCCAGCTTATCCTAGAGCTCAAAGGTCGAAAGATCACGTCAACCGATGCGCCGGTTGACTTTCAATTCAGCCAGACCGTGGACAGCACTGTTGCCCGGCGCAGGACCATCAATATCTTTTCCTGGATCGGTGGATTCCTAATCGCGATTTGGCTCATCGGTTTTTTTGCCGCCGTTCCCTTACTTGTGCTGCTGTACGTTAGGCTTCAGTCACGAGAGGGTCGGATGCTGTCCCTTGTGCTTACCGCCGCTGCTTGGGTTTTCTTCTGGGGACTTTTCATCCGGCTGCTTAGACTTCCGTTTCCAGAGGGACAGCTCTTTACGTGGCTAGGTCTATGAGATGGCTGCACATGGGAAGTCAATATGAAAAAAATGGATATGGAGGGCGATTACATGAAAAAGACATTTCTTTACCTAATCTTTCTGCTCGGGCCTCTCTTTGCTGCCATGCCGGCGTATGCGACTACTCACGAGTTTTACAAGGGCAAGACGATAAGGATTGTGGTGGGTCTGCCGGCGGGAGATGTCTATGATCTGTGGGCTCGTCTCATCGCAAAACATCTGGCCAAGCAAATCGTCGGAGGCCCCGACATCATCGTTCAAAACATGCCCGGCGGTGGGACGATGATCGCGGCCAATTCTGTTTACAATGTTGCGAAGCCTGATGGCTTGACCTTTGGTATGTTCCTTCCTTCTCTCTATTTCGATCAACTTGTTGGGCGTAAGGAGGTCCAGTTTGACTGGACGAAGTTCACCTGGCTCGGCTCCCCGGTGCAGAGCGAGCATCAGATGTATATGCGCACCGACGCCCCTTACAAGAGCATCGAAGATATCCGCAGGGCTGCGGTGCCACCCAAGTGCGGCTCCACCGGGACCGGTTCAACCAGTTACTATATACCCAAGCTCATGGAGGAAACGCTGGGGACACAGTTTAATATTGTCACCGGCTACCAGGGCGGTCAGGATATAGATCTCGCAGTGGAGCGTGGAGAGGTTCAATGCCGTGCTTTTACGATCGAAGCCTTTTTTGCCCGCGAGCCTTTTCATACCTGGAAGAGGACCGGCTTTGTGCGCAACATCATTCAGACCGGGCGCACGCGGGATCCGAGATTGGCGGATACTCCGACGATCTATGAGCTAATGGATCAGTACAGGACGCCTGAGGGAAGCCGGCGCTTGGCCACCGTAGTCCTTGCGAGCGGCGCTCTCGGTCGTCCCATGGTAGGCACACCGGGAATCCCAGCGGACAGGATCAAGATTCTCCGCGATGCCTATGCCAAGACGATGAAAGATCCCGAATTCCTGGATGAGATAAAGAAGAGAAAGTACGAACTGGACCCGGTGAGCGGCGAAGAGCTGGAGGCCATGGCAAAAGAGGTTATTGGCCAGCCTCCTGAGGTTGTTGAGCGGATGCGAAAGCTGCTGGGTAAATAGTTTAGAAAGAATAGCATTTATGACAAAACGAACGCCAATGATGATCGCTGCGATGGTGTTGAGCCTTGGGTTCACCTCGACACTCGCGGCTCAAACCGACCCTTTTTATAAGGGCAATACTATTCGAATCGTCGTCGGCCTTGGCGCCGGGGGAAGTTATGACCGCATAGCTCGCCTTATCTCCCGGTATTGGGGAAAATACATTCCGGGAAATCCCGATATCATCGTGCAGAACATGCCGGGCGCAGGGTCCGTGATAGCCGCCAACTACGTCTACGGAGTGGCCAAACCGGACGGGCTAACCTTGCTCGCGCCGCATAACAATATTTATTTGAACCAACTGGCGGGGGGCGCAGAAGTCAAGTTCGATCTGCGCAAATTTCACTGGATCGGCGCTGTGGAGAAAGACGATATGATGATCTTCATGCGTGCCGATGCCCCCTACAAATCCATCGGCGACATCGTCCGGGCCAAGGAGCCACCCAGGTGCGGATCCACAGCCATCGGCAACTCGGACTATGTCATGTCGAGAATCCTGGAGATGACTATCGGGGCAAAGATAGACAACGTCCTCGGGTATCAAGAGGCCAGCAAGGTCATCCTGGCCCTGGAGAGGGGGGAAGTCATATGCATGGGCTCGACCATTACCACTTTCTTCACCCGCGAGCCTTATTTAAGGTGGCAAAAAGAGAGCTTTACTCGATTTCTCGCCCAGAGCGGTCGCAAGCGGGACGAGCGCGTGCCGGACGCCCCCACGATCTTTGAACTCATGAACGAATACAAGACCCCTGCCACGAGCCGCCGGGTAGCGGAGGCGATGTTGCTTGGCGGTGATTGGGCCCGGCCCACGCTGGCGCCTCCGGGCACTCCGCCGGAGCTGCTTAAGATCTTGCGCGAGTCTTATAGCAAGGCGTTAAGCGATGCTGAACTGGTAGCCGAGGCCAAGAAAGGAAGAGTGGATATAGAGCCGTCAAGAGGAGAGGACTTGCAGCTTGTTGCCAAGAAAGTCATGGACCAGCCTCCCGAGGTGATCGAGAGAATTAAAAAGCTATTTGTGCAATGAGATGTCATACAAAAGCGACAACGATAGGGTTTGTTCTCCTCTAGCCATGGGGTCAGAAGCTGAAAGCGCAGACTCCGTTTTATCAGGGGAAAACTATAAGGCTTGTGGTGGGATCTTCCGTAGGTGGCGCTCTTGTGCACGGTTCCGGCGGACTCGCGTTAGGATGGCTCGATCGATGACATCCACGCTTGGTCTGTTCGTATTGGTCGCCATCGTAGGCCTGGGGGTGCTCTGGGCATTCCAGCGCCATCTGCTGTACATCCCCTTTGGTCACGTGCCCCCCCCTGCGACGGTGGGCCTGCCCCAGGCTGAAGAGGTCTCCTTCCGCACGGAAGACGGGTTGACGCTGGCGGGCTGGTTCGTGCCAGCCGAGACCCGACCCGCGCCGTTCACTATCCTGGTCTTCAACGGGAACGCCGGCAATCGATCGTTCCGGGCGCCGCTGGCACTGGCTTTGGCGAAAGCCGATTTGTCGGTTCTCCTCTTCGACTACCGCGGCTACGGCGGGAATGCCGGACGTCCCTCAGAAGCCGGGCTCGCCGCCGACGCGCGCGGGGCGCGAACCTACCTGGAGCAACGCCGAGACGTCGATCCTCGACGCATCGTCTACTTCGGCGAGTCGCTGGGTACGGGCGTGGCTGTCGCGCTCGCCCTCGAGCGCCCGCCGGCGGCGCTCATTCTCCGCTCGCCTTACACCTCGATGACCGAGCTCGGGCAGTATCACTACCCGTTCCTGCCCGTGCGCCTATTGCTGTCGGACCGCTACCCTTCGATCGAGCGAATCGGCCAGATCAGGCGCCCGCTGCTCATCATTGCGGGAGACCGCGACTCCATCGTGCCGCCGCAGCAGAGCCTGCGGCTGTTCAACGCGGCTGCGGAGCCCAAACGGCTGGTCACGGTTCATGGCGCTGACCACAACGATTATGCCCTTCTCGCCGGGGACCTGCTAATCGAGGAGGTGGTGAGGTTCGTGGCCGCGGTGAGGCTATGGCAAAAGAGCTGAGGTCCAACCGCCTGAGGCCATAGAAGGCATGAGAAAAATTCTCGCAAAGGAGGTTGCCGAAAATGTATAGGATAATTCGTTTATCTATAGCCGCGATCACGGGGATTGTCCTTCTTGTCGCCACAGCGCATGCGACTACACACGACTTTTACAAGGGCAAAAGCATAAGGATTGTTGTCGGTTTTACCACCGGCGGATTTTATGACCGCTGGGCCCGTCTCCTTGCCCGTCACTTGCCCAAGCACATTCCGGGAATTCCCGAAATCATCGTCCAGAACATGCCGGGCGCTGGCTCGGCTATAGCCGCCAATTACGTTTACAACGTGGCCAAACCCGATGGCCTTACCCTAGGCATGGCCAGCAACGGCATTTATTTGGACCAGCTCGTGGGCCGTAAAGAGGTTCAGTTTGATATACGCAAGTTCGTTTATATCGGCTCTCCAGTTACGGAACCCATGATTATGTACATGCGCTCGGATGCTCCGTACAAATCGGTTGCGGATATTCGCTACGCCAAAGAACCGCCCAAGTGTGGCTCTACAGGGACAGCCAGCTCTGACTATATCCTCTCCAGACTTCTCGAAGATATCTTGCCTCCCCTTAAGATCCATTCGGTCTTGGGCTACCCGGGAGGCGCCGAGATCGACTTGGCCGTGGAAAGGGGTGAGGTTATTTGCCGCAGTTTCACGGCTTCCCCATTCTTTGCCCGGGAGCCGTTCCTCACCTGGCAGAAAAATAACTTCGTCCGCGTGCTGCTCTATACCGGAAGGAAGCGGGATCCGAGAATTCCCGATACCCCGACTATTTTCGAGATATTTGAAAGGGAGAAGGTGTCCGAGGCCAGCCGCCGCGTCGCCGAAGTGATATTTGCCAGTGAGGAGTTCGGGCGCCCCATGGTCGGTCCGCCGGGCATGCCAGCGGATCGGCTTAAAATCCTGCGCGCTGCCTATGAGAGGTCGATGAAGGATACAGAGCTTCTCGATGAAGTAAAGAAGGGCAGAATGGATATGGATCCCACGAGTGGCGAGGAGCTGGAGAAGTTAGCGATGAGGATCCTGGACCAGCCGTCCGAGGTGCTCGAGAGGGTTAAGAAATTCTTAAAATAACCAACGCGTCTTATCCTCGACTGTAAGGAGCTGCCGCATGAAAGGGATCGTATTAGCGCTTCTTCTACTCATGTTTTGGGGGAAAGAGCTTCTGGCCCAGACGGCTTTCTATCAGGGCAAGAGTATCAGGCTTATTGCAGGGACCTCTGCGGGAGGCGCGCAGGATTTGTGGGCGCGCTTTTTGGCGCTGCATTTCGGCAAGCACATTCCGGGAAATCCTGACATCGTCGTCCAGAATATGCCGGGAGCGGGCTCGATGATTGCGGCCAATCACATATATAACGTGGCCAAACCCGACGGACTGACGCTGGGAATGTTCAATCCCTCTCTGTACATTGAACAGCTGACCGGACAGAAGGAAGTCCAGTATGACTGGCTGAAGTTTACCTGGATCGGCTCGCCGGAACCGATCAACCAGGTGTTGTTCGTTCGGGCGGACACCCCCTACAAAACCCTGGAGGATATTCGTAAAGCCACGGAACCGCCTCGGTGCGCTGCCACGGGACGCGGTACCGCGGGGCATTTCTATCCCAAGCTTATCGAAGAGGCGTTGGGAACAAAATTCAACATGGTGGTCGGCTACGGCGGCGGCGGCGATATGGATATGGCGATCGAGAAGGGCGAGATTCACTGCCGTGCCGGCACCACTTCTGCTTTTGTGGTCCGCGAACCCACTCGCACTTGGTACAAGAACGGATTTGTCCGCCCCTTGGTTCAGAGCGGGCTGACACGCGAAGCGAAACTGCCCGAGGTGCCGACGATTTATGAATTAATGGAGGCACAAAAAACACCGGAGGCATTTAGGCGGGTTGCCAAGGTGATGCTCGCTTCAGGAGACTTGGGGCGCCCCGTCGCGGGCGGTCCCGGCCTGCCGGCCGAGCGTATTAAGATCCTGCGCGATGCGTTTAACAAAATGGTTGGTGACACGGAGTTTTTGGCCGACGCCAAGAAAAGAGGGTTGGAAGTCATTCCCCTGCGCGGCGAGGAGCTGGAACGTATCGGCAAGGAATTACTCGTCCAGCCGCCCGATGTCATCGAGCGGGTTAAAAAGGTTTTGGCGCAATAACGGTGGGAGGCGCTATGAAAACTATTTTTTTGGCAGTTCTGGTTTTTATCCTATGGATCTCTAATCTTCACGCTCAGACTCCTTTCTATCAAGGAAAGACGATCAGAGTCGTGGTGGGGACGAGCGCGGGCAGTACCTATGATCTGTATGCGCGCCTCATAGCCCAACATTGGGGCAAGCACATTCCAGGAAAGCCTGAATTCGTCGTGCAAAACATGGCGGGGGCCGGCTCCCAGATCGCAGCCAACTATATCTACAATGCGGTAAAGCCGGATGGCTTGACCCTCGCCTCGATCAACCCGGCGATCTACTTTAATCAACTTGCCGGACGCAAAGAGGTTCAATTCGACTGGGGTAAATTTGCCTATCTCGGCAGCCCGGACCGCTCGGAGCATCTGCTTCATATGAGGGCGGATTCTCCCTTCAAGACGATTCAGGATGTGCGGCGAGCCTCTGAGTCGCCCAAGTGCGGCGCCACGGGGACCGGCACTACCGGCCATTATTTTCCCAGACTTCTGGAGGAAACCATCGGGACAAAATTTGCCATAGTCGCGGGTTATCCGGGCGGGCCCGAAATCGATCTCGCGGTAGAGAGAGGCGAGGTCCAGTGTCGCGCGCTTACCCATGCCGCTTGGTTCGCCGGCGAGATCTACCGCAAATGGCGTGAGACCGGATTTACTCGCGTGCTCGTTCAAACCGGCAGAAAACGCGATCCGAGATTAGCCCAGGTTCCGACGCTCCCTGAGCTGATGGACGAGCATAAACCCCCGGAGTCGTCTCGCCGTCTAGCGGCCGTAATCCTGGCCTCCGGTGAACTCGGCCGTCCCTACGTGGGTCCTCCGGGACTCCCCTTGGATCTGGTTAAAATGCTTCGCGAATCTTTTGTGAAAATGCTGAACGACGCTGAATTTCTGGCTGAGGCCAAGAAGAGGAATGTGGATCTAGAGCCGGCAACCGGAGAGGAGCTGGAAAGGATAGCAAAGGAGGTAATCGTTCAACCGCCGGAGGTCATCGAAAGGATGCAGAAACTCCTGGAAAAATGACTATGAAGGGCGCCTGCCTGCCCGCAGCGATGCCGGCGAGTGCGATGCCTGACTGCGAGCGTACTCGCTCAGGCAGGCAGACAGGACCGCCGGAGCAGGGTGTCGGCCTTTGCTTTAAAAACGAGTCAGCGGAGGGGAAAAATTTATGAAAAGAATTCTCTTTGGTCTGGTGTTTAGCGTTGTCTGGAGCCTGTGGTTTACCGCTATTCTCCACGCTCAAGCCGAACCTTTCTATAAGGGAAAAACCATCAGGCTTGTGGTGGGGTTATCTCCCGGAGGAACCTTCGATCTGTGGGCGCGCGTTATCGCCCAGCATATGGGCAAATACATCCCCGGCAATCCCAGCTTTATAGTCCAGAACATGCCAGGCGGCGGCTCCCTGATCGCAGCCAATTATGTTTACAGCGTCGCCAAGCCTGATGGCTTGACTATTGTGAGTGTCAGCCCCTCGCTCTATATCGAGCAGCTTATGGGACGAAAGGAAGTCCAGTATGACTGGGCGAATTTTTCCTGGATCGGTCAACCGGAACAAACGGATCGGATATTTTATATACGGGCAGATAGCCCCTATAAGACCCTGGAAGATATCCGCAGGGTGCCAGAGCCGCCGAAGTGCGGCGCCACGGGGTTGGGCACTGTGAGTCATTATTGGCCGAAGCTTCTCGAAGACGCCCTTGGGCTTAAGTTAAACATCGTGCTGGGTTACCCAGGCGCATCAGAAGTTAATCTGGCCATCGAGAAGGGCGAGGTTCACTGCTGGGGTGGAACTGTCCAGGCTTTTTTCGCCAGCGAGCCCGGCCGTACCTGGGCCAAGACCGGCTTTGTCCGAGTGCTGATTCAAGGCGGCAGAAAACGGCATGAGAAACTGCCCGACGTGCCGACGATCTGGGAGCTGATGGACAGACAAAGAACGCCTGAGGCCACCAGGCGCCTGGTTAGAGCTCTCCTCGCTCCCGATGAGCTTGGTCGTCCGTATCTTGGCACTCCCGGCATTCCCCCGGAGCGCGTCAAAATTTTACGCGACGCCTTTATAAAGACGATGAGTGATCCTGATCTCTTGGCCGAAGCGAAAAAGCGGGATTTGGGAGTGGGTCCCACCAGCGGTGACGAGCTAGAGGCTACGGCAAAAGAGCTGATGGTTCAGCCGCCGGAAGTGATCGAACAGATGAAAAAAATTCTGGCAAAGTGATTTGAAGGACCGGTCTGCGTGTAGGCACAGGCAGAAAGGAAACATTCAGCATGAAGAAAATAACTTTTGCTCTCATATTGCTCGTTTTATGGAGTTCTAATCTTTACGCCCAGGCGGATTTTTATAAAGGCAAGACCGTACGGATCGTTGTGGGCTACTCTCCAGGTGGCACCAACGATCTTTGGGCTCGCGCTGTCGCTCGCTTTTGGAGCAAGCACATTCCGGGAAACCCCGAGTTCGTCGTGCAGAACATGAGCGGGGCAGGCTCAATGATTGCCGCCAATTACGTTTACGGCGTCGGTAAACCGGATGGATTGACCCTTGGTTTAGTTGCTCCGGCCCTCTTTTTCGATCAGCTTGTAGGGCGTAAGGAGGTTCAGTTCGACTGGGGGAAGTTCGCATGGATTGGATCTCCTGAAGAGATCGATGAAATGCTTTCGATGCGTTCCGACAGCCCTTACAAAACCGTGGACGATATTCGCAAGGCGGCAGTTCCTCCGCGGTGCGGGGCCACGGGAACCGGAACCCCCGGGCATTATTTTCCTAAGCTTCTGGAAGAGGTGCTAGGGCTTAAGTTTAATATCATCACCGGATACCCAGGCGCTGCCGATACTGACTTAGCGATGGAAAAAGGGGAAGTACACTGCCGTGCCGGGACAACGAGTGCTTTCTTCGGTCGGGAACCTGGCCGCACCTGGGCCAAGACGGGATTTGTCCGAATACTGGTGGTGGGCGCGGCGAAGCGCGACCCAAGAGCGCCCGATGCTCCAACGATCTGGGAGTTAATGGAGAAAGAGAAAACTCCGGAGCCGGGAAGACGGATTGCCACCGTAATTCTCTCTCCTGGCTTTTTCGGCCGTCCCATCATGGGTGGCCCTGGGATACCTGCTGACAGGGTCAAACTTCTGCGCGAGAGCTTTATGAAGACGATGAATGATCCTGAGCTTTTGGCCGAAGCCGAAAAGAGGGGATGGGAGGCAAAGCCCGTCAGCGGAGAAAAGCTCGAGGCCCTGGCAAAAGAGGTGGTCGCGCAGCCGCCGGAGGTTATTAGTCGTATGAACGCAGTGTTAGGAAAGTAAGCAACCAATTCAGGGAGGACCGAACAATGAAAAACCGTGGGGCTAGCTATATTTTAGCTGTAGGTCTTGGGCTTGGGGTCGCAACTTTGTCGCACGCGACGACGCACGAATTCTATAAAGGCAAGACCGTAAAAATCGTTGTGGGCTTTTCAGCTGGTGGGGGCTTCGACACATATTCCAGAGCGATTTCCCGCCACATGGGGCGTCATATCCCCGGTAATCCCACGGTCATTGTAGAAAATATGCCTGGGGCGGGAAGCCTGATCGCTGCCAACCATATTTACAACAGGGCTGAACCAGATGGACTCGCCATTGGTAATTTCATCGGTCCCCTGATCCTCCAACAGGCCTTGGGAAATCCGGCAGCACAGTTTGACGGGCGCAAATTCGGCTGGTTAGGGGTCCCCACGCCTGACTCCGGCGTCTGCGCCCTCCCTAAGGCCAGCGGAATTAGGACCGTGGAGGAGTGGTTTGCTGCTAAGAGGCCAGTCAAGCTTGGAGGCACAGCTCCCGGCTCTACGACGGATGATGTTCCGAGAATCCTTGCCGCTGCCATCGGCCTACCCATCCAGATGATCACCGGCTATAAAGGCACGGCAGATATTCGACTGGCAGCGGATAGCGGCGAGATCGATGGGGGTTGTTGGGCATGGGAATCGATCAAGCCGACTTGGGCCAAAGGAATCGAGGCAAAGGAAGTCAATCTTGTAATCCAGACGATGCTCGAATCGCACCCCGAGCTCAGGCACGTTCCTCTTGCGGCTCAATATGCCAAGACCGATGACGCACGCGAGCTTCTGAAGATCGTCAACGGGCCCTACGGCGTGACGGCTCGTCCTTATGCCGTGCCTCCGGCCACCCCGAAGGCTCGGCTGGAAATGCTCCAGAAAGCGTTTATGGCGACCATGAAAGATCCGGAATTTCTTGCCGACGCCGAAAAGGCCAAACTGGATATAAAGCCGGTCGATGGTCCCACTGCCGCGATGATGTTTGCCGGTCTGTACGAATTGAAACCTGCGTTGACGGCGATGTTGAAAGAGATCGTCATGCCGGGGAAGAAATAGCCGGAAAAGAAAGAATCAGATGAATGCTTGCGACCCGAGAGGATGGAAGCGACGGTCTTAGACGATGGGTCCAGATGGCCCACAGGAGGTTTTATGAAAAACAAATGTCTTTGCCTCATTTCCCTGATTGGGTTTGCCCTTGTCGCTAACGGGGCCAATGCAACCACTCACGAGTTCTATAAAGGGAAGACCATCAGGATCGTGGTGGGGTATCTTGCCGGCGACGCTCACGACCTGTGGGCTCGCGCCTACGCACGCCACATGGGAAAGCATATCGCAGGAAATCCTGACATCATCGTGCAAAACATGCCGGGCGCCGGCTCTATGATCGCGGCCAACTCTGTCTACGGCGCGGCCAAGCCTGACGGGCTGACCTTAGGATCAATCGCCCCGGCCCTTTATTATGCGCAACTCACAGGGCGCAAAGAAGTCCACTTTGACTGGGCCAAATTCGCCTGGATCGGTTCTCCGGAACGGAACGGGCATCTGCTTTTCATACGTTCCGATGCTCCATACAAAACCATCGAAGATATCCGCAAGGCCACGGAGCCGCCTCGCTGCGGGGCCACCGGCATTGGCACAAGCGGCTATGATGTACCCAAACTGCTGGAGGATATCCTGGGACTAAAATTCACGATCATTACGGGCTATCAAGGCGGCGCGGCGATTGATCTGGCCATCGAGAGGGGCGAGGTCCAATGCCGCGCTATCACCATCGCTACCTTCTTAGGCCGTGAACCCTTCCACACCTGGCATGAAAAAGGATTTGTCCGGATACTCATCCAAACCGCACGCCAACGCAACCCAAGGATACCCGATGTGGCCACGATTTTTGAGCTCATGGATCAATATAAGATTCTCGAGTCGAAGCGCCGCCTAGCCATAGTTTATTTGGGCGCCGGTGGGTTCGGTGCCTGGCCCATAGTCTCCTCTCCAGGCATTCCTGCGGAACGGGTTAGAATCCTCCGTGACGCTTACGCCAAAACACTCAAAGAACCGGAGCTCCTAGAGGAAGCAAAGAAGCGGGGGTGGGAGGTAAAGCCGGTAAGCGGCGAAGAGCTCGAAACCCTGGCCAAAGAGGTGATCAACCAGCCCGCCGAGGTTATCGAGTGGCTAAAAAAACTATTAGGGGAGTAGGAGGTTTTATGTTTCGGAAGTTCAAGGGTTCAAAGCTTGAAGGGATCAAAGGTTTCTTTCTTTTAACCGTTTATCTCTTCGTCTATCTCTTCATCCCTTTATCCCTGAGCGCGCCCGTCTCAGCCCAGACTCCTTTTTACGAGGGCAAGACCCTCCGCATCATTGTGGGCCTCGCGGCCGGAGGCGGTTACGATCTCTACGCCCGCACCATGGCCCGGCGCATGGGCAGACATATCCCAGGCAATCCGACCATGATTGTGGAGAACATGCCTGGCGCTGGCGGCCTGATCGCTGCCAATCATGTCTATCAGGTAGCCAAGCCCGATGGCTTGACCATGGGCCATTTCAGTGGGGTGCTATTCCTAGGACAGATATTAGGACAGAAGGGGATTGAGTTTGACGGCCTCAAGTTTGAACACATCGGGGCTCCGGCAAAGATCGATGCCGCCTGCGCCTTCACGAAGGCTAGCGGCATCACAAGCATCGAAAAATGGACGGTCTCCAAGACACCGCCGAAAATGGGGGCTACGGCCCCTGGCTCTATCACCCATGATGTCCCAAAAATCCTCACCGCGACTCTTGGCCTTCCCATCCATCTTGTAACCGGCTACAAAGGCACAGCCGACATAAGGTTGGCGGTGGAAAGCGGAGAGCTCTCGGGTATTTGCACAGGTTGGGAGTCGCTCAAGGCAACGTGGAGGAGCGCCATAGAAGCCGGCGACATGATTGTCGTGCTGCAGGCGCTGCCCAAACCCCACCCCGATCTCCCCAAGGTTCCCCTGGCCATCAGCTTTGCCAAGACCGAAGAGGCGCGCCGATTAATGCAGATAGGGATTCATGACGCGAGCGCTATCACCCGACCCTATGTCTTGCCTCCCGGTACTCTCAAGGATCGGGTGCAGATCCTGCGCAAGGCCTTCATCGATACGATGAAAGACCCGGCTTTTCTAGCGGATGCCGAGAAGTCTAACTTGGATCTCGATCCTCTGACCGGCGAGGAGATGGAAAGGACGGTTGCCGGGCTCCTTAAGCTTGAGTCTCCCCTAGTGACCAAGCTGAAGGACGCTCTTAAGTAGCCTTTAGAGATGGATTTTAGGAACAACTCAAAAAGGAGGGGATTATGGATAGGCGGATTTGCGCATTGATAGTGGCAATTAGCGGCTTTGCCCTGCTTGCGAGCGTCGCTCACGCCACCACGCACGACTTTTACAAGGGCAAGACCGTCAGGATCGTGGTGGGGTTCCCGCCGGGTGATGTTTTTGATCTGTGGGCACGCCTTTTCGCGAACCACATGGGAAAGCAAATTCCTGGAAACCCTGAGATCATCGTTCAGAACATGACGGGCGCAGGCACGATGGTCGCGGCCAATTATGTTCACAATGTAGCTAAGCCTGACGGTTTGACCCTCGCATCGATTATTCGGTCCCTCTATTTCGATCAACTGGTTGGACGCAAAGAGGTCCAGTTCGACTGGTCGAAGTTTACGTGGATTGGCTCCCCGGTTCAGAGCGAGCTTCACATGTATATGCGCACCGATGCCCCATATAAGACTATTGAGGATATCCGCATGGCTGCGGAGCCACCCAAGTGCGGCTCCCAGGCCACCGGCGACACGGGCTATTTCTTGCCGAAACTATTCGAGGAGACCGTGGGGCTCAAGTTCAGAATCGTCACCGGCTACCCGGGCGGCCAGGATATTGACCTGGCAGTGGAGAGGGGAGAGGTGCAATGCCGCGCCATGACCATCGAGGCCTTCTTTGCCCGCGAGCCTTTCCAAACCTGGCGCAAAACGGGATTCGTTCGAAGCGTGATTCAGAGCGGGCGCAAACGAGATCCAAAGTTGCCCGATGTCCCAACGCTCTACGAACTCATGGATCAGTATAAGGCGCCCGAAGAGAGCCGACGCCTCGCTACGGTCATCCTTGCGGCCGGCGTTATCGGTCGCCCGATAATAGGTAGCCCAGGAATTCCTCCTGACCGCGTCAAGATCTTGCGTGACGCTTACGCCAAGACGCTTAAAGATCCTGAGTTCCTGGCCGAGGTCAAGAGGAGGAAATTCGAGTTGGACCCGACCAGCGGTGAGGAGCTGGAGGCTCTGGCAAAAGAGGTGGTCGCGCAGCCGCCGGAGGTCATCGAGCGGATGAAGAAGTTGTTGGGTATGTAATGGTCGGAAGTTGAAGCCCTGGCGGAGAACGAGCGCCGGAGGAGGGATTTATGAGAAGGGTCGTTGCTGCTGCCCTGTTTTCCCTACTATGGAGCTTGTGGTTCACCTCTAGCCTCCAGGCTCAGGCTGAGCCTTTCTATAAAGGGAAAACCGTTAGGGTTGTGGTGGGCACCACTCCGGGAGGGGGTGTCGACCTGTGGGCCCGCGCCATAGCCCGCTATTGGACCAAGCACATTCCAGGCAGCCCTGAGTTCATCGTGCAGAACATGCCCGGCGCGGGCTCCATGATAGCCGCCAACTATGTTTATAACGTGGCCAAGCCCGATGGTTTAACTCTCGGCTTACTCCTTCCGGCGCTCTTTTTCGATCAGATGGTTGGGCGCAAAGAGGTCCAGTTTGACTGGGCAAAGTTTGCCTGGATTGGTTCACCCGAGGAAACCGACGAGATGCTATTTATGCGCTCAGACAGCCCTTACAAAACCCTTGAGGATATCCGCAAAGCTACAGTGCCACCAAGATGCGGCACCACAGGAACTGGCGCTACCAGCTATTATTTCCCTAAACTCCTCGAGGAGACGCTGGGGCTAAAGTTTCATATTATAACTGGATACCCGGGGGCCATGGAGGTTGATCTGGCTATTGAGAAGGGCGAGATGCACTGCCGGGCAGGTACTATAAGCGCCTTCTTCGGCCGGGAACAAGGCCGGACATGGGCCAAGACCGGGTTTGTGCGCATGCTCGTACAAGGCGGGACAAAACGCGATCCCAGGATAGCCGACGTTTCAACGATCTGGGAGCTGATGGAGAAAGAGAAAACTCCCGAGACGGCGAGACGTGTCGCCACCGTGATTCTCTCTCCTGGCTCTTTCGGTCGTCCCTTTGTGGGTAGCCCGGGCATACCTGGGGACAGGGTCAGAATGTTACGCGAGAGCTTTATGAAAACGATGAGCGATCCCGAGCTTTTGGCCGAGGCCAAAACGAGGGGATGGGAAGTGAACCCTGCAAGCGGGGAGAAGCTCGAGGCCCTGGCAAAAGAGGTGGTCGCGCAGCCGCCGGAGGTTATTAGTCGTATGAACGCCGTTCTGGGACGCTGAACTTGGAGAGCTACCATGCTAAATTGCTATTGTGCCATGCACCGAAAGGAGGCCGAATGAAAAACTTTCTCTTTATGTCCCTTCTCGTACTATGTGCTTTATTCGCCACGACAGCGCATGCGACTACGCACGAGTTCTATAAAGGCAAGACTGTAAAGATCGTTGTGGGCTTTTCCGCTGGGGGCGGATTTGATACCTATTCCCGGCTCATAGCGCGGCATATCGGCAGACACATCCCGGGAAATCCTACCGTCATTGTGGAAAATATGACCGGCGCCGGAAGCCGCATAGCGGCTAACCATCTATACAAGGTCGCAAAGCCTGACGGTCTTACGATGGCTAACTTTATGGGCTCCATTCTCATGGACCCGATCTTGGGCCGCCCCGGGGCTGAGTATGACCCTGTGAAGTTTGAATATCTTGGGACGCCGTTTAAAGACAACCGGGTCTGCGCCTTGAGTAAAGCGAGTGGCATCGCCAGCGTGGAGAAGTGGATGGCTTCTAAGACACCGGTCAAATTGGGTGGTGTCGCCCCTGGAGTTGGCCTAGATGACGCCGCCAAGGTCCTAAAGGTCGCCCTCGGTCTACCCATCCATCTTGTCTCGGGCTATAAAGGCACGGCTGAGGTTCGGCTCGCCGCCGAAGGAGGGGAAGTCGCCGGGGCCTGCGGCTGGGCGTGGGATTCCGTCAGGGCGACGTGGGCCGGGGCGCTAGAAACGGGCGATGCCGTGGTTGTGCTCCAAAAACGGCCTACACCCCACTTGGACCTACCAAAAGTTCCCCTGGCTCTAGACCTGGCGAAGACAGAAGAAGCGCGTCAGTTAATCAAGGCGGGTATCAATGATTCGGCTGACATCAATCGAGTCTACGCTCTTTCCCCTGGCACGCCGAAAGAGCGGGTTCAGGCCCTGCGTAAGGCCTTCACGGATACGCTGGCGGATGCGGAGTTGTTAGCCGACGCGAAGAAGACCAAGCTAGACATCGATTCTGTGACTGGCGAGGAGTTGGAAAAAACCGTTGCCGGGCTTTTCAAGTTAGAGCCTGCTCTACTAGCCAAGCTAAGAGAGATTCTTAAATAGAGGGAGGTAAATGTTATGCTGAGGAAATTCTATTGGCTGATAGTCGCCATAACGGGATTTGCTCTTATTACCCATGCCGCACATGCAACGACGCACGAATTTTATAAGGGCAAGACCCTCCCCGCTGAGAAAATGAACATGAAAATAGAACCCTTATGGAGGTTGAGATGAAAGCAAGAAAAACTCTATTTGCTTTTGGCGTCTTGGCCCTCTTGTTTTTCCTGCCTGCCTTTGCTTTTCCCCAGGCTCCTTTTTACCAGGGCAAAACCATCACTGTCATTCAGGGTCGTGACCCCGGTGGATCAGGGGATATGCGGGCAAGGGCCGTTACCGTCTTTCTCTCGAAATATATTCCCGGAAATCCGACCATTGTGCAGGAGTATATGCCGGGTGGGGGAAGCCGAATGGCCACAAACTATATTTATAGATCGGCCCGGCCCGATGGGCTAACCATCGGAAACGTGAGCGTCGGCATGGTTTCGGCTGCTGTTCTTGGGGAATCAGGCGTCTTATACGATCTCGACAAATTGATTTATCTCGGCTCTCCCACTAGCACCTATCACGCCGTCTTTTTTAGCAGGAAGGAGGCTGGCTTGAGCAGCATAGAAAAACTAAGGGGCCTCCCCGGAATTAAGATTGGGGCCCAATCGGTGGGTTTCTCTACCTACAATGAAGGTCGCCTGTTTGCGTACCTTCTCGGCCTTAAAGAGCCAAAGTTCATTGCTGCTTATGGGGGAGCTGAGCTTGACCCGGCCCTGTTTCGCGGTGAGATTGACGCTCGGGCGACGGGTGCCGATACCGTGATGCGGAACCCTGACTGGATCGAGAAGGGGTTAGTGGACTTTCATGCCATCCTTGAGATTCCCATGGGAGATAAGCATCCTCGCCTCGCCCATCTTCCAGAGCTTGAGACCTTTGCCAGATCGGACAAAGAGCGCAAGCTTCTTGCAATGCAACGCGCTTTTAGGGTGGGCACCGGGCCCTTCATCCTTCCTCCTAGCACGCCTAAGGAACGCGTAGAGATCCTTCAAGAGGCCTTTCGCAAAATCTACAGGGACCCTGAGTTCCATAGGGAATACAAAAAGACCGGCGATGATCCTACACCGCTCATGCCGGAAGCGCATGAGAAAACAATCAGAGAAATTCCGCGCGAGCCTGAGGTCATTGAGATCTTCAAGAAGCTTGTGGGCGCGGGACCTCTCCCGCCTCGCTGAACTTGCGGTGGGAATGAAATATAGTGGCACGCCCGGATGGCCTTGTGATTGAGCTGCCCTGGTAGCAAACGCCGTCCTTGGTGAAACTGGTGGTGAATATGACATTGACAAGTTGATCTACCTTGGGACACCAAACAGTGCTAGCAGGCTTTGAAACGGCCGGGAATTGAGTGTGACTCTTTGAAGTTCGTACATCTCGGCGTTCCGGCAACAGGATCCCGCGATGCGTTTAACAAAATGGTCGGTGACACGGAGTTTTTGGCCGACGCCAAGAAAAGAGGGTTGGAAGTCATTCCCCTGAGCGGCGAGGAGCTGGAACGTATCGGCAAGGAATTGATTGTCCAGCCTGCCGATGTCATCG
>ORMF011541570.1_pt1 | contig 23217 bp, 25 predicted proteins | sample 1779871 | NCBI WGS metagenome assembly ORMF01 (sample SAMEA104232316, study PRJEB22302) | groundwater metagenome | biome: forest; feature: aquifer; material: groundwater | place: USA | collected 2011-08-07 | depth 5.4 m | reverse complement strand
GCCGCGGAAGGGGCCGCCGCGCCGCGGCGGCGCGGGCCGCTGCTGGCCGAGGTCGAGCCGGACCTCGTCGTGCATTTCGGCGTGTCCTCGCGGGCGCGCGGGTTCGAGGTCGAGGCCCGCGCGCGCAACGCGTGCGCGGCGACGCCGGATGCGGCCGGCGCGCTCCCTCAGGGCGTTGCCGTGCGCGACGGCGGCGCGGAGTACCTGCCCGCCAGCCTGCCGGTGCAGCATATCGTCACGCGGCTGCGGCTGCGCGGCATCCCCGCGTACGTCTCGCGCGATGCCGGCGGCTACCTGTGCAACGCCGCCCTCTACCATTCGCTCGGCTGCGCGCGGGGCGCGCCGGGCCGTCGCGTCGGGTTCGTGCACGTGCCGGCAACGCTCGCCAGGCCGGGCGGGCAAAATCGCGGCCGCGTCGGCGCCTGTCCGCTCACGTGGGACGAGGCGCTCGAGGGCGGCCTGGAAATGCTGGCGGCGTGCCTGGGTCGCGTCACACCGAGACTCCCAGCCCGTTCGACGCTCGGGCCAGGGCCCCGCGCGTCCGTTTTCGGTGCCTTGCTGCCGGACGCCCGCGCGAGGCACGGTCGAATCTGACCCTGGTGCTGGCAGAACCCGCCCCCACTTGCGTCATCCCGGCGCCGCTCGCAAGCGAAGCGCGCGAGCGGGACCAGGCCGGGACCCATGCACGGCTCCGCGAACTGTCGCTCGGCGACTGTGACGCGACTGGTCAGCCGGCCGTCGAAAGTCCTCCGCGTCCGTTCATCGAATGGATCGACCCGCTGCGGCTTTATGCGCCGAGGTGTACTGGGTCCCGGCCTGGTCCCGCTCGCGCCCTACCGGGCACTCGCGGCGCCGGGATGACGACGGAGGGGGCGAGCCCTGGAACCCGACCGCGGCAGCAGGTGGCACACTTGCCCCTTGTACTGTCTTGCGTTGCGGTGAGGACGGGATCTTGCTTGGCGGGAGGCCGACAGGGCGTCTCGCATGGCCTGGGATGCGGGGCGAGTCCGGTATTAGGGTTAACACTGAACGATCGATTGTTTCACGTGAAACAATGCGGCTTCCAAGCCGAACTCGGCAGCAAGGTCCCGCTCAGTCCGACCGCGTCGGCTCCGCCTCGAACACGTGGCCCGACAGCGCCTTGCCGCGGCCCGAGGCCAGATACAAGGCGAGCGCGGCGACCTGTGGCTCGCCGGCAAGGCTGGGCTCGGCCGGCACCTGGGCCGTCGGCGGGGCGATGGCATTGAAGCGGATCGCCTTGCCGGCCCACTCCTCCGCCTGGGTCCGCGTCATGGCCGCCAGCGCGGTCTTGACCACGGCGGCGAACGCTCGCGCAGGCCCATCTACGGGCGGCGCCAGGGTCGCCACGTTGAGGATCAAGCCCTCGGTCCAGGCGAGCGCCATGCGGTTGGCGGCGATCTTGGAGAGGAGGCATGGGCGCAGCAGCCTTTCCGCCACGACGCGCTCGACGTCGGCCGTGGTCGCCGATGGCGCGAGCCCCGCCAGCGACAGGGGCACGAGGTTGATCACCACGTCGAGCCCGCCGTAGGCCTGCACGACGCTGCGCGCGAACTGCGTCACCGCCTCGGCGTCCGCCGCGACCGCCCCGAACGCCTGGATGTCGAGGGCGGCAGGCGCGGCGATCTCGGCGATGACCTGGGCCTTCTCGCTCGCCTCGTCGAACTGCAGCACGAGCCGCCCCTTGTGCTCGGCGAAGGCGCGCACGATGTCGACGCCGCAACTCGAGGTCAGCCCGCTGATGAGCACGCGCTTGCCCGCGAGCTCGGGGTAGGCCGGCGCGGACCTCAGTCCATCGATGATGCTCATCAGCATGCGCGGGCTTCCTCCCTGGGCGCGGGCCCCTCGGCGGCAGGCGCGGGTCCCGCATCAGGCGCCGATTCGCCTAACAAGAGGTTATGCGCGGCCGATTCGGGTGGCGCCGTGCCGGACTTGGGTCGTCAACCCGGCAATGCTGTGGCGGCTCGGCGGCGGGGTGCCACACCCGGCGTGCGAGCGCGGGGCCACATGGGCCGCGCGGGCACCCGAGAGCATTGTATTTTCTGGCAGCCCGATTGCCTGCTATGACACGTGCGCCGCGACGGGCACGAGGGGGACACTGGACGCATGACGGAGCGTGAGGTTCGTGGCGCACCGACGTAAAAGAGGTGCAGTGAAGTCCAGGCAAGCAATGGGCGGGCGGCGATGAGCGATCAGCAGCTTGCGTATCGGTCGCGCGGAGGTGGTATGGCCAAGAATCTCGCGATCGTGGCAGGCTTGGCCTCGCTGGCCCTGGCGGGCCTGGCCATTGCGCTGGTGCTCACGCCCGGCGGCCGCATCCAAATCAGGGTGACACCGTCGGAGCCGGCATCGACGCCCGCCGCAACCGCAGCCCCCGCAAGCACCGGCGCGCAGCTAGCGTGGGTGGCGGCGGCGCCGGGGCGGGTGGAGCCGAAATCGGGCCAGATCAGGCTCTCCACCAGCCTGGCCGGCAAGGTGGAGGCCGTCGCCGTCGCCATCAACGACCAGGTGGCGGAAGGCGAGGTGCTGCTGCGGCTGGAGGACAAGGAGGCGCGCGCGCGCCTCACCGCCGCCGAGGCCGAGGCCGCCGCCCGCAAGCGCGAGCGCGACGCCCAACCCATCACCTCGGGCCGCGAGAGCGTGAGCAAGGCCGAGGATGCGCTGTTCTCAGCCGAGCGCGCCGTCAACAGCGCGCGCCTCGAGCTCGACGATGCGATCGCAGCCAACCGCCGCAGCCCCGGCTCGACCGGGGCGCTGGCCGCCGCCCGCCGCCGGCTTGCCGATGCCAACGACCGGCTGCGCGCCGAGCAGGCCAACTTCGCTTCCGCGCACGCCAAGTCGAACGTGCCGGCCCCGAACCGGCTGGAGGCGGGCCTGATCGCCGCCCGCTCCGAGGTGACGCTAGCCGAGAGCCTGCTCGACAAGACCCGCATCCGCGCGCCGATTGCCGGCAAGGTGCTGCAGATGAACGCCAAGGCGGGCGAGCTGGTGGCGCCGTCCCCCGAGCCGCTGGCCGTCATCGGCGACATGTCGGTCGTCAGGGTACGCGCCGAGGTCGACGAGCACGACGTGGCCAAGATCAAGCTCGGCCAGCGCGTGTTCGTGCGCACCAACGCCTACCCGGGCCAGGACTTCGAGGGCAAGGTGGTGGAGATCGCCCCTTCGCTCGCGCTCCCCAAGATGGGCTCGCGCGGCGCGCGGCGGGCCACCGACGTGGAGGTGATGGAGGTCCTGATCGACCTCGACGGCAAGGTCCCCCTGCTCCCCGGCATGCGCACCGACGCCTTCTTCCGGCGCTGATGCAGAGAACAGCCTAACTTCTTGCAGAAATGCCCGAGTACACAACCGAGGGCTGCAGGTCTCGAGAGGCCGGCGGCCCTCGCCGCATGCGCAAAACACAAGTGACGAGCGGACCTCAACCTGAGCAGCGCGACTTGGGGATCGCCCGCATGGGATTGATCCCGACGGCGTGGCGCAGAACGTTGTTATCAAGACGGATGCAGGGAGGGATCGACGCAAGAAGGCTGCCGTGCAGGAAGCACAGCAGCCCGGCAAGGCAAAGCTTGGGATTACGCGTTTAGCGCACCTGCGCCGGGGCGCGCATGGCGGGGGTGCGCAGCCAGGTGATGCGCTCGCTCAGCGAACCGCCGCTGTCGCTCGCCGCCACCTGGGCCTCGCCCGCGGCGCCGGCCCTTGCGGCGTCGGGGTTGCCCATATTCAGGTAGCCCAGCGCCAGTCCGAGCAGGACGCTGGCGAGCACGACATCGACGAGGCGCATGGGGGTCTCCCGCTTTCCGAGGTTGGGCCGGCATCTCCACCACCGGCGCTCTCGGGCCCGTCGCTGGCCGGCCCGTTGCAGCCACTGTGGCGCATGCGGGGAATGCCCGCTGTTCCGCAGGAAACAGGGATTGCGAGCCAAGCGTTGCCGGCCGGGCGGGCATTTGGGCACCCGTCCACCAACAGGGGGCCATTGCTGCTTCCGCCCTCGACAGCGGCCATGTCTCCCCTGCATGATCGAAGGCGGCCATGATCAGGGCGGGGCCACCGCAACCTTCATCGAGGCGCCATGGAGCAGAGTACGGTCGTCGAGCTCTTGGGCAGGACTGCGCTCTTCGGCTCGCTGAGCGAGACCGACCGGGCAGCGGTCGCCGCCCGCATGCGGCGCGTGCAGTTCACCTCCGACCAGATGATCTTCTCGCGCGGCGATCCCGGCCGCGAAATCTATCTGGTGCTGGAAGGCAAGATCCGCCTGTCGATCCTGTCGAGCGACGGCCGCGAGCTGTCCTTTGCCCACGCCGGGCCGGGCAGCATCTTCGGCGAGATCGCCACGCTCGACGGCGGCGAGCGCACGGCAGGGGCCACCGCGATTTCCCGCGTGGAGGCCATGGCGCTGCCGCAGCGGGCGATGCTGGAGCTGATCGAGAACCCCCCCAAGGTCGCAACCGCCGCCATCCACTTCCTGTGCGGGCGGCTGCGCGAGACCGATCAGCGGCTGGAGGCCATCGCGCTGCACCGCATCGAGGTGCGGCTCGCCCGGCTGCTGCTGTCGGCGCTGCGGCTGCAGTCGCCGCCGGCCCAGGGCAAGGCGGTCACGTTCGACCTCGGCATGTCGCAGGGGGAGCTGGCGCTGCTGATCGGCGCCAGCCGGCCCAAGGTGAACATCGCGCTCACCCTGCTGGAGGAGATGGGCGCGATCAGCCGCGTCGGCTCCCAGCTCAAGTGCGACACCGAGGTGCTGGAGAGCATCGCCGACATGGAATGAGCGATGGGGTCAGACCCCTACGCTCGCGCGAGAGTGCCGACAACCCTCGCGTAGGGGTCTGACCCCCATCGCACCCGTCACGTGATGACGCCAATGGGCTTGCCGGCGAGCCAGGCCTCGATGCCCGCGACCATGTCGGCGTAGAAGTTGCGGTAGGTCTCCTCCGTCACGTAGCCGAGATGGGGGGTGAGCAGCGCGCGCGGCTCCGACCGCAGCGGATGGTTGGCCGGCAGCGGCTCGACATCGAAAGTGTCAGCGCCGTAGCCGGCGATGCGCTTCTCCTTGAGTGCCGCTAGCAGCGCCACCTCCTCGACGATCGGCCCGCGCGCGGTGTTGATCAGGAACGCGGTGGGCTTCATCAACGCCAGCTCGCGCGCCCCGACGAGCCCGCGGGTGCGCTCCGACAGCACCGAGTGGATGGAGATGACGTCGGCGCGGCGGAACAGCTCGTCCTTGTCGACGCGCTCGGCGCCCTGCGCCTTGGCGCGCTCGGGCGTGAGGTTCTCGCTCCAGGCGATCACCTTCATGCCGATGGCGGCACCGATCTTGCCCACCTTGGTGCCGAGGTTGCCGAGGCCGATGATGCCGAGCGTGCGGCCGTCGAGGCCGATGCCAAGCGTGGTCTGCCAGCCGCCGCCGGCGCGCATGGTCTGGAGCTCCTCGCGCAGGTGGCGGGCGAGCCCCAGCATCAAGGCGATGGCAATTTCCGCCGTCGACAGCCCGCCGCCGCCCGTGCCGCACACGACCACGTTGTGGTCCTTGGCGGCGGCGAGATCGATCGAGGCATTGCGCTTGCCGGTGGTGACGAGCAGCTTGAGCTTGGGCAGCTGCTCGAACAGCGCGCGTGAAAATGGCGTGCGCTCGCGCATGATGCCGATCACGTCGAAGTCGGCGAGCGCGCGGGCCAGGGCCTCGACGCCGGGCAGGCGCTCACTGAACACGACCAGGCGATGGCCCTGCTGCAGGCGCGACCAGTCGGCCATCTTTAGGGACACGTTCTGGTAGTCGTCGAGAAGTGCGATTGCGACCATGGCTGCAGCGTCTCCCCTTTGCGATCGACTTCGTCTGGAGAGTGCATCATAGCGCATAACGAACAGTCTTTGCCTCATAAGACGAGAGCGGAGTCGCGGCCAGCGCAATCCGAGTTCTTGTGCAGATGCAACGGCACGCCCCACAAGAAATCGGTATCGTTGCCGCGCGAGAGCTTGGCGCGCTGCTCGCGCGTCCACACTTCCAGATCGGCGACCAGCGGCATACTGAGGTCCTGACGGACAGCCGGCGGCGCTCGGCGCTCGTGCCGTTGATCGATCGGCGATGTGGTGCCGCCGAACGGCCGGTCATCGCGGACATAAACCCAACACCGCCCGGTGTCGGTCTTGCCCGTCTTGGCGGAGCCAAGCTTCGCTTGGGCGAGCACCGGAACGGTCGTGTCGTCGCCGTGCAACCGCTCGGCTGCAAGCACGTGCGCTTCGATGCGCCCGAGGATGGGCTCGAGCACGGCACAGCCGGCCCCGACCTGGTCGGCCAGCGTCGACAGGCTCAGCGGCACGCCTTCCCGGGCGTAACGTTCGGCCTGGCGGTTGAGCGGCTGATGCTGCCCGAACTTCTCGAACAGGATCATGGCGAGCAGGCTTGGACCAGCCCAGCCTCGGCCGGTCGCCAGCCACACGCGCACGCCCGGCGGCAACGTGATTATGCGCGCCTCAGGACAGAGACGATGCGCACAATGAGGCCGGCATCGGCGCAGCCTTCGACGCGCACGCGGTCACCACCCTCGAGTTCGATCTCGATCGCGCCGGAGGTGCGTGTCGCTTTCCGTCGCCGTGCTGACCGCACCTTGTCCCCGGCATCCGGCGGCGTGGGCTCCTCCGCGACCTCGACGGGGGAGAATGTCAGTGCTGGGGCAGCGCTCGCCGCAAATCGGTTGTCGGTGATCAGGCCTTTCGCCAGCGCCTGGCGACGCCATCCGAATAGCTGGCTCGCGCTGATGCCGCGCCGGCGAGCAACCTGCGAGACCGAGTTGCCGGGACGGCAGGCTTCCGCGACCAGCTGCAGCTTCTCCGCGTCGCTCCAGCGCCGCCGACGCTCAGGCCCTGTGATCTCGACCCGCCCGCTCATCGCCCTTCCGCCTAGGCATACGACTATGCGTATCACTAGCCGTTAGCCCCAGCTACGCAAGGCGGCCTTCACCGGAGGGGTACCCTTCTTCTTGGTGTCGACCGAGATGACCGGCTGGCCCGCCGCCTGGGCAGCTACGACCTTCGCATTGATGTGCTGGAACTGCGCGTCGCGGTCGGGGTGCTTGGAGCCCTCGTCCGCCTTGCGGTTGGACTGGCGCGAGAAGCCGAGCTCGACAGCCAGCAGCTTGGCGACCGTGTTGGCACTGATCGCATGGCCCATGCGCTCGAGCTCGTCGGCGAGCTTGCCGAGGCTTTTCGACACCCAGATCAGCGGCCGCATGGGATCGCCGAGCGTCGCCGGCTCGACGAGCTGCCTGAGGTCGGCGACAACAGTCGGATCGCGCGCGCTCAACGGCTTCGGACCGCCGCCCTTGCGGCGCACCTGGCCGTCGGGCAGAGGCCCTTCGTCGAGATCGTCCTCGCCACGATTGATCGTCGAGCGTGCGATCCCGGTGATCTCGGAGACGATGGCGAGACCGCCATGGCCGGCGGCCTGCACCTCCGCTGCCGCGAACAACCGCCGGCCCCGTTCGTCGAGCTTGCAGCCGATCGCATCCCAGCGCTGCTTGATGGCATCTCTGTCGATCATGCCGGCGCAGATACGCGTCGGCTTGTCGGGGATGGGCGGCCACTTCCCTGCCCTCAACAACAAGCCAGTAGCCTCGTCATAGCCGGGCGTGATCAAGAGGCAACCGTCGGGTCGCATCGTGGGAGCCGTGATGACCGCCCGGAGCTCGCGCAAGCCGCGCTCGCCGTGCTTTGCTGAGATACGGCGCGGGAGCCAGGGCGGTGAGTCAACACGCTCTTCGACAACGCTTTTGCCCCTCCGTCGCGACCCCGTGAAATGGACGTGCCGCCCAAGATAATCGAGTAGCCACTCGTCACACGCGAGCGCGACACCGCCGTTCGCGATGCGAACGAGCTCGCCGCCGCTCGAAAACCTCTCCGCGCCCGCGAAGTAGCACGATGGCTTCATCAACCGCACGCGGTTGCTTGCCACGAACGAGCCGGATCTCGGCGCTTTCGCGATCGAGCGCGTAGCGCACGCCGCCGTGCGCGTGACTGTAGACGAAGGGCTCGCCACCGTCGGGCCGCAGGCTCGCGTAGGCGATCCGCTTGTCGTCCCGGTAGTCAGGCTCCAAGGGATCGGCGAAACGGGCGCCGTGCCACTTGTCAGTATCGGAGAGGATTTCTGCGACCGTTACGGCGGTTCCGTCCGGCCGCCGCAATGTAAACTCCCCTCCGAGACATAGGTGCTCGACGGCGCGGGTGACGACAGACTTGAGGCGCGCCGCGGCCGCCTTGGGAGATCGCTGCCGGAGTTCGGTGACGCGCGTCTCGATATACGCAGTGCGGGCCTTCGCGATCTCGCTGCGGGCGGCCGCGCGGGCCGCCCCAAGGGCTGGAGACGAGGCGCGCCATTCCGCCATTGTCGTCTCCGAGCGGATCGCGGCGACTGCCAGCATGGGTTCACCCGGGATGACGACCGTCGCCGGAGCGTGCCGATCTAGGCCGTCACAGAGCACGGGCGCAGCCGCAAAATCTAGGCGCTCAGGCTGCCACACGGCCGGATCGACGAGGGCGCGGTCAAGGGCTTGCCCCGACTTCGACGTAGGTGCCGTCAGGCTTGACCAGCTGGAAGATTACCGACTGTCCGTGTCGCTCGAACTCACCTCGCCAGAAGGCCTCAAAGATTCGTTGCATGAGCACATTCGGGTCATCCTCGCTGACCTTCGACCACGCGCGACAAACCTCTGTGAGCGAAAGGTCGTCGCTCCTACCCAATTCGTGTTTGTTGCATTGCGCGCGCACGCTCCGAGCAGTGCTGCTCCGAATAAAGAGTGCGCGGCAGGCCGGTTCGGAGGTCCGACTGTTCGCCCCGTCGGGCTAGCCGGGCGAGATGCTGACTATTGCGCCCGCTTCAGCGGCACAACCTTGCTCCGCTGTTCCCTCCATCAGCGCCGCTACGCGTGCGCCCCACCGTTCGAGCGCCTCACGCCTCTCGGTGAGGTACTGCGCGCGATTGTAGGTGCCGGTCACGCCAGCGAGGTGGCCTGATACGTGATTGGCAATGGCCTCGACGACGTGGGGCGGTGCCAACTTGCGCTCGTTGATGTGTGTGACAAAGCTGCGCCGGAGATCGTGTAGCGTCCACGCTGGCATGAGCTTGCCCGAGCGCCCGTTGGGCGCCTCGACCCGCGCCTTGGCGATGCGGGCATCAAGCTCTGCCTTGGCCTTCGACCAGCTCTCAGAGCGCCAGATCGACCTGCCCGACACGCGGACCAAGAATGGCCGGCCGCACATCGTGCCACTCGGCGATGAAGCGCTCGCCATCATCAACGCCATTCCGCGCCGCGAGGGACGCAATTTAATATTCGGCAGCGGTGCATCAAGGCCTTCTCGGAGACGGACACGACCGAGGACCTGAAGAAATTCGACGTGCCGACCCTGATCCTGCACGGCGACGACGACCAGATCGTGCCGATCGGCGCCTCCGCCATGCAGTCGTCCAAGATCGTCAAGGGCGCGAAGCTCAAAGTCTACAAGGGCGGCCCGCACGGCATGTGCACCACCCGCAAGGACGAAGTGAACGCCGACCTGCTGGCCTTCATCAAGGGGTGATACGCCCCACGCGAGCCTACCGGAACTTGGAGACGCGCTCGGCCTGCTCGAGTATGACCCTGGCATTGTCGCTGGCGGCAGTCCCGGTCGGCTCGCCCTTGTACATGACCCTGGGGTTGGACCAGTAGGGGATGCGAGGGCAGCCGCCGCAGCCTTCCTGGTAGCTCATCATGTCGCGCCATTTGGTGCCGTTGACCCAGCCATGGGCATAGGCAATTGGCGCGTTGTTGGGGTCCACCGCGCGGTCATGCCGGGCACCCAGGATGTGCCCCACCTCGTGGGCGACCGAAAAGGTGATCGCGGCACAGGAGTGGTGCACGACGAAGAAGGCTTCGTCTGCATCTGCGCCGACGCGGGTTGACTGCCCGCAGCCGGTTGGGTTGTCGATGATCAACCCGACGATGTCGGCGTGCTTCTCGTTGCGCAGTTTCTTCAGGCCCTGGAAGGGGGGAACGCCGTCGACCATGCGATAGAGATGGTCGAACTGATCGGCGCCTGCTTCGTCATAGTCGATCGCCTCGCTGTGCACGAGCCGCAAGCTGATATTGCCGAGACCGCTGTTCCGGAACGTCTGGTTAGCCTCCTCGATGCCGAGTGCCAAGAGATCGGCCGGGTCGCGGACGTAGTGCTTTGCCGCGTTCTTGGTGTAGAGGATCATGAGATCGATGGTGATCTTCTTGGCTTCCAGTGCCTGACGCTCGGCATCGGGGAACGGCGCAACCGCGGGCTCAGGTGGCGGCGGGGGAGGTGTTGCCGGTTGAGCAGACGCTGCAGGGGTGTCGCGGCTTGCGGGGTCTGCGGACTTGCCCTTCGAGTCCGGCGCGTGGTCCGGTGGCAGCTTGCGCGGGTCGATTTCCGCCATGGTGTGGACGTCGCCACCTATGTGGTTGACCGTGAAAACGCGGCCTTTGTAGCCGAAGTAGCCCGACAGGTGGCCGTCCTTCCACAGCATGAGCACGGCGCGCTCGCCCGTGCCCTCCACCTCTCCGGTCCAGGTGACGCCCCTCTCCGTTATGACTACGGGCCGCGAGCGGACGAGGGTGACGTCCTGGCTGTCGTTGATAGGCAGCATTACTTTCGCATAGCGGTCCTCCGCCGGTCCCGCAGCACCCTTGGTGCCGACCGATTGCTCTAAGCGCGTCAGAGCGTGCTCGGCGACGGCGGCGTCCGGCATCCTGAGCACGCCGACACGTGTCGTCTCGGGCGCTTGGGTAACCTTGTTGACGACGGCTTGCTGCTTGGGCGTCAGGACGACGGGATCCTTGCTCCGCCGCAGGATGTGCTGCCAGTTCTCGCGCAGCCTGACCACCTTGGCGCCGAGCCGCTCCAGCCGCTTCTTCATCATGGCGGACTTGTCTTTCGGCACCGACCACACTTCCGAGCCCGTTGTTTCCAGCCTGTCTCCCTTGGCTGTTCCCAAGAGCCGCGAGAGCAAGCTGCGGACCCGCGATTTGTGCGCGGCCATGTTCTTGATGATGATCGACTCGTTAGCAGCATCCTCTTTGGGCGCACCAGGCTCGGTCTGCGCCAGCGACGGCGCGGAGGCGACGCAAACCGCCAGCAGCGCTGCGCCCAGGATCAGCGCGACGCTCGGCCCTCGTGCGACAAGCTCAAGCATTGGGTTCTCCACGTGAAGCCTGGGCAATCTTGTCAGGCTTGGCCTGCGGGCGGCAAGAAGCGCCAACACGACGTACTCGGCCACCTGGCCTTTTCCAAGATCGCACCGGCGGAAGCGGCGGACGGGCCATGGCCGGATACCACGCGCGGCGGTTGCAGATCTGGCCCGACAATCGCGTGAGGTAGCTATTCCCGCACGGAGTCGTGCTATCCAGGCCGGCAAAGGACTCTCGAAGCGAGGCCGTGTCATGATCTTGGGTATGTCCACGTCGACGTTCACATCGCTGCACGTTGTCATCAGCCTGATCGGCATCGTCTCCGGCGCCGTGGTCGTGCTCGGCATGCTCGCCAACAAGAGGCTCGACGTTTGGACGGCGGTATTTCTGGCAACGACGGTCTTGACGAGCGTGACCGGCTTCCTCTTCCACTCCGCAAGCTTCGGTCCGGCCCATGTCGTCGGGGTCATATCGCTGGTGGTTCTAGCGGTTGCGCTGCTCGCGCTTTATGTCAATCACCTTGCCGGCTTCTGGCGTTGGGCCTACGTCGTTACGGCGGTAGCCGCTCTCTATTTCAATGTCTTCGTTGGCGTCGTGCAGGCGTTCCAGAAGCTGGCATTCCTGCAGCCGCTGGCGCCGACGCAGACCGAGTCGCCGTTTCTCATCGCGCAGGGCCTCGTGCTGGCGATCTTCGTTGCGCTGGGTTTCGGGGCAGTGAAGAGGTTTGACCCCGAAGCGCTCGCCTAGCCTAGTCAGCAAACATCTTATCGATCCGGGATGTGCCCCAGGCACCGCGCAGGCACGATGGGGACTGTCCCACAGTTCGGCGGCGGAAGGCGGAGCGGACGGGGGTCGGGGCCCATTTGTTGTTGCCCGCGGCCGGTCGCCCTATACACTCGCTCGCTATCGGGACCAAGTAGCGCACGTCATTTGCTGTCGGCGATCGCTACACAGAGTTCAGCGCATGGGAGGAAGGCAAATGGGAAAAGACCGGCAAACTGAGAAACCTGACCTGCTGCGCCGCGCGGTGCTGCTTGGCGGTGCGGCCAGCGTGTTCATGCCGCGCGTTGCCCTGGCCCAGGGTCAGGACGTGGTCCGCATCGGAGTGCCCACCAAGACCTACTGGCCCACCATCATTTGCGAGACGGCCATCCGGCAGAAGCTGTTCGAGAAGGAAGGCATCAAGGCCGAGCTGACGATCTATCGCAGCGGCGCGGAAGGCTTCGAGGCGATCGCCGCTGGCGCCGCCGACCTGATCCTCAACTCATCGTCCAGCGTCGCGGCGGGCCTGAAGAAAGGCGTGAACGTCCGCTGCGTGGCCAACGGCGCAAACGGTTACTACGGCTGGTATCTGGTGGTGAAAACGGACTCCAAGATCACCAAGGTCGCCGAGCTCGCGGGCAAGAAAGTCGGGATCACGTCCGCCGGCTCCGGCACCGATATCCTCGCGCTGTGGACCCTGGCCGAGCACAAGCTCAATTTCACCCGCGTTCCGCTCGGCGGCGGCGGCCTGGTGCCGAACCTGTTGACCGGCAACATCGCCGCGTCCGTGCTGTATTCGCCGCTCACCTACAAGGTCATCGACGAGAAGGTGGCGCGGCCGCTCATCGACTACGGTGCCGAGGTGCCGGCACACTCGACCGGCAGCTGGATTGCGAGCGACAAGATCGTCAAAGAGCGGCCCCAGGCCGTGCAGAAGGCGCTGAACGCCATCTACGGCGGGCTCGCCTACCTGCGCGCCGACGGCAATCGCGCCGCCGCGGTGAAGTTGATCGCCGAGATCGACGAGATCCCCGAGGCGATTGCGGCGCGCGAGCTCGACGGCAACATCAAGAAGCTTTCGGCGACCGGCGAGATGCAGCTGGAGTGGATGGAACGATCTCTCGACATGGCCCGCCTCATCGGCATGAAGGACCTGGCGCCGGTGAAGGAAATCTTTGTCACGCAGTTCAAGCCGGTTCCGACCGTGGCCTGATGCAACTTTCGCCAGCTGCTCGCGCACCGGGGAAGCCGGCGCGCGAGTCGGACGCTTCGAGCTCGAGACCGCAGTCATGACCCGCTCGCAAATCGTGATGACGCGGCTGGCGCTGCTGGCGCTCGTGCTGGGCGCGTGGGAGGTGTTGCCGCGGAGCGAAATGGTCAATCCCCTGCTGCTGCCGCCTCTCAGCGACGTGCTGGCGATGCTCGGCAATCTGCTCGGCCGTCCAACCGTTCACGAGGCGGTCGGGGTCACTGCCGCTGAGGTCATCGTCGCCTTCATCATTGCGGTTCCGCTTGGCGCCGCGGTCGGGATCGTGATCGCCGAGAGCGAGTATCTCGGCGAGATCTTCAAGCCGATGCTGTTCTACGTGTTCAGCATTCCGAAATCGATCTTCCTGCCCATGTTCATTCTCGTCTTCGGCATCGGCTTCCAGCAGAAGGTCGCCTACGCCGCGTTCACCACCGCCTTCGTGGTGTTGATGAGCGCTACGGCGGCGGTGGAATCCGTGCGCTCGGACCACATCATGGTCGCGCGCTCCTTTGGCGCGACGCAGACACAGATCCTGCTGCGCATCTATGTGCCCAGCATGATGCCGATCCTGCTCGAGACCCTGCGCATTTCCATGATCTTCAACTTCACGGGCGTGATGATCGCCGAGATGTACGCCTCCCGCACGGGCATCGGGCATCTCATCTCCAATTGGGGAGAGAATTTCCAGATGCCGCAGCTTTTCGCCGGCGTCATCGTGCTGGCCACCGTGGCCATCCTGTTCAACGAGGCGGTGCGCGCGCTGGAGGCTCGATGCAGCACCTGGCGAACCTGACGGAGGTCCACGGCCGGACTGCCGAGGCGGCGATCGAGGTCGACCGCCTCAGCCACGTCTATGCGGGTCCGGATGGCGGCGTTCCGGCCCTGGTCGACATCTCCATGTCGGTCGGCACCGGCCGCTTCGTTGTGATCGTCGGGCCCAGCGGCTGCGGCAAGACCTCGCTGCTGATGATGCTAGCGGGTCTCAGGCGGCAGACCGAGGGCACGATCCTGTGCCATGGGCGGCCGATCCCGGACCCCGACCCGCTGCGTGTCGGCGTCATCTTCCAGGAGGCGAGCCTCTTTCCCTGGCTCAGCACGCTCGACAACATCGAGTTTCCCTTGAGCCTGCGCGGCACGCCGCGCCAGGAGCGCCGGCGCCGGTCGCAGGCCATGCTGACCTTGGTCGGCCTGGAGGGGTTCGGCGAGCGCTATCCGCACGAGCTGTCGGGCGGCATGAAGCAGCGCGTCTCCATCGCCCGTGGCCTGGTGCAGGACCCGCCGGTGCTGCTGATGGACGAGCCGTTCGCCGCCCTCGACGAGCAGACCCGCATGACCATGGGTCACGAGTTGCTGCGCATCTGGTCGACCACGCGCAAGACGGTGGTGTTCGTCACTCACAGCCTGACCGAGGCCGTCTACCTCGCCGACGAGGTGCTGGTGATGTCGGCGCGGCCCGGCCGAATTATCGATCATATCCAGGTGTCGCTACCCCGGCCGCGCACGTACGAGATGATGGCAACCGACGTGTTCGGGCGGCTGCGCGACCGCATCTGGCAGCAGATCCGCAAATCCACATGAGGTTCTCGATGCGACGACCTGCGCCCTCCGCCGTCCGCTGGACGATCCTGGTCGCGCTCCTGGCCCTCTGGGAGTTCGTCCCGACCACTGGCCTCCTGCCCGAGCTATTCCTGCCGGCCCTGTCGAAGACGCTGGCGGTGCTCTACATCGACAGGCACATCTATTTCGCGGCGCTCCTTGTGACGCTCTACGAGGTCGCCCTGTCGATGCTGATCGCCTGCGGCCTCGGCATTGTGGTCGGCGCGGTGGTGGGCGGCCTTGCCGCGTTGCGCAACCTGCTGTTGCCGATCTTTTCCAGCCTCTACGCGGTACCGATCGTCATTCTCTATCCGATCTTCACCGCCTGGTTCGGCATCGGCTCGCAATCGAAGATCGCCTTCGCCGGCATCTACGGCTTCTTTCCGGTCATGCTCTCCACCGCGGCCGGAATCCGCACCATCGACCCGCAGTTCGTGCTCGCTGCGCGCAGCATGGGTGCCACGCTGCCGCAACAGATCCTGCGGGTCATCATCCCCGCATCGTTGCCGACAGTGTTCGCGGGCCTGCGCCTGGGCGGCGCGCTCACCATCATCGGCGTGGTGGTGGCGGAGATGCTGACCTCGTCCGCCGGCATCGGCTACCTCGTGACCCTCAATCGCACCATCCTCGACAGCCCGCGCGTGTTTGCCGCCATCCTGGCCATCCTCGTCCTGTCGATCGCCTACTACATGATGGCGCGCGCGCTGGAGAGCCGCATGGTGGTGTGGCAGTCCGTGGGCCGGCAGCAGAAGTCGTCTTCGCGCGTTAGCGCGACGGCGGCCATTCCCGCGCCGTCTGCTGCCTAGCGGCTGCTGCCAATTCAGCCCGTGAAGGTTGCGAACATCTCTTCGATCGCCTTCATCTGGTTGCCGGCGGCTGACGACGGCACCAGGATCGGCGTGCGTATGCCGGCGGCGTACCAGGCCTCGAGCCCCTCGCGCACGCGCTGCGCCGGCCCGAACAGAGTGCAGTCGGCGAGCCACGCGTCCGTCAGGTATTTCGGCACATCCGCCATGCGCTGCTCGGCGATTGCCTGCTCGATCGCCCCCATCTCCTCGACGTAGCCGGCTTCCCTCCAGTAGTTGCGGTAGTTGGGCAGCAGTGCGTAGTGGGTGAGCGTCCTGCGGTTGACCGCCTTGGCCGCCTCGATGTCGTCGCAGATGCAGGTCGGGATCATGTTGCCGATGAAGAAGGCAGGATCGTTGCGCTTGGGCGCCGGCAGCGCGGCCAATGAACTCTGCATGTGCGAGCGCGCGCCGTTGGCGAAAACCATGCCATCGGCGATTTCGCCGGCAAGGGCGATCATCTGCTTGCGCAAAGTGGCGAGGATAACCGGCGGCAGCGCGCCGATGCCTTCATGGGCGCGCAGCTTCGCAACGAAGCCGCGGACGTCGGCCAGCGGCTTGCCGGGCGTCACGCCCATGCGCACGTGCGCAGGCGCATGACTGACGCCGATGCCAAGACGGAAGCGCCCGCCTGAGACCTCGTGCATGAAGGCAGCGCTTTGCGCGAAATCGCTGACGGTGCGCGCATAGATCGGTGCAATGGAGGTGCCGAATACGATGCGCTCGGTTACGTGCGCCAGCGCCTCGCACAGCGACATGTTGCTGAACACGCTGGGGGCATAGACGCCCGCAAACCCGCGCCGCTCGATCTCGCGCGCAACCTCGAGGGTGGCGCTGCGCCGGCCCGGCACCGCGACCAGGCTGACTGCTGGTAGCTGTTGTGGCATGGTTGGCTCGCTCTCTGGGGTCGCGGATCCGGACCGTCGCCGAAGCCAGACCGTCGCCCGACATACTACACGCAATGGCCCACCCAGAAGGGGCCGGCCTGTCCTGGAAAGGATCGATGGCCGCCGCCGGTCAGAGGCTGGAGTCCAGCCGGGCCGCCATCTGCTTCTCGCGCCGGCGCTGCACCGAGGAGGGGATGCGCAGTGCCTCGCGATACTTGGCCACGGTGCGGCGGGCGATGTCGATGCCGTCGCGCTTGAGGTGCTCCACGATCTTGTCGTCCGACAGCACCGCGCTCGCCGTCTCGCCCTCGATCATTTGGCGGATGCGGTGGCGCACGGCCTCCGAGGAATGCGCCTCCTCGCCGCGGGCCGAGGCGATCGCCGAGGTGAAGAAGTACTTGAGCTCGAACACGCCGCGCGGGGTCGTCATGTACTTGTTGGAGGTGACCCGGCTCACGGTCGATTCGTGCATCGAGATGGCGTCCGCCACCGTCTTCAGGTTGAGCGGCTTCAGGTGCTCGATGCCGTAGGTGAGGAAGCCGTCCTGCTGGCGCACGATCTCCTCGGCCACGCGCAGGATGGTGCGGGCGCGCTGATCGAGGCTCTTGACCAGCCAGTTGGCGCTCTGCAGGCAGTCGAGCAGGTAGTCCTTGTCCTTGGGTAGTTGGGCGGTCTTGGAGACGTTGGCGTAGTAGCTGCGATTGACGAGCACGCGCGGCAGCGTGTCGTTGTTGAGTTCGACCAGCCAGCTGCCGTCGCGCGCCGGACGCACCATGACGTCGGGCAGCACGGGCTGGATCTGCACGGTGCCGAATTGCAGGCCGGGCTTGGGGTTGAGCCGCTTGATCTCGCCGATCATATCGGCGAGCTCCTGGGCATCGACGCCGACCGCCCGCTTGAGCCCCGCCAGGTTGTGTCCGCCGAGCAGCTCCAGGTTGTCGAGCAGCCTGGCGATCTGGGGGTCGTAGCGGTTCTGGTCCTTGAGCTGCAGCGTCAGGCACTCGGCAAGGTCGCGCGCGAACACGCCCGGCGGGTCGAAGCCCTGCAGCTTGGCGAGCACCTTGTCGATCAGGCCGGCCGAAGCGCCGAGTTTGGCTGCAAGGTCCTCGAGATCACCGCGCAGATAGCCGGCCTCGTCGAGCATGTGGGTGAGGTGGGCGCCAATCAGCCGCTCGGCCGGATCGGCGATGGCGACGTGCACCTGCTCGATCAGATGATCCGCCAGCGACCGGCCGGCGGCGACGAAATCTTCCAGATTGGCATCCTCGCCGCCGAAGGTGTTGCTGGTGCGCTGCCGCAGCGATGCCCATCCGCTAGGCTCGGGCTCGGCGCCGTTGGGCGCGGCTACCCCGTTGGTTTCACTGTCGGCCGGCGTGGCCCCGTTGAGAGGCGGCGAGGCCTCGCCCGGGGTCCAATCGCCGTCGTCGTCGCTCCCGGCGTCCTCCTTGCGCTGCGGCGTCTCGGCCTCGGCGGCGAGGCCAGGCTCGGGGGCGCCCTCCTCACGCTCGAGCAGCGGATTGCGCTCGACCTCGGTCTCCACGAACGTGCACAGCTCGACATTGGACAATTGGAGCAAGCGAATGGCCTGCTGCAACTGGGGGGTCATCACCAGTTGCTGGCCTTGTCTGAGCTCCAATTTCGGCACGAGCGCCATGATGGCCCCAATCGTCGCCAGGACGTGTCACGGGGTCAAAGTATAAGGTCGCCGCATTAATTGAACATATCCCCTAGGTAAACCCGGCGTACGTCTTCATTAGCTATGATTTCCTTCGGGTTACCATGCGTCAGGACCTGGCCGTCATAGATGATGTAGGCCCGGTCGACGAGGCTCAGGGTCTCGCGCACATTGTGATCGGTGATGAGGACGCCGATGCCACGCGCGGTGAGCTGTCGCACCAGCTGCTGGATGTCGCCCACGGCCAGCGGGTCGATGCCGGCGAAGGGCTCGTCCAGCAGCATGAACGAGGGGCGGGTGGCTAGCGCCCGAGCGATCTCGCAGCGGCGGCGCTCGCCTCCCGACAGCGCCAGGGACGGCGATTTCCGCAGCCGCGCAATGTTGAACTCCTCGAGCAGGCTGTCGAGCTGCTCCTTGCGCCGCTTGCGGTTGGACTCGACCAGCTCGAGCACGGACATGATGTTCTGCTCGACCGTAAGGCCGCGGAAAATCGATGCTTCCTGCGGCAGGTAGCCGATGCCGAGCCGGGCACGGCGGTACATCGGCAGGTGCGTCACATCGCGGCCATCGAGCGTGACCTGGCCCGCATCGGCCGGCACCAGGCCGGTGACCATGTAGAACACCGTGGTCTTGCCGGCGCCGTTGGGGCCGAGCAGGCCCACGGCCTCGCCGCGGCCGGTCGCCAGGCTCACGCCCTTGACCACCATCCGGCCGTGATAGGTCTTCTTCACGTTGGCGACGGTCAGCCAGCCCTGCCCGCCAGTCCGCGCCACCGGATGCTCCATCTCCATCGCCCGGCCGTTGCCGGCGCGGCGCTGCTGGCGCGCCTGGGGCCCGGAGCGGGCCATCTTCTTCTTTGCCTGGAACGGGAACAGCCGCATGGCGTCAATTGCCCCGCTGGGGTGGACTGGTGGTCGGCTGCCAGTCTTCGCCGGCCTTGTCGCCGGGAGCGTCGGAATGGAGCTTCTTGACCGCTTCCTTGGCCTTCTTCTGCGCCTCCTTGGGATAGAAGAGCAGGCATTGCTTGCCCGGCGGGCAGGAGCGCGCGGCGGGGTCGGTCGAGACGGGCTGCCCGGGTGGCGTCAGCGGCGGCGAGGCGCTGATGGAGGGGGCGGCCCTCGGCGTTGCAGCTGTCGACTCCAGCTCGAAGCGGTACATGCCGGTGGTGAGGTCGATCTTGAGCCGCGGCCCCTCGGCCACATCCTTGCCGCGCGAGACGATCACCCGGTCCCCCATCAGCACCGTGTTGGCCTTGAGGTCGAAATCCGCCCAGTCGCCGGTGGCGGTCTGCCCATCCTTCGAGGTGACCAGCACCTTGCGCCTGGCTTCCACGCGCGTGAGCTGGGATGGCGTCTTGCCGGCGGGGTCGTTGCCGCCACTCGCCAGCCCGAACCCGGCCTGGCCAGTGTAATGGGCGGTCATCTCCACGGTGCGCACGACGACGTCGCCCTGCTGGGATTTGACGTTGCCGCGGAACACGGCCTCCTTGGTGTGGTCGTCGACGTCGAGCGTATCGGACTCCACGTCGATCGGCGCATTGGGATCGGTCTTGAACGAGCCGAGGACGCTTTCCTGCGCCGCTACGGCGGCAGTCTTGGGCTTGGGCTGTGGGCCCGCCTTGTTCTCGTTCTGGTAGAACCTTGCAGTAATTCGCCCCTCCGGCTGGCCGCCGTCCGCCGGCGTTTCGAGCCGGCTCTGGCTGGTCTTACGGTCGACGAACAGGCGCTGGCCGCGCAGGATATTCCTTTGCTGGGTGACAACGACGTCGCCGGTGAACAGCGCCGTGTTGGCCTTGGCGTCGAAGTCGGCCTCGTCGCTGGTCACGCGCCGGTCGGTGCCGATGGTCACGTCCGACCCCTTCTTGGCGATGATGCGCGACAGCCGCGACGTTTCTCCCCCCTGCTGCGGGGCTGCGGCCGTCAGCTGGTCCGCGGCCTTGCCCTCGTAGCTCACGTGCAGCTCGGGTGTCCGAAGCGTCGACTCGCCCTGCACGGCAAGCACGTTACCCGTGAACAGCGCCGTCTTCTTCGTGTCGTTGACGTAGAGTTCGTCGGAGTCGACGTCGACCGGCTGGCGCTGATCGCGGCCGAAGGCCGGGGTGGCCGCCACCTGGCCGGCCTGCGTGGCGGGGACCAGATGGGTCTTGACGTTGCCCACGAAGTTCGTCTCGCGCGTGTCGTTGTGCATGGTCATGGTGTCGCCGACCACCCGGCCCGATGGCATCTCGACCTCGACCGGGTGCTTGGAGACCACTAGGTGCTTCTTGGAGAAGATCATGGCGCGGGACAGGCGCGCCTTCAGGCCGTTGCTGCCATCGATCTCGATGTTGTCCCAAAGCTCGAGCTCGTTCTTGGCGTTGTCGAGTAGGCCGTGCTTGGCCTTGAGCTTGGTGACGACGCCGTTGAGCTGGATGAGATCGCCGTCGATGTCGATCAGCTTGACCGGAGCGTCCTTGTTGAACGCCACCACCGCCTTCTTGGCGCGCACCTCGTAACGGCCGCCGTCCTTGTTGACGCCGAAGTAGGTCGGGTTCTTCATGGTCATATCGTCGGGCGTGAGCTGGATCTCGCCGACACTGAGGCGCCCGGGTCCGAGCTTCCAACTCATGCCGAGGGTAAGGGCGTAGAAACCGACGAAGCACGCGGCACCAACGGGCATGCCAATGCGCAGCACCTTGACGATGAGCGTATGCCGTCGCGCCAGGCGGAAGGCCCGTGCGCGCTCGGCCGAGCCCGGCGGCTCCCTCGTCAGCGAGCCGGTTCGTGCGCCCAGCTCGCGCCCATCCATCGTGATCGCCATCGGCGATGTTCCCCCGTGCCGGTGAGCAAGGGCCCTCCCAAGCCCCCTAGTCGCGCTAACTGCCGGGGAATTTGGGTGATATTCCCTGAACAGTTGATTTCACTAGTGTTTTCTCGCTTACCAGTCGTTTTCTGGTCATTTCTCCGTCATTCGTGCCTTGTTATCAACTTAAGCGTGTGCCGTTCCGAGCTTGACAACCGTTGTGACCCGGTCCCACGCCGCGCTCGACATTGCGTGATCATACCAAATCACGGCAGCACTACGACATGCGGAACGATATTGCCCCACAAGACCTGTCACGGGCCGATCATCCGCTAAACGACGACACGCCGGTACGCATCCCACGCCATCGTCTCGAACATGCTCCCCCTGCTGTGCGATGGGGACGGCGTGCCCATCGTGGTCCGCACCCCCGTCGATCGATGCCCCGCTCAGCCCATGCCTCACCTCTTTGAGGAATCTGGGCTAGGATCTGGCAATCGATCAATGGGGCACGCTTATGTGTTGGGAGGATGCGATGGGGTCGTTTGATCGCCGCCATTTCCTGGCAAGCACGACTGCTATGGCGGCCATGCCCGGCACCGCCTTTGCCCAGGGCGCGGACACGCCCAACATCGCTCTCGTCAAGAGCCTCTACGGCGCGTTCGGTAAGGGCGATATCGCCACGATCGTCGCGGCAATGGCCCCGGATGTGAACTGGGAGGCGGTCGGCCGAACGAGCGACTTTCCCACCTTCGGGCCGCGCTAGGGCCCCGCCGCGGTGCAGGAGTTCTTCGGCCTCGTCGGCAACAACCTCGCCTTCTCCGAGTTCTCGCCGAAGGAATTCTACCCGGTCGGCGACAAGGTGTTCGTGCTCGGGCACTGCGCCATGACCATCAAGAAGACCGGCAAAGCCATGGCCTCCGACTGGGTGCACATCTTCACGATCGCCGGCGGCAAGGTGAAGATGTTCCGCGAGTTCCTCGATACCGCTCGGGCCGCCGAGGCCTTTCGCAGCTGACGGGCCTAGCCGCGCTTGCATGCGATCAGCGCCCAGCAGTGTGATCCGGATCGAGGCTCAGCGCACGCCCCACCAGCCCAGAATCGCGCCCTGGAGCAGCAGCACGCCCAGCCAGTGGCCGCCGTCGATCAGCGTCAGCGCATGCCTGGCGCCATGAAATGCGTAGTTGACCACCATCGTCGTAACGACGAAGCCGACCCAGATGAAGGCCGCCGAGATCAGCCCGTTCTTGAGCGACACCGGCAGGCCGCCCTGGCCGAGGTGCAGCAGGATGCCGGCCAGCATCCACGCCATGACGAGTTGGGCGACGAACGCCAGAACGTAGAGGCCGAGTCCGCCCCGATCCTTCGGCATGCGGTCCGGCTGCATGCCGACCGCCTCCATCCATTGCTTGGAGAATGCGCTGTACCAGATGCCGCCGAACACGAAGCTGACAATGGCGGCGGTCATGACGGCGAAGTAGTTGAGGCCTCCAAGAGCCATAGCTGCGCCCTCTGCTGCTTTTTCTGCACCCGAGACAGGTATCGGGTCGCAGGCGCGTTCTTTACCGCCTAACACACGGACAGTCGCAATCCTTGTCGAAAGGGAAGGCCATGTCGATCCGAATCGTTGCGCTCGAGACTGAGCTCGTGAAGCGGCTGCAGAATGGCGGCCCCGATGCCAACGGCCACAAACCCGAGCGCCACATTTCGTCGGGCGGCGGCATGATGCCCTGCCGCCACTGCCTCACCGACCTCAGGGAGGGGGAGCCCTATCTGATCCTGGCGCACCGACCGTTCCCCAACGCCCAGCCCTACGCCGAGCAGGGACCGATCTTCCTCCACGCCGAGAGCTGCCCGCGCCATGCCGACAGCAGGGACGTGCCGGACATGTTCCTCGGTCGCGCGGGCTATTTGATCCGGGGCTACGGCGCGGATGATCGCATCGTCTACGGCACCGGCCAAATCGTCGCTCCCTCGGCCATGGCCCGGGCGGCCGACGAGATGTTCGGCAACCGGCGCGTCGCCTACATCCACGTCCGCTCGGCCAGCAACAACTGCTACCAGGCCCGCATCGATCGAGGTTGATTCCCTCTCCCCACTCTTCAGTGGGGAGAGGGCTAGGGTGAGGGGCGGCCCCCAAAATCAACGCGCAGTTCGAGGCCGCCGCGCGTCCGCCCGACGGCGCCCCGCCCGCCCGCCGCCCCTCGCCTGCCGCCGCCCGCCGGCG
>ORMF011829848.1_pt1 | contig 23220 bp, 25 predicted proteins | sample 1779871 | NCBI WGS metagenome assembly ORMF01 (sample SAMEA104232316, study PRJEB22302) | groundwater metagenome | biome: forest; feature: aquifer; material: groundwater | place: USA | collected 2011-08-07 | depth 5.4 m | reverse complement strand
TTCATTCCCGGCTGGACCGGCGAAGATGCCAAAACCTGGTATGACGACCCGCGCCCCGATGAGTTCTACAAGCCGGTTGAGTATTGGCTCGACCGGATTATCGCCAATCGAGACTTCGCGAAGCGGGTTACTCTTGAGAAAGAAAGCCGCGAATCCTCGGATATCTTCGAGTTCGGAGCAAATCTGAAGAACCGGCTTCTGGATGAGGCTTCAGGAGCTGTCGTCAATATGGTGGGCCACAGCATGGGCGGGCTGGTTGCGCGAGCCGCTGTATACTCCAGCAAAGGAAACCCCATGCGTGTCCACGACCTCATCACACTCGGCACGCCGAACAGAGGTGCCTATATCACAAAGCTATTCCGCTTCGAGCGGTTCGTTCATTTTTTCGAGAAAAAGGTGAGGCCCTTGACCCCGCAGCATGTGTCTCAAGCGCGAAGCATGGCGATGAATAGCCCCGACATCAGGCGTCTCAACAGCCCCGACTGCTGGCGTGTGGTCAGCGAGCGCATCGAGAATTTCCTGATCTTCATGGGAATGAAAGACATCACCGTGCAGAACAGCCCCAAGCTTAGGATAGAGGATGTCCCCAGGGACATTTATGACGCCAAATTTCATGTCTATCAAACCTCCGGAACGGAGCACTCAGGGCGGTTCAGCATCACGCGTGACCCCAGAGTCTTGCTTCCAGTTATCAAGTCACTTTGCGGCGTCGGATTGAAAGATAACTACAATCACGGCTTTGTTGTTGTAAAGGGGTGATAACGCAGAACTTTAATATGGCCTTTACAGAAGCATTATCAACGGAATATCTCTTACTGGGAGCTGCGGTACTCCTGATTTTGAGCATCCTAGCGAGCAAAGTATCAAGCCGTTTTGGAATTCCGGCGCTCCTTTTGTTTCTTGCGATTGGAATGCTCGCGGGTTCCGACGGTCCCGTCGGAGCGGTTGTATCTTCCACAGATGCGGCCGCAGTTTTTTCAATCTTAAAATCGCGAAATGTCAGTCTCAAACGCAAAGTCCAGCCGCTTCTCGAATTGGAATCGGGAAGCAATGATGCCATGGCGGTATTCCTGACGCAGGAATTTATGTGCGGTCTTTTTAGAAAAACATGAGCACTAAACAAAACCAGGATATGAGTCCAAAAGTATCTTTTGATTTTTCCAATTTGCGCAACGCGTTGAACGAGGCCGCTATTATCGCGGTCACGGACGTGAAGGGGAAAATCGCTTTTGCCAACGATAAATTCTGCCAAATTTCCAAGTATCCGATGGAAGAATTGATCGGCCAAGACCACCGCATCCTCAATTCCGGTTATCATCCGAAAAGTTTCTTCCACGATTTATGGAAAACGATTGCTGCCGGGCTCGTCTGGAGGGCTGAAATCCGCAACCGGGCCAAAGACGGGTCTTTTTATTGGGTGGATACGACGATCTTTCCGGTTCTGGACGAAAAGGGGAATCCCCATGAATACATGGCCATCCGTTACGATATTACTCCAAGGAAGCTCATGGAAGAATCCGTCAAAGAATTATCCCAGCGGATTATTGTGGCTCAAGAAAAGGAACGCCATTTAATCGCGCAGGAGATCCACGACGACTTCGGACAACTTCTGATTGCCTTAAAGATCTTCCTCGCAAACCAAACCTCGGATCTGACAGCCAAATACACCGAACTTCAAACCCTGTGTGACGGACTTAAAGCCCGGATTGATCAGATCATCGAAAAAGCCAGGAATTTATCCCATGATCTGGCTCCGCCGAATTTGAAATACACCGGTTTGGCGCAGGCGATCAGGGAACTGGTGGAATCGACGCCTTGGGACAAAAGTTTGTCCGTCAAATTCTCGTCATCCGATCTAAAGAACTTGGATTTTGAAACCAAGGACATTGTTCTTTATAGAATCGCGCAGGAAGCCTTGACCAATGCGGTCAAACACGCCCAGGCGAGGAATATCCGAATTCATATAGGCTGCCGAAAAGATGGACTCAGCCTTATCATTGAAGATGACGGCAAAGGTTTTGATGTAGCAGCACAGGGAAAAACAAAAAAAGGGTTGGGACTTTCCCTCATGAGTGAACGAGCCGAGCTTGTGGGTGGCACCCTCGAGATCAAATCCGCCGCTGGATCGGGGACTCAAATTCGTTTGAACATGCCGATCAAGGAAAAAATAAATGGCCAAAAGTAAAATCATCCTTGCCGATGATCATTCACTGGTAAGAGGCGGACTAAAAGAACTCATTCATAAGGATCCGGATTTGCAGGTAGTCGGAGAAGCCGAAGACGGCCTAAAACTTCTGGACCTTTTGTCTTCAACAAAATGCGATCTCGTCGTGGCGGACATTTCCATGCCGAACATGGACGGTTTGACGGCGATTAAGGCCATTCATCAAAAATACCCGAAGATTAAAATTCTTATTCTTTCGATGCTCAAAGATTACGCGCATTTTCAAGCGGTCATGACTCATGGAGCCAACGGATACATGGTCAAAGATGACGCCAGTGAGGAGCTTGTGACCGCGATCAAGACGATTCTAAAAGGAAAAAAATACGTTTCTCCTTCAGTATCCACCATGCTTGTGGACCGAGAGGTACGCGGTCTTGAAGAGGGCGAAGCGCCTTCCTTGGAGATACTCACGGAACGCGAAAAAGAGATTTTGACTTTAATTGTCAAAGGGTTGGCAAATAAAAATATTGCCTCAAAACTGACCTTAAGCATCCGCACCGTCGAACATCACCGAAGCAATCTCACCGATAAGCTCGGCATCAAGAATACCGCCGCCCTCGTCAAATACGCCCTGGCCAAAGGGCTCCTCTAGGCTCTAGGTAGTCCTACCTACTTTTTCCGCATAACAGCCCATGTTCCCGCTTGCAGGGATGTGTCACAATCTTATTCAACTGAGACAAGGGGCGCTGTGATCATGACCAGAGAAAATTTAAACAAGATAGCCATGGCAACGTTGATAAGCAAGTGAGAAATCATAATGCATAAGAGTAAGGTTCTGATTGTCGACGATCACAAAGAGTTTAGGGAAGGTTTGAGGTCGTTCATTGAAAAGCAAGTGCCAAATGTGGAGATTTTGGAGGCCCAGACCGGAGAAGAGGGCGTTGAAACGGCTCTCATTCAAAAGCCCGAAGTCGCCTTGATCGACATTCACCTGCAGCAAATCGGTGGAATGGAGGCGGCCCACCGGATCAAACAAGGTTTGCCAGAATGCCAGATAATTACGATGTCCATGTTTGGCGAAAAAACAGGACAATCGTTTGTGAATTCGGAGATAACCGCCTTCATCGCAAAGGCCGAAATTGACAGTAAGCTTCCCGCGCTTTTACGGGAATTATTGCAAGAGCAACCATGAATAAGCAAGGGAGGGTCGCTATGGAAGAAGCGCCATCTAGTAAGAAAAGAGCGCTGGAATTCGGCTCGGGTCTTTGGGTGGATAAGATGGTGAAGATGTTGGAAATGGCGAAGTTGGTAGAGCAGCAAGTGAAAATAAAACAGGAGAGAAAAATGAATAAGTTAATGCGTGTTGCATCGCTGGCTGTGTTCGTGCTGGGGTTGGGATATTCGGCTGTTTCTTATGCGGCTGATGAGTTTGTCGCGGCCCAAGATCATGCGACGTTAGAGGGTCTTTATGAAAAGAAAGCAGCCGAGCAGAACTCGCTCATCAACCAGCATGAGCGCATGATTGATTCTGATTTCATCCGGAAGAATCCTTCCGCGACGGCTCAGAATGAGATGCGCCAGCACTGCGGTGGGATCGTTGCCATGGCCAAGGGTTTGAAGGCTGAGCTCCTGAGCGCGTCGGAGTGGCACAAGAAGCAGTAACACAGGCAATGTGGCGACGGAAAACACGCCTCCGCTAGTGTGGCGGAGGCGTGTTTTGTTGCCGAGAGACCGAATGATAAAAGGAGAAAACACAATATGCAAGAGCAATGTCAGAGGATAGGTGAAACAGCGGGAAAGATCTACAAGGCCTTGGAAAATGGAGCTAAGGCTCTTGCGGTTTTGCCCAAAGAGGCGCAAGTGAATGACGCGGCTCTTTTTAACCAGGCGATCGGCTGGCTTTGTCGCGAAGGCAAGCTCAACCTTGAGAAGAATGGAACAAGCGTACAGGTCACGCTCGCCGCCTCTTCGGGAGTTTGTTGCAGTTAAAACGGAGTTTGTTCGGAGACGGCTCACTCGCAGGCAGTGAGCCGTCTTCCGGTGAGACAAGGGGTGCTGTGATTATGACCAGAGGAAATTTAAAAAAGATAGTAATAGCGATGCTGATAAGCAGCGGAACGCTTCTTCATCTCGCATCCGCCGTTTTGGCAGAATCCGCCATCAACGCTTCAGTTGCCAAAGAAATTAATCTGCAACGCTTGGTTGAATCCGCTTCCGCAAAGAACCCCGGCCTAAAGTCCAAGAAGGCGCGCTACGATGCGCTAAGAGCTAAAGTTATCGAGGCTTGGCTCCCCATGGACCCTGAATTTGGCGTTGACGTGATGGGTCAACCTGAGTTTTTTAAAAGCGGAAGCCGGATGAATTATGAGTACATGGCGTCGCAATCCATTCCGTTTCCCACAAAACTTCTATTGAAGGGGATCGCCGCTTCCAAAGAAGCGGATATGGCCTATCAGGAATTCAAGGAAGAAGAACGAAAGATCGCCTGGAATGTCGAACAGCCGTATTATTCTCTTTTTTTGGCGAAGAAAACAATAAAAGCGCTCGAAGAAACAAAGGTTCTTCTCGAACAATTTTCAAGGGCGGTTCGCTCCCGCTATGAAGCAGGCCAGGCTAGCCAAACCGACAGCCTGAAAGTCGAGATTGAGTTGTCGCAAGTAAGAGTCGAGCTGTTCGAATGGAAACAAAAAGAACATGTCGCCAACGCCGAAGTTTCCAGACAGCTCAATCAATCCCTTGATACGACTTATGAAGTCGGGAGTGATTTAACGAATGAGGGTCTTCAATATTCGAGATCTGAACTGGAAGCAACGGCTATCGAGAAAAAGCCCGAGCTTCAAATGTTCAAGGTCGCTGTGGAAAAGGTAAAAACGGAGAGTCTTCTCACGAAAACAGACTGGCTTCCGGACATCACTGGCCGAATCGAAGTAAGGGATCCTAGAGAGGAAGGAAGAGAGCGTGAATACGATAACTTTATCGGTTTCTCAGTCCCCGTGTGGTCTTTGATCAAAGGCTTAGGTGGGACCTGGCGAGGCGCCGATGAAGAGATTAAAGCCGCCGAGACACTTTATGCCGATATGCGCAATGAGACGCTGCTTTCGGTTCATCGGGCGTATGCGCGCATCGAGGCCGCAAAGTTTGCGCTCGAAACTTTCGAGAAAGAAACGCTTCCGCAGGCGCGCCAGCAGGTCGAGGTTGCTTTGAGCGCCTATGAGGCAGGCAAGGAAAACGTGCTGATGCTCATCGACGCCCAGCGGACATTGAAAAATCTTCAGATTCAATATTACAAAGCATGGGCAGAATACGAGATGGGTATCTCGGATATGCGCTTGGCCGTGGGAGGAGGGTTATGAGAAAACATGTGATTTCGGTGTGGATGGCTCTTGCGGTTTCCTTGGGCACTGTCTCGGCGTCGTTCGCCCAAGAGGGTCATGAGGGCATGAAAATGGAATCGGTTTGCGTGGTTCATGAATGTTCTATGGTTAAAAAAGGCGAAAAATGTCCCATGATCGTCGCGGCTTTCGAGGGCGAAAAGGTAACTTGCCCCGTTTGTAAGGAAAATATCACCACCCATGCTTCTCAAGAGAAGATATTGCCTCCCAGCGGGTATACGACCGTTTATTTGAGCCCGCAAAAACAGCAGTTCATCGGTGTGAAAATTGGACTCGTCGAAAGAAAAAAAGCGGTCAAAACGATCCGCGCAGCCGGAAGAATCGCTTATGACCCCGATCTTTACCAGGCGCAGTCCGAGTATATTCAGGCCATTCGTTCACTGAGGGAGACGCCCGCCGGCTCGGACGGCAAAGAAGCAGAATGGGCCAAGAAGCTTGCGGAGAGCGCAAAGACAAGGCTCGCTTCAATGGGCCTCAACGAAGAGTTGATCGCATCTCTGGGAAACCAAGAGGGCCCGGATAAAAGCCTTCTCTACTCGGTGCCGGATGCCGACACTTGGGTTTACGCGAGCGTGTACGAATATGAGATCCCATTTGTGAAGATCGGCCAAAAGCTCAAGATCGAAATTCCCTCGGAAGGCGGGCGCGTTTTGGAGGGCTCCGTCCGGGCGATCGACAAGAACGTGAATTCTGAGACCAGAACTGTGCGAGTACGTGCCAACGTCAAAAATGATGGGTCGCTCAAGCCCGATCTTTACGTCAACATTTTAATCGATGTGGATTTGGGGGAGACGATCCTTGTGCCGGAGGATGCTGTTTTTATCACTGGAAAATCCAATATCGTCTTTGTGGATAAGGGCGAGGGAGTCTATGAACCACGGCACGTCACCCTTGGCACCAAGGTCGACGATGACTACGAAATAAAAGAGGGGCTCAAAGAAGGTGAAAGGGTCGTGACGAATGGCAATTTTATGATCGACGCCGAAAGCCGTCTTAAAGCAGCGCTTGGAGCGATGGGTCACAAACATGGCGGGTAAGAAAAAGTCATGATCGAAAAGATTATTGAATTTAGCGCAAAGAACAGGTTAGTCGTATTCCTGCTTGTAGGAGCGGCAGCGATTGCGGGCTGGCAAAGTATGCTTCAAGTTCCGCTGGATGCCATTCCTGACCTTTCTGACACACAGGTTATTGTTTATTCCCGCTGGGACAGAAGTCCGGATATCGTGGAAGACCAGGTGACTTATCCCATTGTGACGGCGATGCTCGGCGCGCCGAAAGTCAAAACCGTCCGTGGTTTCTCCGATTTTGGATTTTCATACGTCTACATTATTTTTGAAGATGGGACAGATATTTATTGGGCGAGAAGCCGTACTCTTGAATATCTAAGTAAGATTCTTCCTAAGCTTCCCGAGGGGGTGCAAACCGAGATCGGTCCGGACGCAACCGGCGTAGGCTGGGTCTTCCAATATGCCCTTGTGGATGAAACAGGCAAAAGGAGTCTTCAGGAGCTTCGTTCATTCCAAGACTGGTATTTGCGTTACCAGCTTCAATCAGTGCCTGGCGTGGCGGAGGTGGCAGGCATCGGCGGATTCGGCAAGCAATATCAAGTGATTCTCGATCCCAATAAGCTGGCCGCTTATAACATGCCCATCAGTACTCTTGTGGATGCCATCCGGGACGGCAACATGGAAGTCGGCGGGCGGCTTCTTGAGTTTAGCGGCGCGGAGTACATGGTCCGGGGCCGTGGTTATATCAAGTCGGTTGAAGATATCGAAGACATCAAGGTAGGAAGAGACGCCAAGGGCACGCCCATTTATGTGAAAAACGTCGCCCAGGTTACTATTGGCCCGGATATCCGCCGTGGAGTCACGGATCTCGATGGGCGTGGCGACGTGGTGGGCGGGATCGTAATCATGCGTTACAAGGAAAATGCGCTGAACGTCATCAACCGAGTCAAAGAAAAACTGAAAGAAATTGAACCGACACTTCCGGAGGGGATGAAGATCGTAACGACCTATGATCGTTCCGAACTCATCCAATCAGCCGTGGGGACGGTCAAGGAAACACTCGTTCAAGAGCTTGTCATCATTTGCCTCATTACCGGTTTATTTCTCATGCACGCGCGCTCTGCTTTGATTCCAATTATCACGCTACCTATCGCAACTCTCATCGCGTTTATCCCAATGCTCGGGATGGGGTTGACCTGCAACATCATGTCTCTTGGGGGTATCGTGATCGCTATTAGCGACGGTGTGGATTCCGAGATTGTTATCATCGAGAATGCCTACAAGAGGCTCGGCGAATGGAAAAGAGGATTGTTAAAGGGTACGCGAGAAGAAATTTTAATCCAAGCCGTTAAGGAAGTCGGCCCTCCTATTTTTGTATCGCTTCTTGTCATGGCCATCGCTTTTATGCCCGTTTTTATGTTGGAGGGACAGGAAGGCAGGCTTTTTAAACCCCTCGCTTTCACCAAGAATTATTCACTTCTGTTCGACGCGCTTCTTGCGATTACGCTCACACCAGCGCTTATCATTATTTTTCTTAAAGGAGGAAAAATTCTTTCAGCAGAAAGACAACCGCTCAACCGTTTTTTAATGAAGTGTTATTTGCCTTTGGTCAGCTGGGCAATCAAAAAAAGAAAAACGATTATATTAGTGGCTGGCGTGGCGCTGGTTGTAACAATCCCGGTGTACTTTGCCATCGGATCAGAATTTATGCCGCCTCTTAAAGAGGGATCGATTCTTTACATGCCGACAACTCTACCCGGTCTTTCCGTCACGGAAGCCGCCGAAATTGTCCAACAACAGGATAAGGTGCTGAAAGGTTTCCCCGAGGTCGAGCGAGTTTTCGGAAAAGCGGGCCGGGCAGACACCTCGACTGATTCCGCACCTTTTTCGATGATGGAAACAACCGTCATGCTTAAACCTGAAAAGCAGTGGAGAAAAGGGATGACGCACGACAAGCTTGTCGACGAAATGGATAAAGCACTTCAAATACCGGGTATCACGAATGCTTGGACGATGCCGATCAAGGCGCGGACCGATATGTTGACGACGGGTGTGCGCACGCCAATCGGTATAAAAATTTACGGCAGTGACCTCAAAAAAATTGAAGAAATCGGCATCCATCTCGAGAATATCTTGAAAGACGTGAAGGGAACGCGGAGCATTTATGCCGAGAGAATCGCGGGAGGGTATTTCGTCGATTTTGATCTCAATCGAAAAGAAATCGGCCGGTATGATCTTTCCGTGGCGGACGTCCAGATGGTAATTATGTCGGCCATTGGCGGAGAGACTATCACTACGACTATTGAGGGGCGGGAGCGCTATCCCGTCAACCTGAGATACGCACGCGAGTTTCGGGATGATATTGAGAAACTGAAAAGGGTGCTCGTGTCCACGCCTTCCGGCGCTCAGGTGCCGCTCGGCCAGCTTGCGAATATTGTCATCCGATCAGGCCCGTCCATGATCCGTAACGAAAACGGGCTTCTTTCAGGATACGTCTACGTGGACATGACGGGCAGGGATGTCGGCGGTTACGTGACCGACGCTAAAAAAATTGTCCGCGAAAAGTTGACGCTGCCGATAGGATACAGGGTCCAGTGGAGCGGGCAGTACGAGTCCATGGAAAGAGTTCGGAAGCGGCTTTATATTTTCGTCCCCCTGACGCTCGCGATTATCTTTCTGCTTTATTACTTTGCGTTTCGATCCGTTACGCAGACTTTGATCGTCCTACTCTCCATTCCCTTCGCTCTCATAGGAGGGATCTGGTACCTTTTTTTACTGAAATACAACATGTCCATTGCCGTCTGGGTTGGACTTATCGCTTTGGCGGGAGTTGCCGCGGAGACGGGTTGCCTGATGATGGTATATCTTGATCTGGCCTATAAAGAAAAAAAACGCCTTGGGCAAATGAACTCTTTGAAAGACTTATATGAAACCGTTGCCGAAGCAGCCTCTAATCGTCTGCGCCCGCTCCTTATGACCGTCATGGCGAGTATACTAGGTTTGATGCCTGTCATGTGGAGCACAGGAGCCGGAGCCGACGTCATGAAAAGAATCGCGGCGCCACTCATCGGGGGACTTACCTCTTCGACGATCTTGACGCTTCTAGTTCTTCCGGCAGTCTATGTGGTCTGGAAAGGAGATTTTTGGATGAGAACGACGGTACGTAATCCAAGGGCATAAAATGGAAACAACCTCAAGGGGGATTTATGATACGCATCGAAGATATTCGTAAAATGGAAAAAGAAAATGATAGGAAGCGTTTTCTCATCGACCGTGAATGGCCAAAGGATGTGGTTCGCTCGATTCCACATAAGGAAAAAAGCGGCCAGACGCGAAGAGCTCTAGCTCTGATCGAGTGGTTACCCAAGTTGACGCCGAGCGCAGCACTGTGGAAGTGGTTCCACCATGATCCGAACAAGATCGGGAAGTTTCGTAGCCGTTATTTTCGGGAACTTCAAGGGAAGAAAAAACACTGGGCTGCAATCGCGCAAGAGTCCGAGAAAAATGAGGTCGCGCTTCTTTATCATGGAAAGCGTGCTGATCTCACGCCGGCGCACTTTCTGAAGGAATTTCTAGATATTCAGTTAGAAACGCATCAGGAAATGTTGCTCACGCCGAAGCGAAGATTGACGCAGGTTCCGGCAGGAAAAAGGAGATTTTAATGTTAAAGGTCCTGATCGCGGTTGACGGTTCGGATTGTTCGGAGAAAGCACTGTGGGACCTCCGTAAAGCCGGGATGCCCGAAAAAGCCCAAGCCGTTGTTTTGAGTGTCGCGGATGATTGGGCGATTCAGCAAGGTATCCTGGATAGTCCGGACGTATATTCGCAATACGCAGTGCCTTTTGCGGGGTCTAATTTTATGGAATTGTCACTCAAAGAGGCACAAAGAGTCTCCAAGCAAGCGGCAGAGACGTTGAGAGGCTATTTTCCACTCTGGAGTATTCAGTTCGAATCGGCTAATTCGGATTCCGCAACTTGGGGAATTATTGAAAAGATCGAATCGTGGAAGCCGGATCTTGTAGTCATGGGTTCCCATGGGCGGTCTCAAGTGGGGCGTCTTTTATTCGGCAGCGTTTCACATAAAGTCCTCACGCATGTTCATTGCAATCTGCGTATTTCTCGGGGTCGTGACGAAAAGGAAAAACAAATTCCCCCTCTTCGTATCGTGGTCGCTTACGATGGTTCTCAGGAGTCTGAGACGGCATTGGAAGCGGCGCTTTGCCGGCATTGGCCTAAAGGAACTGCGATACGGCTAATCACGGTGATCGATCTAAGGGTTTCTATAGCTTTTTTGCATCCGACAGGCCCTATCCGCTATTGGACGACGGACGAGGACAAGAATCCCATCGCCTGGATTGACCGGATGCTTTCCTATCAGAAACAGCGCATTGAAGAGAAAGGTTTTATTGCTTATTCAGAGGCGCTTAAGGGCGATCCCAAACGTGTCCTATTAAAAGAAGCCGAGGAATGGGGCGCGGATATGATCTTTGTGGGCCCGCGTGGTTTAACGGGCAGGGAAAGGATTATTACCGGAAGCGTTTCAACGGCTCTGGCTACCCATGCTCACTGCTCGGTCGAGATCGTGCACCGTTTGTGGGATGCCACGGTCTGTTGCGAGAATGCGCGAGCAGAGCATAGGGACTGTATGACCAAACAAACGAAGGGTAAGTGAAGGGATAAGTGTCACAAAAGATAAAACACGGAGACTCAAATGCCAAAACCAGAACCAACGATACAGAAATTTATGACGGCCCAGCCTTATTCGATCGATTCGGGTGAAAAACTGGAAAAAGCGAAAGAAGTAATGGCTAAGTATGGGATCCGCCATCTTCCCGTCACAAGAAACGGAGAGATGATCGGGATACTGAGCGAGCGCGAGATCAGCCTGACGTATGGACTGGAAGCATTGGAACCCACGCAGCTTTTGGTGATCGACGTATGCTCGGAAGCGCCTTATATCGTGGAACCCGATGAGCCCCTGCGCTTGGTCGCGCAGCAAATGGCCAATAAACACTATGGTTCGGCGATCATAATGCAAAATGAGAAACTCGTCGGAATTTTTACGACGGTGGACGCTTGCCGTGCGCTTGGCCAGACGATTGAAGAAAACATCGAAGAGGGCAACAGAAAGCGTGTAAATCATTTCCATTAATCCGTTGACCGCGGGAAAAATAAAAAAGGCGGAAGCGTCAATGATGCAGCATCGGGTGATCGGGACGATTATAGGGTCGATTCTGATAGGGTTGGCCAGCCTGTCGATTTCCCAAGCGGCGACCGAGGTGGAAGTTTTGAACCTTCCGGAGGGAGATGAACTGCGCGGCCGGCAGGTTTTTCAAGTACTCAAATGCAACGCCTGCCATTTGGTCGCCGGAGATGCTGAGATGAAGGATTTCATTGCAGCAAAACCAGGCCCTGTGGTAGGGCTCAAGCAGTCGACTTATAAATCCCATTTTTTAGCTCAATCCATTATTGATCCCTCTCATGCAATCGCACCGGGGTTCAAGGAAAAATAAAATCCGAGACAGTCCCGCATGGGCGATTTTACCGAGACAATGACGATACGCCAGCTTTCGGATTTGGTGGCTTATCTTAAGTCGAGGGATGAGGAAGTTTAATAAAAGGGACCTATTTTTGATCGGCGAGCCCGGCACCGGTAAAACCGCGATTGCCGAGGGCCTCGCGCGCCGCATTGTAAGCGGCGATGTGCCGACAACTTTGAAAGACAAGAGAATCGTCTCGTCGGATCTTGGCGCCCTAGTGGCCGTGACCCTACCCCTCTAAGCGTGCAGGTTTTAAAGACAGTCTCCGGGTGTAAAACGTGAACAAGGAGACAATAAAATGTCCAAAGGCAAACGACACACGGAAGAACAGATCATAGGCATCTTAAAGCAGCTGGATGCGGGTACGGCAATGACGGATATCTGCCGCCAGTACAACATCTCAAACACCACGATCTACAAGTGGAAGGCAAAGTTCGGAGGAATGGAAGTTTCCGATGCCAAGCGTCTAAGGGGTCTGGAGGATGAGAACCGGAAGCTTAAGACCATCGTCGCAGATCTAACGCTTGACGTCCAAGCGCTGAGGGCCCTTTCCTCAAAAAACTTCTTAAGCCCAAGGTGAAGCGTCTGGCGGCAAGCCGCCTGTGCGAGTCCTTTGGGCTTTCGGTGAGAAGAGCGACGGGCTTGGTGTCTCTGCGAAGAGCGAGCTTTTATTACAAGCAGAGGACCGTTAGGGATGATTCGGGTATTATTGCGCGCATGAGGCAGCTCATTGTTCGCCGGTATAACGCTTGATCGGTGGGCTTACACCAAAAGTGTTAAGCTCAACTTCATCCGGCCGGGCAAACCTACTGAGAACGCTTTCATAGAATCGTTCAAAGGCAGACTCAGGCAGGAATGCTTAAACCAACACCACTTCCTGGACCTTGAGGAAGCCAGGAAGACAATAGAAGAATGGCGGATGAGTTATAATGACTTCAGGCCTCACAGTTCACTGGATGGCATGACGCCTGAGGCCTTTGCAGTGAAGTGGCAGGATGAAAACAACAACCAAGACACTCAAAAACTGTCTTTAAAACCTGTACGCTTAGAGGGGTAGGGTCAGAAAGATGGCTCACTGTCTGCAAGAAGAGGAAGAAGATATCTACACGATGACGCTTTACGGCTTCAATTCGGAGGACATGAATTATTTTAACGAAAAAGACAAGGAGCAGGTGAAACGAATCTTTAAGGTATTGATGGACGACACCAAACATCATGCGGAGCTTCTCAAACTTATCGTGGAAATAGGTAAACATTGATGGAACGGCGTTTTTATAAGGAACTCTGGGGTCTGCGCTTCCATAAAATGCTCGCGCTTGAGAAACAAAGCGTCGTGGATTACCAAGCCTTAATCGAGGAATGTAAAAAGCGCTTTAGAAGCCATTCTATTATCGCGCATCTTGAAAGGCTTGTTGCCGACGAAAAAAAACATGTTCTATTGGTTCAAGAGTTGATTCAAATTTTGGACAGGCAAGTGTAGAGAGTCCGGGATCAAAAATTTAAAACAATCGCCGTTTGAAGAGGCGGGACTAAAAGTTACGCGTGTATGTCGTTTCATTGGTTTTTAGATCATCTATTTTAACCATGGGAGGATAATATGAAACTACTGATTGCCTATGATGCATCCAAATATTCACAGGAGATTTCAAAGGATTTAAGCCGCGCAGGACTGCCTGATCGTTCTGAAGCGGTTGTCCTTTCCGTTGTGGACGTATTTCTACCTCCCGGCTATGAATTGCCCGATGCCAAAATACCCAAATACATTCTGCCGCGCGTTCGCAGCATAAGAGCGAGGGTAGTAAAAGCGGTCGATGATGCGCTCGACATCGCTCGGGAAGGAGCAAAGCCCTTTCAAAAGGAGTTTCCCGGGTGGAAAGTTCACGCCCAGTCTCGCGGCGACTCCCCAGCCTCGGCGATATTACAAAAGGCGGCCGAATGGAAGCTTGACCTCATCGTTGTGGGATCTCGCGGGCGTGGCACATTTTCACATCTAAGTATTGGCAGTGTCGCCCAGCGGGTTTTGCAACAAGCTAAATGTAGCGTCCGTGTTTCCCGGACAAATCCGCGAATCCCCGCATCCCGACCTGTGCGGGTCATTATCGGCCTGGATGGGTCGCCTCATTCCAAGAAAGCACTAAAAAGAGCCTTGCTCCGTTACCGCAAAGCCGCAGTCGAGATCCATCTTGTGACGGCGATCGAGCGGTCTTATGAAGACAAAAAACAACAGAGTATCGCCAAGCGACATCTGGAAGATGCCACTAGGCGGTTACGCGCGGATGGATTTTTGGTGTCTCCGGTAGCGAGGAAAGGGCATCCCGCGGATGTTTTAATCGACGAAGCCAGGCGGTGGAAAGCAGACTGTATTTTTTTGGGCACGCGCGGTTTAAGCGGCGGCCAAAGGCTTTTTCTCGGCAGTGTATCGGCGGTCGTTGCCGCGCATGCCCCATGTTCCGTGGAAATTGTGAAGTAAATGAAACCTTGATAAAATCTACCTTATGAGCGATTGGCATCAATTACAAACAGGGGATATTCTGGCGAAGTTAAATAGCGGCCCGATGGGGTTGACTTCGAGTGAAGCCGCTAAGCGCCTGACCCTAAATGGACCTAATCAACTTGTCGAACGCGGTTCGAAAAGCCCATGGCTCATTTTGTGGGAACAACTTACCGCGGTCATGATAGTCATCCTGATCGTTGCCGCAATTATTTCGGCTGTTTTGGGCGACACTAAGGATGCGGTGGTTATCCTCGTCATCGTTGTTCTTAATGCTGCTTTGGGGTTCAGCCAGGAGCACCGGGCTGAAAAAGCCATGGCGGCCTTGAAGAAACTTGCGGTGCCCAAGGTTAGGGTTCGACGTGACAATAACATCGTGGAGATCCCCGCGCTGGAACTCGTGGCAGGGGATATTATTTTGCTCGAAGCGGGAAATATAGTGCCCGCGGATTGCAGGCTTATTGAAAGCGCCAATTTACGGATCCAGGAATCCGCGCTCACCGGCGAATCAGATGCTGTTGAAAAGAGCACAGCGGCTTTTACCGGTTCCGACCTGCCCCTGGGCGACCGAAAAAATATCGGCTACATGGGCACGATGGTGACCTATGGACGAGGAGCAGGCGCTGTCGTCGAAACGGGCATGCGGACGGAACTCGGGCGTATCGCGGAGATGATCCAGACCGTCAAACGGGAGCTGACGCCGATGCAGAGGCGCGTGGAGCAACTCGGCCGCGGGCTGGCTATTGCCGCGGTTGGTATCGTGGCCATAATATTTTTTGCGGGTCTGCTTCGCGGTGAAAGTCTGAAGCTTATGTTCATGACGGCGATCAGTATGGCGGTCGCCGCGGTTCCGGAGGGTTTGCCGGCTGTCATGACCGTCTCTCTGGCTTTCGGAGCACAGCGGATGCTCAAGCGCCGAGCGCTTATCCGTAAACTTCCCGCCGTGGAAACGCTGGGTTCAATCACCGTGATCTGCTCGGATAAAACCGGCACTCTCACTCAAAATAGGATGACAGTTACGGTATTGGATGTCGCCGGGCATCGGATGGATCTCGAGGCAAGCGGGAAAGAATTAAGTTTTCCGGTTGAGAAAGTAAATGCGCTTAGTTTTCTCCTGGCCGCAGGGGCATTGTGCAATGACGCCGAGTTAAAGAGCGGAGACCCCACTGAGGTTGCGCTTGTGGCGGTCGCAGAGTCACTTAAGTTACGCAAAAATGATCTTGAAAAAATATTCCCTCGTGTTGCCGAAAAGCCATTTGATTCCCAGCGGAAGCGAATGACGACCATTCATCAAGTGTTGGCATTGTCCTCCGGAGTTTCCTGGTTTCCTAGTGAAAATCCGCAGCCCTATTTATCCTTCACCAAAGGCTCTGTAGAGGGTTTGCTGGAAGTTTCAAGCGGAGTTTGGTTCGATCAAAAAATACAACCTCTGGATCAGGGATGGCGAGACCGGATCATCGCGGCGCATGATGCGTTGGCGCAAAAAGGCATGCGAGTGCTTGGGGCGGCTTTTAAACCGTTGCGATCCATTCCTTCCGGAGAGGCCATGAATTCACTCGAAACAGAGCTCATTTTTTTGGGAATGGTCGGCATCATGGATCCTCCGCGACCTGAAGTCAAACAGGCGGTTCAAGAATGTAGGGCGGCGGGCATCCGTCCGGTGATGATTACCGGGGACCATCCATTAACAGCCAAGTATATTGCCAGTGAACTCGGTATTTCCTCAGGCGGCCGGATCCTGACCGGGCAGGAATTGACGAACATGTCCGTCGGTGAGTTGGAATCAGTCTGCGATGAAGTTCAGATCTACGCCAGAGTTTCCCCTGAACATAAACTAAAAATTATTGATGCGTTTCAACACCGTGGACACATAGTCGCAATGACGGGGGATGGCGTGAACGACGCCCCGGCTTTACGAAAAGCGAATATGGGGATTGCCATGGGGATCACGGGAACAGATGTGTCCAAAGAAGCCTGTGACATGGTGCTTCTAGACGATAACTTTGCAACCATCGTCGCGGCGATTAAAGAAGGACGCGTGATCTATGATAATATTCGTAAATTCGTCAAATATCTTCTGACCACCAATAGCGGGGAGCTGTGGGTCATGTTTACGGCGCCGTTTCTTGGAATGCCTCTGCCACTCTTACCCATTCAGATTTTGTGGGTTAATTTAGTGTCAGACGGAATTCCTGCGCTGGCGCTCAGTGCTGAGCCGCCGGAGACCGATGTAATGCGCCGTGCGCCTTTTAAGCCGAATGAAAATATTTTTAGCCGAGGGCTGGGAAGACACATTTTATGGGTGGGAATACTCATGGCGGCGGTCTGCCTTGGAGCGGGTTTTGTTTATTGGCGGGCCGGGAACCCCGCATGGCAAACAATCGTTTTTAACATCATATGTCTTTCATCGCTCAGCCATGTCATGGCTATTCGCTCCGACCGCTATTTGCTTTTTCAAGCGGGGTTATTTTCGAATAAACCTCTGCTAGCGTCGGTTTTGTTTACATTTATTTTGCAGTTGGTGGTTATCTACGCTCCATTTTTTCAGGGAGCATTTAAGACGGTTTCTTTGTCGCCAAAAGAAATGACGGTCTGCGTATTGCTCAGCCTGATCATTTTTGTAACTGTAGAAATTGAAAAATGGTTTAATCGAAAGCAGAAACTAAGCGCTTAAGTATTGCATGTCATTAAACGGGAACAGGCATTGGTAAAATTTCGCTGATTTCTTGATCAGGTAAGATTCAAAATCTGGCTATGGAGCAAAGAATGCAAGAATCAATTTTCTTTTCTGAGTTATTGATTATTCTTGTCACGGCAACATTTGTGGCCATGGCTTTCCAGCGGCTACGCTTGCCGGCCATCCTTGGCTTTCTTCTGTCAGGCGCTCTCATCGGACCGCACGGGTTTGGGATTATTTCAAATATTGAGAATATCCACAACCTTGCTGAGATAGGCATGATTTTCTTGATGCTGACGATCGGACTTGAATTTTCATTTGAGAAGATAAGAGGTTTTCGCAGGGTCGCTTTTTTCGGTGGGTTTGCCCAGATTTCGCTGTCGATTCTACTTTCAATCGGCTTCGCTGAATTTCTCGGATGGTCCGTCTATCAAGGGTTTGTTTTGGGGTCCGTCATCGCACTAAGTTCCACCGCGCTTGTTTTTAAGTATCTCTTGGACCGCGGGGAGCTCGATACTCAGCACGGAAGAATCGCGGTCGCTTTTCTTATTTTTCAGGACATCGCCGTCGCTCCTCTTTTAATTTTCATTCTTGCGTTTGGCCGGGTGGTGACCGAGCCTCTAATTTGGACTTTGACAGAGTCATTTTTAAAAGCGGGGTTCCTTTTAGCTAGTATCTTTGTATTTTCCCGTTATGCGTTGACAGGGATGCTGCGGTGGATCAGCTTAAGCCGAAGCCGAGAGACGTTTATTTTATTCACCGTCATCATCTGTTTGGGATCCGGCTGGCTGGGTTCTCGGCTAGGTTTATCAGCAGCCATTGGCGCATTTTTCGCGGGTATGATGCTCGCCAATACCGATTATAGCCACCAGATTACAGGGGAAATCGCGTCCTTCCGGCATATTTTTATCAGCATCTTTTTTATCTCAATCGGGCTTCTCTTTAATCTCGGATTTTTTTTTACCAATCTGCCTATTATTTTATTGGTTGTAGCGCTTGTCTTGTTCGTAAACTTTTTTGTGGTGGCGGCGGTAATTTTATTGTTCGGATACCCACCACGAATAGCCTTCGCCACGGGTCTCATCTTGGCTCAGATTGGAGAGTTCTCGTTTCTTCTCCTGGAAACAAGCAGAGAAAGTGGCATCCTCGCAGACTTTTTCTACCAGATTATTTTATCAAGCGCCGTTGTAACCATATTTATGACTCCGCTTCTTTTTAAATTTGTGCCTGCACTCATGCGGTTTTCTGACAAAATCCCATTTTTTGGAATGCCGCCTTTTATGAATAAAGTCGAGGGGGATAAACTGGCCATACTTGAGGATCATTTAATCCTCTGCGGGTATGGCAAGGCGGGACGTGATTTAGCCTCCGCTTTAAAGCAGGAAAAAATCCCGTTCATCATTTTGGAAATGAATGCCGCAAACATGCGCGCTGCCCGGAGCGATGGGCATCTTGTGCTGTATGGAGACGCCGCCAATAGGGAGGTTTTGACGAAAGCAGGTTTGGAGCGCGCGAAAGCGTTTGTGGTGAGTTTCGGCGATTCTACCAGCATCGCTGAGATTGTCCGAACGGCCCAGCAAATAAACTCCAAAGCCATGCTTTTTATTCGGACCCGGTTTGAGCGCGATGTCGCCTGGCTTTATGAGCTTGGCGCGGACGTGGTGGTGATGGAGGAACTCGAGGTGAGCCTTGAGCTCACACGCGTCACGTTGGAAACATTTGGGGTGAATAAGAATCAGATCATAGATTATATAAATAGAATCCGCGCGCGGAAAGAACTTTTGGTGGAGATGAATATTTTCAAACGGATAAAATAAGCATTCCGGACCAAGTTCGAACGGGACAAGGAGAAAGCAGATGCTCAGAGTATCTTTTTACGACACCAAACCCTATGATCATGAGTATTTCAGCCGGGCGCCGGGTAGCGACCGTATCGGATGGGAGTTTCACGAATTTTGGCTCAAAACAAAAACAGCCGCCACCGCTCAGGGAGAGCAGGCTGTGTGTGTTTTTGTGAATGACCGCGTGGATCGCGCTTGCCTTGAAATATTAGCTCAAGTAGGCGTTAAGCTGGTGGCGCTTCGCTGCGCGGGTTACAATAATGTCGATCTTAGCGCGGCGAAGGCCCTTGGTATCGCGGTGACCAGAGTGCCTTCCTACTCGCCTCACGCCGTGGCCGAATACGCGGTGGGTTTACTCTTAACACTCAACCGAAAGATTCATAAGGCCTACAACCGCGTCCGTGAGCTTAATTTTTCTTTGAATGGCCTGGCGGGGTTTGACATTTACGGTAAAACGGTCGGAATTATCGGGACCGGAAAAATCGGAAAGATCACAGCCCGGATATATCGTGGGTTTGGCGCGAGAGTATTGGCATACGATGTGGCTCCCGCACCGGAGTGGGCCAAGCCCCTTGGAATCGAGTACACGGACCTTAAGGTGCTCTTGGCTTCCAGCGATATTATTTCTTTGCATGTGCCGCTTTTCCCGGAGCTATTTCACATGCTCAATGCCCAGACAATCGCCCAGATGAAGCCGGGGGTTTTTATTGTGAACACAAGCCGAGGCAAGCTCATCGATACAAAGGCCATGATAAATGCTCTGAAGGCCGGACATATGGGCGGAGTGGCGTTGGATGTTTATGAAGAGGAAGAAGGTATCTTCTTCGAAGACCATTCCGGCCATGTGCTGAAAGATGACGATCTGTCGCGGTTATTGACATTTCCGAATGTGTTAATTACTTCCCACCAAGCTTTTTTTACTCATGAGGCGCTGACGGAGATTGTCCGTGTGACGGTTGAAAATATTTTGAGACTTGAAACCGGTCAGCCATTCTTGGAGGGAACAATTTTATGTAATTAAGATCGCAGCTAGATTGTGGGGCGGCTAAGCTGAGATTTTAAAATCTGCAACGATGCTTGATACCAGTGTTTCCGATAACAGGAAGGGGTTCCTTGGAAGGCGCCTTCTTAATCGTGAGAAGATTGAGAGGAGCTATTCCCAATCCTGATAAGACAAGTCTCCGCGGGGGAGTGATAAATTACGCTGTGAGCCGAAGGCTAACAGGAAAAGCAATCTCCTAGATGGCATGCTTTCTATTTGGGATACCACTTTGCCAAAAATGCATGGGGAACGGGGATCGAGGAGCGCAAGATGGACGGGCACACCGTGCGCATCTACAATCTTGCAAAGACCATAATCGAAGCGTCTGTTCGAGCAAAGCTTACTAATAAAGCCGAAGAAACGCACCGCCTAAGCCAGACGGGGCATGTCGATAATTTTTTTTAAAGAGCGCTCTTATTCACGGTTTGGCGGGTGCCGCTTAGACGATCGACGATGGATATCGACTTTCTTGGGCGCTTTGAAAACCAAATACCCAAAATTGAAACAATCATAAAAGACGTATGCCGTCAAAAAGTTATGCCGGATGGACTTCTTTTTGATGTGGCAACGGTTAAATGTCAAAAAATCAAAGAGGGTGCGGATTACGAGGGCGTACGAGTGAAGTTTATGGGTTTTCTTGAGAGGTCCCGCGTATCGATGCTGATAGACGTGGGATTTGGGGATGCGATTTATCCCAAGCCCCAGATGATCGATTATCACGTGAAAGAGCTAACAAAGAGCTCAAGTTGTCTCAGGTAAGTGTATCCAAGCACTTGGCGATATTGAAAAAGCAGCGTATCGTACGGAGCGAGGCGGTGTCCAATTTCCGTCATTATTCAATCACTTATCGCAATGTCGTTCATGTTTTAAATTGTCTCAAATCTCACGAAAGGAATGGTCGATGAAAAAAATCTCAGTAGAGCGGTTTGAGAATGAGTTCAAAGTGAATTCCGGAGCACAGTATTTGGATGTGCGGGAACCGGTGGAATATGCCCAGACTCGCTTGGAAAACTTCAGTTTGTGTTCTTTGAGTGGCCTTTCTGAAAAATCTGTCACAGGCCTTGAGAAGCTCAAGACAACCTACCTTCTCTGCCGCAGCGGTAACCGGGCGCTTCAGGCGGCGGATCGTCTTGAAAAAATGGGTTTCTCCGATCTGCGTGTTATTGAAGGCGGACTCAGCGCTTTTGAGAAGGCGGGTAAGCCGTTGATCAAGGGGTCTTCGAAAGTCTGGAGTCTTGAGAGGCAGGTCCGCTTCTCCGCGGGGTTTCTCGTGCTTCTAGGCATCGTGCTGGCCGAGACTGTTTATCGGGAGGCTCTCTTTCTATCTCTCTTCGTAGCCGGCGGACTCATTTTTTCTGCCGTCACGGACACTTGTGGGATGGGAATGATTCTTGCGCGGATGCCGTGGAATCGGTCGTGCCGTTAAATTAGAGGATCATTATTGATTTTATGCAGATAGTAGCCTTCGGGCTTTGTATCTTTGTGGGACTCTCCCTAGGTCTATTGGGTGGAGGCGGATCCGTGCTCATGGTTCCCGTGCTCGTCTACATCGCAAAGTTACCGGCTAGCGAGGCTATCGCCATGTCGCTCTTGATCGTTGGATTGGCCAGCGCTTCCGGAACCGTGAAATATTGGAAGCGAGGATTTGTCAACTGGCGGCTTGCTTTCCTCTTTGCGCTTCCGGGGATGGTCGCGTCGTTCTTAGGTGCGCGTCTTACACGGTTTGTTTCCTCAGACCTCCTTCTTTTTACGTTCGGCGTGTTGACCATGGGGATCTCGATAATTCTCTATAATAAATCCTCCAAGGGTACAGGTTCCTCGGAACAGGTGGTCTGCCGACCCGCGTTTACTCTATCAATAGGGGTAGGGGCCGTGATCGGATTTTTGACAGGTCTGTTGGGTGTTGGGGGCGGTTTTTTGATTGTCCCCGCCATCGCTCTTCTCATGAAATGCTCGCTTTACACCGCCATCGGGACATCTTTGGTTATTATTGCTGTCAATTCGATTGCTGGGCTTAGCGGACACCTTTCGACTATGAAACTGAATATTCCCTTGAGCGTTATGTTCTTGTCGGCCACAATTGGTGGCGCGATCATAGGAGCCAGGATCTCAGACAAGCTAAATACGACGGTACTTCAAAAAGTTTTTTCTACGCTGATATTTTTAGTCGGAGTTTTCATGACGACAAGCATTTTCCTTAAGCGTATTGGAGTTAATCAATGAAACTAATATTTCGTCAACTTTATGACGACATTTCTTCGACGTATACTTATATTTTGGCTGATGCTGAATCCCGCGAAGCGGTCATCATTGACCCCGTGTTTGAATTGCATCGGCGCGACTTTGCGCTCCTCAAAGAGCTGGATTTGAAATTAAAGTACTCGCTGGATACACATTGTCACGCAGACCATGTCACTGGCTCCTGGCTTCTCAAAAAGGCGACTGGATGCCAAGTTGTGCTTTCTAAAAAATATAACGCCACTCAGGTAGACATGGCCGTCATTGAAGGCGACGCGATCGTTTTTGGCAAAGCTCGCCTGCATGTGTGGGAGACGCCCGGTCACACGGACGGATGCCTGACATATGTGACAGAAGATACACAAATGGCGTTCACTGGGGATTGTCTCATGATACGCGGTGCCGGAAGAACTGATTTCCAGCAAGGGGACGCCAAAAAGATGTATCACTCAATACATGATAGGCTATTCAGGCTTCCGGATGAGTGCCTTGTCTATCCCGCGCACGATTATGACGGACGCTGCATGAGTACGATCCAAGAGGAGAAAAAATTTAATACCCGTATTGGCGGCGAAGCCAGTGAACAGGATTTCGTGGGGTACATGAAAAATCTGAGTTTGCCGCATCCTAAAAAAATTGCTATCGCGTTGCCCGCCAACATGAGGTCGGGCATGCCAGAAAACGGCATTTACCCCGCAACAGCTGCATGGGGGCCAGTCGAAGAGACTTATGACGGTATTCTCCAGATCTCCGCGGATTGGGTGGAGAGCCATTTGGATAGTTTGACGATTTTGGACGTACGCGAAGCGGTTGAGAGGGCGGCGGATG